>Ga0209717_1003966_pt1 | contig 12492 bp, 7 predicted proteins | sample AD_UKC048_MetaG_FD_184418 | JGI IMG/M metagenome (GOLD analysis project Ga0209717, IMG submission 184418) | Active sludge microbial communities of municipal wastewater-treating anaerobic digesters from USA - AD_UKC048_MetaG (SPAdes) (version 2) | ecosystem: Engineered > Bioreactor > Anaerobic >... | reverse complement strand
GTTTATGGAATCGCCAAAGTCCTCCCACGCCATAAGCATGGGCCACACGGTTATTCCGACATTGCCCACATATCTTCCGTAATCGCCTGCATCATACCAGCCGCCTGTGCCGTCTTTGTATGAATTTGAATTCGGGTCATTTGAATAATACAGATTCGCGTTTGCCATGTGTCCGGCGTTCCAGGAATATGTTGTGGTTCCATATGTGTGTGACACCGCCGTGCCGGAACGCCACATATACATTCCAAGAAAAACTTTTTTGAAGATATCCTGAAAAACCGTTTCAGATATTTCAAAATTCTGCGTCCTGCCGACGCCGTCAACGTTAATATAATATGTCCCGGCTGTTTCAACGGGTGTAAAATCAACCACATAAACGTTTCTTGCGCTGTCAGGGGTATACAATGGGCCTGAAGCTGTGCCGGAAAAAACAACCGCGCTGTCCGAAACACGCACAACCTGAAACGCGGAACACGATACATTTACCGAAGCCTTTTTCCGCATAATCGGCTTATATCCGGCTGTGCTGTAAGCAATATCGCTGTCCGCCGCAGGCAGAATGGCTGCGGAAAAAATCAGCAATAATATAAAAAGTGCCGTTTTACGCATTGCGCCTCCGGTTGTCATTTAAGGACTACAATTGCCCCCTGAACAACATCGCGTTTTAATTTATCGCCTGTGCGGCCGTTATCCGCTTCAATTATATAATAATACATCCCGTTTGAAAGGGTAAATTTAGGTTTCCAGATGACATCATGATATCCCGGCGCGCTGTCAGAGTCCTTTAACAAATCAATTTTCCTGTCTCCCAGGGTATAAATATGTATCTTTACATTTTTCGCGAAACCGGTTTTTATCTGATATCTTAATTTTATATTTCTGCCGTTTGAAGGATTCGGATAAGGGTAGTGTTCCCCAATTGTTATCCTTGTATTGGCGGAAATAGTGGGCGTCACAGTAGGCGCAATAAATTCAGTAGGTGTTACAGTGGGAGTATACGGCGCCTGCGGAGTCATTGTAACTGTGGCAGTGGCTGTCCTTGTTACTGTGGGCGTCCTGGTCCTTGTAGCGGTTCTGGTGGGCGTCCTGGTCCTTGTAACAGTAGGCGTCCATACCGTTGCGTCAAAGAACTTTATATTGTCAATATCCACGGTAAAAACACCGCCGTTAGCAACAAATCTCATAGTCCCAAGCGTTGCCGGATAAGGGCTGTAAACTTTTGAAAGCGGTATGTAAGCTGTTTTCCATGTTGTGGTTATGACACCGCCGGGAACATACGCGGCAACGTTAAAATCACTGTCTGCCGAGCGGTTTGTCCACGTGTTCCAGTCTGGTATAAAAAGGAGCTGGCTAATTGTGCCTGTTGTCGCCCTTACATCGACGCTTAAATATGTCCTGTCGTTTCTGGGCCTTGCCGTTGTAATCCAGCGCGCTTCCTGCCATACACCGGTTGTATATGAGATCCGCATGGAGTTGCCCGGATTTCCTGATGCCGTTTCAGAGAACATTGCCGCGTTATTTACGCTTCCATCCGCAAGCGTATAACCGCCTATATCGCCGTTATAGATTAAGTCAGGCACGGGAGTGGGTGTAATTGTCCTTGTGGGAGTAACTGTCCTTGTATTTGTAGGCGTATGCGTCTCTCCGGTAGGCGTTTCAGTTGCAGTCCAGCAGATAAAATCTTTTGCCGGATTTGTTATATTTGCCGCCACAAACTGCCCGGCAGTGCTTAAGTTTGAAATTGTCCACCCTGTAGTACTGCAGGAACCTAAAGTCAGCTGCGAAGTGGATTTTAAATGCTGGTCGGTTGCCCAGTCCCTGTCATCCGAATACGACCATGACGCCCAGCTTAATTTAATACCCTGCGGGTTGTTAACGGTATCAACTCCGGACATTATATCCATATATTCCTGCGCGCGCGGATAATTATCCCCACCGTCGCCTGATGAGTTGCTTGCGCCCCATTCGGTTACAAATATCGGAATCTGATTTATATAAGGTATTAACATTGATGTGGGATGCGTGCCCGCGTAAAAATGAAACGCGTACATTATATTCGGCTCAAGTATCTGGTCAGCCACAACAGACGCACCCAGCTGAGAATAATTGGGCGTTCCGACAACAATAACCGCGTCCGGGTCAATCGCCCTTATCCTTGGTATGATATCTTCGGCATAAGCTTTTATCTGCCCCCATGTAACGCCGTTGGGTTCATTGCACAGTTCGTAAATTACAAAGTCCTTGTCTTTGTGTTCGTTTGCCATGGCGGTCCAGAACACCCTTGCGTCCGCTATATAATTATTGGGGTCGTCATTTAATATGTGCCAGTCAATCAAAGCGTACATCCCTGCCGCGCCAATCCAGTCAACCATCTGATTAACGCGCGATGTCCAGTATGCCGGATTCTGAAGATAGCCGCTTTCAGACGCTTTCACATACATTGCAATCCTGAAAATATCGGCGTTCATTGTATTGGCCGCGTATTGAACAGATGCCTGCGTATAACAGCCGTCAAACCAGCCTATGCCGTGCGTTGAAACGCCGCGCAGCTGGACAGGCGTGCCGCATTGGTTAACAAGCTGAAGTCCATCGACCCTTAATTTGCCATTTTCGGAAAAAGGCGAAGCGTAAAGAAACTGCGCCGTCAGAATTAACGTTAAAATAACCAGGTGCTTTTTAATCATTTTTAGTCTCCATGTAATTGTTTGTTTAAGCGCTTTCTCTGATTATAAGTTCGGGTTCAAATTCCTTAATCTCTTTTTTGACATCTTTTTCTTCCATAAGTTTCTTAAGCATGTCAAACGCAGCGCGCCCCATTGACACTACCGGCTGCTTTAATGTGGTAAGCGAAGGCGTTACAAGCGAACCCGTATCAAGCCCGTCGTATCCTATTATGGCAATGTCACCCGGTATTTTTACCCCTTTTTCCTTTGCCCTTTTTATCATGCCCATGGCTACAAGGTCACCTGCGCTGCAGAAAACCGAATCCACCTGAATTTTGTCATGTATAATTTTGTCCATCAAATCCTGGCCTTCCTGAAAATTATAAGTTGTGCTGCGCAGCGTCTTTTTTTCGTCATATTTAATGCCGTTATCCGCCAGCGCCTGCATAAAACCTTTTTCCCTGTCTATTACGCAGGAAAGGTGCGTGTACACCGAGCTTATTAATCCTATGCTTTTCTTTCCTGTTTTAATAAACCTGTCAGCCGCTTTATAAGCGCCTTTAAAGCTGTCGCCTTTTACCCCGGAAAATCCTTCAAAAGTCTCTTCAACAAAAACTATGGGCAGCCCGGTTTCTTTGTACGCCTGAAGCGTGTCTTTTTCGGTTCTCATATTAATGGCTATAACGCCGTCCGCCCTTCTTCCGTATACAATCTCTTTTAACAATTCCGCTTCCTGCTCGGCGCGCGCTGAAAAATGCAGCGTGGTATATTCGGTTTCAACAACACCGGTGTCAATGCCGTTAAAAATATCAATTTTAAACGGGCCGTAAAACATGGAAGAAGCCACGGCAATAACGTTTGTTTTTCCTTTAACCAGGCTGCGCCCTATCTGATTGGGATAATAGTTCATCTCTTTGACCGCTTTTAAAACCTTCTCTTTGGTCTTGCTGCTTATTCTTGGGTTATCGCGTATTACCATGGAAACAGTGGTAGCTGTAACCCCGACTTTTTTTGCCACATCTTTTATGGTTATGCTCATAAATACTCCTTCTTATTTTAACGTTAAAATAAATATATAAAAAAAAAGCTTATATGTCAACCCATAAGTTACGGCCTTAGAATTATTGCAATCCAGATAAGCAGAGCTCCTTCAACAAATAATCTGAAATTCGGGTAAAAAGATGGGATTATATATCCGAATATGAAAATAGGTATAAAAAACAGGTAAAAAAGGTATGCGGCCTTCCCCGGGAAATCAGTGTCAGCTTTCAGCCTTGCTATGCATAAAACAATGCTGTAAAGTCCGATAAAAATCGCCATAAACGCTGTAATCTTGCCCGCGTTATCCTGAGCTTCAGTAATTCCCTGAAAGTGATAATACATGAAGTTATTAACAATATTAAGGGCAAGAAAAAAAAGCGTAAGCCATACAAGAATTAAACGTTCTTTTGGAGGGGCAAATAAATAGGCGGAAAAAGCGTTTGGAAATTCAGAAATTGTTTTTTTATAGTCAGCATCATTAACCGGCCTTTTTTTAAAAAGGCCTTTTGATTTAATATCCGGCTTTAGCCTTTCGCCTGTTGCAAAAACCGTGTGGCAGCTCCAGCACACGGCGCTGCCGTCCTTGTTAACTTCGCTGCATCTTGGGCATTTAAAAGCCATAATCACCTCTTTTAAAACATTATACAATAACAGATGCAGCCGCGCAAGAATTTGATTTTAAGGCAGGCATAAAAAAAAACCGCGCCGTCTGCCTTTTTCGGGGGGGGCGGTGAATTAGGCAGCGGCGCGTGAAGAACATTTGCATTTCTGCATATTGCAGCGGGAATCTGTCATTCCTGCAGGATTATGCGGAAAATCAGATACTGTTTAATTTAAGGTACTTTTCAATGTACTCTTTATCTTCATCTTTTAAGATCAGAAACTGCACTTCAACTTCATACCCTTTGTTAAAGCTTTCTTTTCTGCAGCCTATTGATTCACAGCAGGTTTTAATCTTTCTTTTTTCAGGGCCAAGAATCAGTTCCACTATCATTGCGTCTTCGGGTTTAACCCTGTGTTTCATAAGCAGAATCAACCCTTTTTTACTGATGGAAATTGTCTTTGCTTCCATAAACAATCCCTGAAATTCCTCGTCTTCCCTGTCCAGGATTTTGTAACGAACCTCTTCGCTGACGTGAACTCTGTGCTTGTTGGCTATCATCTGTTCAAGTTCCGCATCGAAGTCCGGCTGCATATTTGTTCACCTCCTGGCATAATAGTATTAAGCAAGATTCGTTCCTTCCAAAAAACCTTCATTTTGTTGTCGTTTTGATGTTTTCAACAGGTGCAGATGTGCCAATTGGAACAAATTGTCCCTAAAAGGACATTTGTATTAAAGTCAGGGGGGTTAAAGTAATTTAGATTGTTAGTTTTGCAGTAAAAATGTATTAATTATTGGGGAATATTTGTATCAGGGTACCTTTTTGACAGGTTATCCGCTATCATAAAATTAACGCCGTCATATGTAATCAGGAAAATCCCCTGTGTCAATACGCCTGCGCCAAAGCCTTTTACGGAATCATTCCCCCAGACAAGCATTCCCGACCCTGCAAGTATGCATACTCCGTCAATTACAAAGTTCAGCCAGACGTTGTCCTTATACATCTGAAGCTCTTTTTCCGGCGATATGTTTGCTTTTCTGAAATCCAGGTCTTTTTTTATCCATACCCCTATGGCTGTATCAACGGCTCCCCAGATAAGATTGGTAAGGCCAAAGCCCTTTGCGAATTCGTTTCCGTTTGAATACATTACAAGGCCGGTGCCAAGCGAAAGGCCGCCCCATCCCATAAGTACATTGGCTGAAATATCCTCATGCTGATAAATATCATAAACAGTCGTTGTTTCAACCGTTGTGTTGGTGCTGTTTTCCGGGGATAATTCATCGCAAAATACAGGCGCGCAGAAAAACGCCGCTATTAAAAACATTATAAACATTTTTTTCATTTTATTTGCCTCCGTTATTTGACAATATGAATATTTTTCCTGTCATTTTTTCCTGTGAATTTAAATTAATTATAACATAATAATATATTCCCGGAGAAACTTTTTTACCGAATCTGTTTTTCCCGTCCCATTTAACGGAAACGCCCGGAGAAAACAAGCCTGTGACATTTTCTCCGGAAATTGTATATATTTCAACGCGCGACCCCGGCACAAGGTTGATAAATTTTAAAGCGCCGCCTTTGGCGTATGCGGGATTATACGGATTGGGATAAACAATAACTTTGCCTTCAGGAAAATATGATATATCAGAGCTTACGGGAGGATGTTTTGATTTTTCATAATGAGGGTCATTATAATCCGCAAAAGCGGTATTGGCAATTATTCCATCCGCCCCCATGGAAGAAATAACCGCGACAAAACGCAGCTTTACCGATGTTCCCGGGGGCACTTCCAAAGCCCCAAAATTCCAGTAAAAGTATGTGCCATCAGTTACAGGCATCGGGCCTGTTTCGGTTGAATCATAATTTACCTGCGCCGGTATAGTGTCCCAGAACGCGGGATTGTACACGCTTTGATTTGAATCATTTTCAAGGATAATTTCATAGGTTATTTTGGAACCGGGCCGAGGATTATCTCCGTACGCTTTCTTTGTAAGTTTAAGGTCAACCGGAGCCGGCGTAATTGTGGGTGTAACCGTAACTGTATTTGTGGCTGAAAATACCGGCGTTAAAGTTATTGTAGCGGTCGGGGTTATGGTTGAAGTTATTGTTTCGGTAAAAGTGGGTGTATTGTAAGCGCATATGTGATACAGATAATACGCGTCCTGCTGCCCTGCTATATCATCGTGCCATGACACCGCGGGAACATCGCCCGGCTTTATGGCAGCAGAAACAGCGCCGGTTTCACGCCCTGATGAAGGCGCGATCAATTTGGAACCGGACAGCCCGTCAGCGCCTGTGAATTGCCCGCCGTTCCACCTTATGTAATAGATTCCCCCTTCATCAAACCATGAAATATGCGGGTACCCCGAAGAATCAAGTGCGATGGAAGCGCCCATCGAAAAACCTGGTGTGTTTGAAACATTAATTGATTCCTGCCCCGCGCCGTCATAATCAACCCAATGCGCGCCGTCCCATTTAAGATAGCATATTTCCCTGTTGCCGCTTATCTTCGCGTCAAATACAACATGCGGATTACCCGCTGCATCAACGGCAATCTTAACCCTTCTTGCATCGCTTACGGCAGGATTGTTTATAATGTTATTTTCAGATGTGCTTCCGTCGGGCTGAATCCACTGGGTAAGATTCCATTTTTTAACAATTACATTGTTATCAACAGGCGCCCGCATTATCCACGCCAGATAAGGCACTGTACCGCTGAAAAATTTTAAATCCGGTTCAATACACTGATATGTATTGAAGCTTACCATGCTTGATTCATAGCCCGCCCCGTCAGCGTCCGTCCACGAGCCTGTGTTCCATTTTAAATAAAACACGTCTTTTACCGTGTATGTTTTGCCTGACGGATAATCAACCCACGCGCATGCCGGCTGCTGCGCGCCGTCAAGGGCAAGCGACACATCCTGCGGAAAACCGCCGTTATAAGCGGGCACAGTTATCTTTTCCACCCCTGTGCCGTCAACATCCACCCATGAAGTTCCGTTATATTTCAAAAAGTATATCTGCTGCCATCCTTCATACAGCCCACCGTTCCACGCGATATTCGGCCTGCCAAAACTGTCTATTATAATCGCAGGGTCAAAACTGTTATTGACATGTATTGAAACCCTGCTGCTTTCCCTGCCCGCGCCGTCCGCGTCTGTCCACGCGGAGCCGTTCCAGAAAAGGTAATAAATTTCATCGGCGTCTTCAAATACAATATGCGGATTTCCCGCGGAATCCAGAGCCATTTTAGAATTAGCCCCGGGGCTTACCTTTACGGATTCCTGCGCCGCGCCGTCAGCGTCGGCCCAGCAGTTATTGGGCGTGGCAGAAGGCATGGGATTGGGGGTCATTGTGTAAGTCATAGTTCTTGTTATTGTTGGTGTTTTTGTTTGTGTGACAGTTTTGGTAACGGTATGCGTAAGCGTGGCTGTTGCGTCTTCAACCGCTGTATGGGTAATTGTTATTGTGGGTGTAATTGTCGGCGTTCCGTCCGGAACCCAGCGCAGATAATAAATATCGTGCTGTTCGGTTAAAATTCCTGCAGGCCATACGACCTGCGGATAACCATCGGGCCCAAGGTCAAAAGCAGACCACGAGTTATTCATTTCATTTGAAGATACATTGACAGAAGCAGCGGTGCCGCCTTCGCCTGACCACAACATTGATGAAGGATTATATTTAAGGCAGTAACGCTGCGTGGTTTCAAGCGCGCCGTAGCCAAAAAGCACGTGAGGTATTCCGGACGCGTCCACTTTAATCATGGGCACGGATGAATTGTGGTAGCCACAAGTAATATTTATCTTTTCGGTTCCTGCGCCGTCCGCGTCAACCCATGACGTGCCGTTGAATTTAAGGTAATATACATCCTGGTGCCCGGAAGAAAAATCCTCCCAGACAACATGAGGCGTGTCCCAGTTATCAATATCAATATAAGGCCAGGCGGAATAATCAGCGCTGTTGGATATATTAATGGATTCCTGCCCCGCGCCGTCCGCGTCAACCCATGACGCGCCGTTCCATTTTAAATAATAAATTTCCCTGTTTTCTTCTTCCCCATCGCACCACGTAATATGCGGCCTGCCCGCTGAATCCGTGTCCAGATGCGGGAACAGCGAGTAATAAGGAGTTGAAAAAATTGTCTTTGATTCTGTTCCCGCGCCGTCCGCGTCAACCCATGACGTGCCGTTCCATTTTAAATACACAATTTCAGCAACAGCGCCTGACATATATTTGTCTTCCGCGCCTTCATTCCATGTTATGTGGGGGTTGTCAGAAGCGTCCAAAACCATAAACGGATGCCCTGAATGAACTGTCAGAGAAGACGATACATTGTCAAATCCCGGCGAGCCGTCCGCTTTTACCCAGTTCAAACCGTCCCATTTGGTGTAAAATATTTCCCCGCCAACACCTGAGGTTTCCTGCCAGGATATGTGCGGATTACCGTTAGAATCAATATCCACATTTGGAAACAAAGAATCGCCTGACGTGTGGGTAATTCTGGCGGATTCAACGCCTTCGCCGTCCGCGTCAACCCATCCGCTGCCGTTCCATTTAAGATAAAAAATTTCATAATTACTCCCGTCATGCTCAAACCACACTACATGCGGATGCCCGCTGCTGTCTGTTGCTATGTCAGGATCGCCGTCAGGATTATCGCCGGGAAATATATTTATGCTTTCCTTTCCGGTGCCGTCGGCGTCAACCCACGCGCAGAAAGCGGGAAACGGGAAAATCATAACAAATAAAAAAAATATTACGGCAGCCGCCCTGTGATAAAATAAGCTGTTTTTATATAAACAATACCTCATATATCTTATTTCCCCTTTTATATTGTGACAATTATAATACATTAAAGTTCTTAATACAATAAGCCTGATTATGTTATAATTTATTTAACGGAGGTGAAATATGAAAATCATTAAGTCCATGTTTCTTTTCGCCTGTTTAATCCTGTCTGTCTCCTGTGCCACCGTTCAGAAAGAAAGGGTTGCGGGAATGCCTCCGCCTGACGAAGCAAAAGAATCAACATATTTCATTATTAACTCCGTTTCCGTTTTTATCGGCACTATTCTTGGCGGAACGCTTGGCTTTCTTGCCGTTTCCGGCGATGACGACGGCGGAAAAACAGTAATTACATCTGTTGCCGCAGCCGCGGCCGGCGGCGTTATCGGCTGGTATTTCGGCGGTAAAATTACGGATTATATGCGCGCCAATGAAAAACCTGACGACAGTAAAATAAAAGAATATTACGAAGAATATCAGTTGATAAGGTAAGAAGGTCGGAAGGTCAGAAGGTCAGAAGGTCAGAAGGTCAGAAGGTCAGAGGGTCAGAGGGTCAGAAGGTCAGAGGGTCAGAAGGTCAGAGGGTCAGAGGGTCAGAGGGTCAGAGGGTCATAGGGTCATAGGGTCGGAAGGTCGGATGCACGGTTGGAGCTAGCCTGCGAAGCGGAAATCCCCGGGCTTACGCGAATTTATGAGCGTAAGTGTCAGAGGAAGGCACAAAGAGATTTATCAGACTTACTGTCTAGGACTCGTTATTTATATCTCGCTTATGCTTAACTGCCTATAGCTTAACTCTTTATTTTCTTATTATCACAACCGTATTAATCTTTGAAACAGCTTTCTCTCCGCCGGCTTCGGCGCTTATTATTCCGTAATAAGTGCCGTTTGCGAACGATTCAAAGTATTCAGGCGAGATAAATATCTTTTTTGTCCCTGCTCCGGCAGTTATGTGCGCAGACGTTTCTTTTATAAGCCTGAAACTTCCGCTATAAAGGATGAATTTAACCGATGAAGCGCTTTTGGTGATATCAAACATTACAGCCATGCCTGTTCCCGTATATGGGTTTGGATACACCGTGACATTTTCTATTTTAAGTTCTTCCTGTTCATTTACCGCTACGGGAGTATGCGTGTACGTAGCCGGTAAAACCGGAGTTTCAGTCGCTGTATAAATTACGGTATTGGTAATTGTTGCCGTGTTTGTCTTTGTGACAGTAGAAGATAACAAAATAACAGCAGTATTTGACGGCGTTATTGTTATTGTATTTGACGCGGCAACAGATGAAGTCCGCGTTGCCGTAGCTGTAAAGGTCGTATTTCCTGAAGGGGTATTTGTAATTGACAACGCCCGTGTCATTGTTATCGTCGCAGAAGGTGTAATCGTTATCACAGCCGTAGGGCTTCCTGTCGCAGTATTTGACGGTGTATTTGTCTGTGTATTAACCGCGGTTGCGGTTTTTGAAGCCGAAGGCGTATATGTATATGTGGTTGTATGCATCGCCTGCCCTGTTATCCTGACGTTATCAATAATAACACTGTAGTCATTATTGGCGTTACCAACAAATATAAGCCTTCCTATGACAGTTCCGCCCTGAAGAAGGGTGTCAAGCGGTATAGATACGTGATGCCAGTCCTGATTGATAACGCCGCCTGCCACATAATCCGCGACATCAACAGACCAGTCAGTAAGGTTCCAGTCAAGGCCGAACCTGAGCCCATTTGGCATGCCCGCCTCTGAAATTATGTCAAATTCCAGCGATGTGTAAGAGCCTGTATTAACCGGAGTGTTTAAATCCCAGCTGTGCTGCTGCCACCAGCTTTGTATCGCGGCAAATGACACTGCCATTCCGTTTCCGGGGCTGCCATCGGCGCTTTGCGATAAGCCGCCGCCGTCCGCGGAATTATTAACCGCGCCGTCTGTAATTGTCATGCCTGCGGTATCTCCGTCATAAATGCCAATACCCGCGCCGGGCGTGGGCGTGATTGTCGCGGTAAAAGTACGGGTGCTTGTATGCGTGTGGGTATAAGTGCTTGTAAAAGTTAATGTCGGGCCGCCGGGCGTTATTGAAGGCGTGGGCGTGTTTGTGGGGCCGATTGCGCCGTGAAAAACAAAGTGATACGCGCTGTAAGCCGGGACAGAATATGAAAAAGTGTTCCCTGTTACAGCCGGAGCCGCTTTAAGCGTGACCGAACTGTTGCTTTGGCCAAAACCATAGGCCTCGCCGCTTTGATAAGACGCGCTTCCGCTTATGACAAAATCCGCGTTCTGCGCTGAAGATGATTTGTTAAGCACAATAACATGAAGTTCGGACTCATCCGTGCCTGATATTGAAGCATAAGCCGTCATCGATGAGACATTGCCGCTTTCGCAGTAAACCTTTGTGTCGCCATAAACCGAATTGGCGCCGTCATAATTTCGGTACAATTTATACGCCGCGGAGTGAAATAAACCGTAATCAGTATTCCACATTGTCGCGATATAAACGCCGTACTTGCCGAATATGCCAAGCGCGTCAGCCATCGCGATTCCGCCGGAAAAATCATTGCCGCCGCCAAAACCAAATTCAGTGACCGCTATTTTCGTGCCGGGATAATTGGCGTCTATTGCCGCCTGAATTTTTGGTATTATCGGAAGGCCCGTGCCGCACCATTCTCCGACTGAGCTGTTTTCTATATATGACGGGTCCCAAAGCGAGCGCGGCGCCTGAAGCCTTGCCTGCACCGCTTCGGATGAATTGCAGCCGGCTTCTGTTATCCTGCACTGCCCATTTCTATAATCAAACGGAGGATAAAGCCCTTCGCGCGCTTCAGAGTAATAATGAATATCAAGAACGTCCAAAAGCCTTCTTCCGTCCGCGTCTGACATGGCTTTCATCTGCTGAAGATAATACGGTACATACCAGTTATTTGCGCCCCTGACTGAATCCCAGTCATCTCCCTGCCCCATCATGGACCATATGCCAAAGAAGACCGGCCCCATTATCTGCGCCTGCGGGTCAACGTCTTTTACCGCTTTTGCAAGTTCCGCGCCCCTTGTCACCCATTCATAAGCGCCTACCGGCAACGGATGAATTCTGACATGCGTGGAGTTCCATAAATCACCTTCGTTATCAAGTTCATAGAACCTTACGCCGCCCGCGCCTGACAAGCCGTACCTGTTTACTATGTGCGCAACCTCTTCATCCGCGTAAACATAATTATCAAGAGTGTCCGGAGGAAGCGAAAACGCGGTGCCTTTTTTTGAAATCAAAGTTTTCCACCTTGCGGAAGGCGCGGTTTCGGATTCCAAAACATTTCCATTTTTGTCAGCCGCCACATAACCCGCCATAGGAAGGGTTATTAAAGGTTCATATCCCCTTGATATACAGTAATCTAAGAAATTATTAAGCACTGCGCCC
>Ga0209717_1003964_pt1 | contig 12493 bp, 9 predicted proteins | sample AD_UKC048_MetaG_FD_184418 | JGI IMG/M metagenome (GOLD analysis project Ga0209717, IMG submission 184418) | Active sludge microbial communities of municipal wastewater-treating anaerobic digesters from USA - AD_UKC048_MetaG (SPAdes) (version 2) | ecosystem: Engineered > Bioreactor > Anaerobic >... | reverse complement strand
GTTTCAGAGATTTTAAAAGCAAAAGGTTTTATTGTTTATTCCTGCTCAGACGAGATTAGAGAAGAATGTAAGAAAGACAATATAGAGATAACAAGAGACAATCTTCAAAGAGTAGGAAATGAACTAAGACAGAAGTTTGGGGCAAATATACTTGCAAAAAGACTTGCTGAAAGAATTACTCTTCAAGGTTTTGACAAGAATTATGTAGTAGAATCAATAAGAACAGAAGGAGAAATAGAAGAATTAAAAAAACTTCCCAATTTTAATCTAGTTTTTATAGATGCTGAAGCAATGACTAGATACCAAAGAGCAAAAGAAAGACTAAAAGAGAAAGAACACATCTCAAGTTTTGAAGACTTTAAAAATTCAGAAAAGAAAGAACTAAACAGTAAAGATCCAAATTCTCAAAATCTAGAAAGCTGTAAGAAACTTGCAGAATTTACAATAAATAATAATGGAAGTCTAAAAGACTTAGAAAAACAAGTAGATGATTTATTATTAAAAATACAAATAAAAAATAGAAACAAACCATCTTGGGATCAATATTTTTTAAAGATTGCAGAAGTTGTTTCTTTAAGAGGTAATTGCCTTTCTGCAAGGTTTGGTTCTGTTATTGTAAAAGACAATGTAATAAAATCAACAGGATATGTGGGAGCACCAAGAGGCACAACAGATTGTTTTGAGAAAGGCTATTGTCTTAGAAGAAAGTTAGGAGTGCCTTCAGGTCAGCAATATGAGCTTTGTGTTAGTGTTCATGCTGAACAGAACGCAATAATAAATGCAGCAAGAGATGGAGTTTCAATATTTGATGGGGTGTTATATCTTTATGGAAAAAAGATATATCAGGGATTAGAAAAACCAATTGACGCATTTCCCTGCTTTATCTGTAAGAAGATGATAATAAATGCTGGAATCAAAAGAGTAGTGTGTTCAACAGCAGATGGCAAATATAAATCATTTGAAGTAAATGATTGGGTAGAAGATTGGAAAAAGAACGACATTATTGATGACAAAGAAAAATACGGAACAAAATATAAATGAAAAAGAGTGGGGAATATGTATATAAATAAATTATACCTTGAAAAATTAGAAACCCTTGAATTAGATCATTTAAAAAAATACGGTCTTAAAAAGATGTCTAAAGCAAAACTCAAAAAGCTTTTTAAAAAATAACCATCTAGAAAACATTTATATTTTCTTTTATCTATTGTATTATTATAATTAAAATGGTGGTAATAAGATGATTGGAATAAATACTAGAACATACCCTTATAGATTAGATTCTAAAAGTAAAGAGCCTTTAGAGCTTTATATTAAATTAACAAATAGCCAGATCAAGAAGATGTTAAGTATTGATTTAGTTATTGACGAAGATTTAAGTTTTAATTCTGTTAAGCCAATTAACACAGATTACAAAAGAATTGGCGAATTTAATCCTGGGCAAGTAAAGGAAATAAGATATTCTATTTATCCAGCGGTAGGTATATATCCCGGAACAAAAAAAATAAAGATAAGAGTCGGAGAACACAATAACGACTATAATGTTATAGACAATAAGACCGAAACTACGGTTACAATAACTGTGATCTAAATGCCTATAAATCCTAAAAAGCCAGTCAGGTATCTATCTAGTACTTCTAGATATATTAGCTCCACCAAACTTAAAAGATAGTTAAAAAATAATAAAAAAGATTTAAAGACAGACTTTAATTTTACAGATAGATATTAAGCGCTTAATTTCAGAATCAAAATTAGATAAAAAAAGATTTCTGAACTAAAAAAAGAAATAGTAGAATTACAAAAAAATATTATCAACTTGATGATAAACAGAATTCTAAAAATGCGTTTTCTGATTTCTGATTTATCCGAAATCTATAATTCTCTTTTGTTTAGAAGTATAATCCGAGATGTGAAGTTCATAATCAATAACCAAATCTATAAACTCTTCTTTTGCTTTTAAAAATAATTTATACATTTTTTCTGTGTGTTCTATTTTAATAGAAATATCTGGGTTTAATAAAGCCCTATAATCATATCCGAATTTTTGATATTTAGATAGTCTTGCGAGTTTAAAAGGGACATTTAGAAGAGATAATCTTGTTTTATATTTTCCTTTTCTATATCTTGCATTTACTATTTTCTTAATTAGAAATCTATTTGCAAAATCATAGAAAATTATGCTGTTTATTGATAGCTTTATTCTTTTTTTAAACTTCTCATAATCCATAGGATAATATTCTTTAAAACAAGTTTTAATTAATTTTAAAGGATATCTAGGGATAGGTATTTTTTGATTTTTAAATTTTGTATCTAAATAATATTCTGAAACCAGATGTTTTACACTATGCGCGAGTTCTGTACTATTAATATAATTATGAATGTGTTTATCCAGAACAAAATGAGATATAAAGCCTAATGCAAAAAGTTTTTCTTGTTGATTTTTTGCTCTTTCAAGTAATAATTTTGCAAAGCTATAATCTTCATCCATGGTTTCGTGAACAAATTTACTAAAATTAGGTTTTTTAGTTATGCTTCTAAGGCCAGTAATATAATAAATATCAGGATATGTAGCACCCTGTAGTAGATATTTTAAATCAGATTTTGAAAAAAGTTTAGGGTTTTCTTTAACTGCATCTCTTACAAATTGCATGTGTGCTAAAATTGCTGCCATATTCTATCAAAATTAAGCTCAAATAGTTTATAAATTTATTTTTTTTCTAGTTTTATCTTTTTAATAATTAGGTTTCCTGTAAATTCATTTTGCATGGTTTTCTGGCTTTCTAAAATGATAATTCTTTTTTTAAATATCGGAGTATCAAGAACAAGAGTTTCATATTCTCCCCCTTCTCCTGCAATATTTGTTTGGTATTTTCTATTTAGTTTTTTTAATTCCTCTAAATCTTTGTAATCAATTACTTTACCAAGCATTTCTTTAGAAAAACCAAAAGCAGCAATCTTACATATAATAAATTTAAAATTATTATCTAAAAGCAATTTTATTTCATCTTCTTCTTTCATATGCCAAAGAGGCGCAATCAATTTTAAATTCAGATCTTTACAGATCTTTTCTATTCTGTCCTTTTGATAATTGCTATAAAGAGCTCCAGCAACAATTCCATTTAATCCAAATTTTGCTTTAGCAAAAACTATTGCTTTTCTGAGATCAACAAGTTCTTTTTCTTTTTGTCCTTTTGTTTTAGTAACAAGAAGAGGTATATCTAAAGCAAAAGCCTGCATTTTTAGGAAATTAACTTCTGGTGTTTGAAACATATAGGAGTCAACATTCTCTGGAATTAAAGAGATAAGACAAGAGATCTCTTTTCTGTCCTTTTGTGCAAGCCATAATGAAAGATTAGAGTCTTTACCTCCGGAGAAAAGCACGCCAACTTTTTCTTTTTTAAAAGAAGAAAGATATTCGCTTTTTGTTTTAAATTTTTTAGCTTTTGCAAGTTTTTTAAGTGTTCTATCAGAATTACTACCGTATTGACAAGCAAGTTTTTTTCTTTCTGCAAGCCCTGTAGAGAGCCCTAAGTTTTTTGCAATTTTACGAATAATTATTTTATTTTGTTTTGAAGAAATAAAAAGCCTTGGAGGCAAAGTTAAAGCATAATCAATAACTGCTTTATCAAGATATGGGCATTTAATTGCTAATTTAAAATGTTTTACAATTGCCTCATCTCTATCGAGATTGTCCTTTTGAATATTATCAAGGCATTTTTTTGTTTCGGTCTTTTGATTATAAGTAGTAAATCTGCTATAGCCAGCAAACAGCTCATCAGAACCAAGACCTGAAAAAATTGTATCAATCTTTTTGGTTTTTGCTTTTCTAGAAGAGAGATAAATCGGAATTGCAATTCCCACAGAAACAGGATTAGTAGAATCAATTATATCAATAATCTTAGGAAGAATAGTTGAAATCTCTTTTCTGTCCGCAGAGATTATTTCAAGTTTTAAATCAAGTTCTTTTGCTGCTTTTTTTGCAAAAGCCAGGTCTTTGGCCTCGGTATTATCTTTAACATATGCAAAAAAACAAGTAAACTTAGCTTTTTGTTTTTTTAAAAGAAGAGCCAGAAGACAAGAATCAACACCGCCACTGAAAAGTAAACCATAGCTTTTAGATTTATCTTTTGTAAGATTTGCAATTGATTTTTCAAGAAGAAAAGATAGTTTTTCTTGCTCTTTTAATAAAGCCATATACTCATTAAAAAAGAAAACAAATATAAAGTGTTTTGTTCTTTTGTCTTTAAGCAGAAAATAAATATTTAAGAGGGAAGAATTATGTCACCAAAACCTAAACCAAAATCAACAATTGGTAGTAGAATAGGAATAACTGCAAAAAAGGTAGGAAAGAAAGTTGCGATGGGTGCACTTATTGGAACGCTAGCAGCTGCCCCATCTTATTATGTGGGAAAGAAAGTATATTCTGCAACTAAACCATCAATTGTAAACCAAAATATAGTTTTGGCAAAAGGCAATTATCTTTCTGAAATTAAATCTGTTGGTCAAAGAATTACTGAATTAAATACTAATGCAAAAAAAGAATATTCACAGAAGTTGTTAAGAAGTAAAAACAAAGAAATTAAAAGAAAACTATATTTTTATGATGAAAAACAAAATAAAATTGTAGCTTTAGAAATGGATGTAAAAAAAGCCACAGAGATAGAAAAAAAACAAAATGCAAACTTTGAAAGATTAGATAAAATTATTGAGAAGAAAGTAACTGAATTAAACAAAAACGCAAAGCCAGAAGAAGTATATTTTTGGAATGGAGATAAAATTTCTAAACTTGATTTAGGCGTTGCAAAATTAAGATACATATATGATAAATTATATTCTTCTGAGAAGGCACAGCTAGACAATATATATGCAGATATTGTAAAAGAATTAAAGACTAGTGACAAATTCTCTGAAGAAGTTGCGCTTAAAATGAAAGAACTAAACGATACAGCAAGAATTAATTATTTGTCTAGTTTATCTGTTGAAGAATTTGCTGCAAGATTTGGTAATAACCCTAAAGTAATTAAAGGATTAAACGAAGTAATAAAAAGTTTAGAAATCTATAACGAAGATTCAAAAAATCCAAGACAATCAAGAGAAGTTCTAAATTTTGTGCAGAAAGAATCTAAACTATTTGGTAATATTGCAGGTGTTGGGGCAGGTGCTGTTTCTGGCATTGTTTTATTGTCTCTATGGTCAAAGATAAAAGCATATTCTAGAAAAAAGAAGAAATAAGCTCAATAAAATATTTCTAAATCTCATAATTATGCAATCAGTTAAAGAGTTTTATAATAAATATCAATATCCTAAAGCTAACCAATATACTTCTAATCAGAAAAGAACAAATAAAAAGATAATATTAGGCATCCTTGAGACTGCTGGCCTTAAAGAAAAAGACCTAAAAGACAAAAGAATACTTGATGCAGGTTGTGGAACTGGCGAAAAATCTATTTTTTTTGCAAAAGCAGGAGCTAAAGAGGTTGTAGCAATCGACTTTTCAAAAGGTCAACTTGAAGAGTCAAGAAAGAAGGCAAATAAAGATAAAGTTAAAAACCTAGTTTTTAAAGAAAAAGACATTTTAAAATACCCGCTCGAAGAGCTTGGCAAATTTGATATAATAGTTTGTCTTGGTGTCCTCCATCACACAGAAAATCCAAAAAAATCTTTTTCACGAATTGTTGGGCAACTAAAAAGGAAAGGCATAATTATTATTGGGCTATATCACAAATACTCTAGAACCAAATATCGTTTACAGCGATTTTTTCTTCGTAATCTTGTTTCAAAAGATCCAGATAAAATAATAGCTTTTGTTTACAAAATTAACAAAAACCAGAAAGCACCAAAATCAACTCTTTATGATCGTTATGCTGTGCCACATGAAAGTTATCACACATTAAGAGAAGTAAAAGGTTGGTTTAAAGAGAATCATATCTCTTTAATTGGACACAGAAATATAAGAAATGAAAAATTAGAGATTACAAATATTTTTGAGAAGAAGACAATTTTCTTTGTATCTGGGAAAAAGAAAGATATTTAAACTAAAAGATATATCAATTAAGTAATATAAATTATAAACGGGGGAAATTTATGAAAAAACTAGGAGAGTTATCTTTAAGTCAATATATTGCAAAATTAGTTGCAATTTCGCATTGGGGGGCGGGAGCAATCTTTGTAATTTTTGGGATATTAATTTTTATTTCGCCAACAATGTTGAATTCTTTAACTGGCGCAAATCCAATGTTTTCTGAAATTGGCGAAATTAATAGTTTTGCAAGTAAAGCAACAGGTGTTGTGGGCGTTATAATGATAATTATTGCGATTTACTCATTTTTAGTGGCTTATGGTTTTGGGACCTATAAAAACTACGCAAGAATTATGTTATTAATTCCGTTATACATTTTTGCAGGGATATTAGCACTAACAGGGATTATTCCTTCAATTATTCTTTTATTTACTATGCCAGTTTTAGGATTAATTTCTTTAACTCTGATTGCGTTCTATGGGTTTATTATTTTTTTATCAATATATTTATTCCAGAAGCAAAAAGATATGGTTGCTCTTTTTAAAGGGCAATAGAATAATAGTATATTTGCCCAATATTGGGCAAATCTTTTTTTATTTTTTTAAGAATTAGCTCTAAAACATGTCATGTTTCCAAAGTATCGCTATGCCAAGTGTTGAAAGAATAGCAATTATTCCCATAACAATAATAAACGCATATTTGCTGTGATCAAATGGCAAAGTCACATTCATACCATAGATGCTTGCAACTAATGTTGGTATTGCAATAACAACAGTAATAGATGTCAATAATTTTAAGGTTTTGTTAAGGTTGTTAGAAATAACAGAATTAAAGAGATCTGTTGCATCTGCAATAATATTTTTATAGATTGCAGTAACAACAATTGCCTGTTTATTCTCGTCAATTACATCGTCAATAACATCTTTGTCATCTTCAGAATTAACAAAATCTTTATTTCTTGCAATCTTTTCAAGAAGTATTTGATCACTCTTTAAAGATGTATTAAAATAAACAAGAGACTTCTTAAGATCTAAAAGATCAGAAATTTCTTTGTTTCTCTGAACGCTTTCAAACTTTTCTTCAATATTTTTTATCTTAGCATCTATTTCTTTTAGATATTTGATATAAGTTTTTGAAGAAACCAAAAGCAATTTAAGAAGAACCATTGCTTTTTCATGTTTAAATTTCTTTGTCTTTAGAATATCTACATTTTCGTTTTCTCTAAAGCTTATAGTAATAATGTAGTCTTTATTAATCATTATTCCTAAAGGGATAGTAATATACTCAACAGCAGACTTATATTTGCTTTCTGGGTCTGTGCTTTTAAGTTTATGTGGTGTTCTAGTAATTATAAAATATTCTTGTCTATATTTCTCCATATATGGTATTTCTTCCATATCTTGTAGAGAATTAATATCATCTTTAAACTCTTGGTAGTCTACTTCTTTAATTTTGCAGATTTCTGCCAAGTACTTTATTTCATAGGCGTCAGGGTTAACCACATTTATCCAAGCATCCTTTGTAGGCCTTTCATGTCTTTGAATGCCATGTTCAGAAAATTTAAGAATTTCAATCATTGTAGTTTCGCCCCTTTTAACAAGCAGTCAAATAAATAAACAAAAGCAAATAAATACAAATGTTTATATATAAATAATATAGTAAAGAATATATTTATAAATACTAAAGAATATATATTTTATAGAAAATAACAAATAATTAACTAGTATAAGTTATATATTTAAATTTAAAAAGGAAAAGAAGGAAGAACCCATGAATTCAAAAAAAATAATTTTATCAATTTTTGTAATATTTGCAATTTTTTTAATGGCGGCAAATGTATTTGCTGAGAATCCTGGACAAAAAGGTGAAAAACCAACAGGGTGTGATAATGATTATGGTGTTTCAGATTTAAAAATAACAGGAATTAATTTAATTAAGTATGATAAGTCAGACCAATATGGTAATTGTGGGGAAATTATAATAAATACAAATATAGAATCCGGTACAGGATTAACGTCTATGGGGATTGTTGTTTCTGTACCATTAGAATATAGAAAGAATTATGCAAGCTATATGAATGGAATATATGTTGTTGGTTCACAAGAAGGAAAAAATGCGTGGCAGATGTGTTCGGGTTCTTCAAAAGCATCTTGTGTTTCTCCCGGTGATAATTTAAAAACACACAAATATTATATATCTAATTCAGAACAATGTAATTCAAAAAGCTTAGATGTGTATGTATTTAAACCAAAAAGCGCTGGTACTACGGAACAAGATAATGTTTTTGTGTGCCAAGATGTTACAGAAAAAGGATCGACTCGGACCGAAATTAAACGAGAGGACGGATATTCTGATTTAGGAATGGATAACGAATTGATTTATAAAAATGGACTTTCTAAGAGCAAATGGTGGCTTGAGTATGACTATAAAATAAAATATTTATATAATGTAGATTATGCATATGGCGTGCCTTTTTCTTCATCTAATCCGGAAGGTGCTCAAGAGGCGTCTCCAAATGCTACCGCTCCAGCAACAGCAATTACATTGAGTTATAGTAAATTAAATCCTATATATTCAGGAAAAATAGAGGGTTATAGAGATTTGTCAATAAATGACCCAATTGAATTAGTGAATGATGGGTTATGTACTAATTCTGATTATCCATATCACTTAAGAATATCTGGTGGCACAACAGGATTAGATGTTAGCGAAACATATATTGGTTTTGTAGGCCCAAATACATTTAGTGCAAATAAAAAAGACATTTTAGATTTAATTTATAATTATAAAACTCCAGGAACTATGTCTAATTCTAATTCAAAAATAGAGTGGTTAACCGTTTCTGGCAATAATTCTTTAATTAAAGCAGATAAATTTAATGTTCAAAAGAATGGATTAAATCGGGTATTTTGTTTATCTAAAGTTTTTGCAGGAAAGAAATTAAATATTTTTGTTTGGCAATCTAAAGATTCTGGAAATAAAATTAATCTTGGTTTAGGAGCAGATAATAAAAAATGGACAATTCCAGAAACTGATTTTTATAATACAGGATATTTAGATAAAATAAACTATGAATTTGGATATGTTACTGAATTACAAATACCAACTAATCCATTTTCTAGTGGAACTCCTCCTGCCGAAGCCACACCAAATGAAGGTGTTGTTAATAATGGAGAATCAAGTGATTCAAGTGAGGGGGATTCTGCTCAACCAGAAAATCAACCAGAACCAGTTGCTTCACAACAAATTAAATTAGATTTTACAGTATTTTCTACAATTCCAGATGTAAAATACAGTACTACAAATACCTGGTACAATGCAAGAAAAATAAATGACCCAGAAGCATATCTAATAGATTATAGAAACGATAAAAAAAGCATAAGCGTAAATCTATCAAGCTTTAATTATACTAAACCACTATATGCAATTATAGCAACACCAGATCATTCAGATAAGATATACGGGTATTTAGCAAATGTTAAATCAACAGGAGACTTTAAAGATTACACTTTACAATCAAATTTTAGAATTAGCTCTAACACACTAACGACAAACCCAGCAGCTATGGAATACACATTAGGTCCAGATAAAACATTTAAGTTTTCAATAGATCCTAAAATTAATGATAAATTTGTTTTAATATTTATGCAATTGTCTGATGCAGGGTCATTAATAAATTTAGCATATACAAATTTATATCATCTAGATTATAATGCTCAATCAATATATCAATTATGTGAGATAAATAGAAACATTATTAATTTTTATTGTAAAGGCTATGACTGTAAAGTCCCAGGAAGTTGTATAGATAGATGGGATTTTAATGCAAGTAAATTAGAAGGCATTCAAGGAATACCAGTAGATGCAATACCTGGAGCACCAACACCACCAGTTACTCCAACGCCTCCAGTAGAAACGCCCTCAGTTACGCCCACACCTCCAGTAGAAACCTCGCCACCAGTAAATACTGCTGAAACTTTAACATTTACAGGAACTTGTAGTATAACAAAGCAAGAAACCTTAGAAAAATATATAGAATGTTTAAGAAGAAATATAGAAACAGTAAATTTATCTAGGAAATATAATTTTATTTCTGACGGTAAAATAATACGTAAAAATGGCCCATTCCTTGGAAATTTTTTAATAGATGAAAAATATAACACTAACAATAAATGTTATGAAGAAGCATTTAATAACGTAGTCTTTAAGATTGCAAAACAAGAAGGATTATCAGAGGAAGAAACAGCTCAATTGTGGTCAAGAATTGCTGCGGAATCCGGCTGTAATGTAAAAGTGGGTTGTGGCGAAGTTTGTGGCAGCACAGGTGTTGCACAAATTCATATACCTGGTTGGAATGACCGCGGAAGCTATAATTCTATAAAATCAGAACTACAAAAATTAAAAAATTGGAGTTCTAAATATTCAACATTTAGTAAATACCAATCATCACTATTGGGTATTGCAAATGATCCAGAAACAGCTTTAGAAATTTCTATAGCAATAAATAGACACAATACAAATTTAATAATTAATAAATCAAAAACTGCGAACAGACCATTCTTAGCAGATATGTATCAAACATATGATCAAGATGATTCTATAGATATGGAGTTTGCAACAAGCTATGTTTATGCTGGTTCGGCTCGTGCAAGTCATTTTAAAGATGGTGTAAAGATAGGAGCTACAAGATGGCAGGGGCTTGTCGCGCCAGCACTAAATAAGATGGGTTATTATCTAACTTATAAAAGAATGATTTATTTGTGTCATAATGATGCAAGTACAAGCAATGCATTTGTTACGGCATATAAAAACATTTATGGCGGCAAATATTGTAAATAATTTAAGCAGATTAATATGTTAAATAAAAAAATAATTTTAATTATATTTGCGATATTATTTGCTTGTAATTTCATTTTTGCTGCAAATCCTGGACAGAAAGGTTCAAAACCTACAGAGTGTACCAACCCCAGCAATATAACTGATTTAAAAATAACCGGTATAAATATAGAAAGATTTACAAAAGAACAGAACCCCAATATTTGTAGAAGAATAACTATTTCTTTAAATTACCCAACTTATACTGATAGCATACAATCTGCTGTTGGTGTTCTTGTATCTATAGATAATACTAAAAGATCAATTTATGCAGCAAAAATGGATAGAGTGTATTTAGATGGTGGTGGAAGGAAAGCATCTGGTAGCTATACCCCTTATGAAAACAACAAAATATGGACCTACTCCCCTAAAGAAGCCAACACTAAAATAATTACATTTGAAACCAATCATTCTTTGAGTGACTTATGTAATGCTGATAATGTTGATATTTATGTATTTAAACCCGCATATACTTTGGGCGGCACACAAGATAATGTTTATAGATGTGAAGTATATAAAACCGGTGGCACATATGAAGCTGGTGGTTGGTTAGAAGGTTTAGATTTAGGCTCCAATTCTAAATATTTATATAAGGTTAATTTAGGAATGCAGTCGAATGTTGAAAAAAGATATTTGTATAATGTAGATTATGCATATGATGTTCCAGTTCCTAATAGTACTGTGGCTTCTACAACTATAGATTGCTCTAAATGTTCAGGATATAAATTTTCACTAAATTATCCATCATCACCAGTTACAATTGGGAGTAATACATTAAGTAAAGGACAAGTTTGCTATAAATGTATTTCTTATTCTCAAGTAGAAAGGTGTGATCCAAATACAGGTACAAAAGGAGGAATAACTAGTTTACCATCACCGTTAAGAGAAGAAATATGCCCTAATGACTTTAGTTCTCCTGCAAATAATAATAATAGCAATCAAAATCAGCAATCCGCAGATAATGGTGATGACCAACAATCAGCAGATGAAGAAAATAATTCTCAAATTTCTGAACAAATAGCTGAAGATTCCGAAAACTTTGGAAATAATAATTTTTCTAAAACCACTTTTAATTTTAATCCAGAAGCAAAAGTATCTAATGTAAAATATTCGCTATCTGGCGATGCTAAAGAATATGCAGCCAGAAAAATAGACTTTCCAGAATCTTATTTTATTGATTATAAAAATAAAACAAAAACCATACAAGTTTATTTGTCTGGTTTTAATAAAGATCAGCCAATGTTTGCTATTATTACAACTCCTGAAAAACTAAACGATATAGATACAGAATTAAAGGCTGTATTAGACGGATTTCATGATTTCAGTTTAAGTGATACGGATAATTTTTTAAATAAAATAAAAGACTATGCAAAAGTTTATTCTTTTAAAAATTATATCCCTCAGTCAGATTATATTATAAATAATGGTTTTAAATTGGATTATTGGGATAATATTAATTTTAAACTTGGGACTCAAAATCAATTTAAATTTAATATAGAAAATGGTACTGAAAATAATCAATTTGTATTAATATTTATGCAAATATCAGATATAAAAAAAATAAATATTGCATATACAAATCTTTATATTTTAGATAGC
>Ga0209717_1003959_pt1 | contig 12504 bp, 10 predicted proteins | sample AD_UKC048_MetaG_FD_184418 | JGI IMG/M metagenome (GOLD analysis project Ga0209717, IMG submission 184418) | Active sludge microbial communities of municipal wastewater-treating anaerobic digesters from USA - AD_UKC048_MetaG (SPAdes) (version 2) | ecosystem: Engineered > Bioreactor > Anaerobic >... | reverse complement strand
TCCCCATTTTTTGTTGATGATTATTTATCCGAATTTTGTAAATTGTCGTTGAATTTAACCCCGACCAAAAATGCCGGATTGTATGGAAAAGATTGTTGATAATCAATATTATGACGCAGCCATTGAGGCTAATATGGCTGTCGTTCTGCTAAAAACCCGCGCCTTTGACCTGATCACCAGCGTGCCCGACAGCGATGAACTGATGGAATTTATCCGGGATGCCGAGCATAATCCAAAAGTAAAAGCGTTGATGCTACTCAATGAGCCCGACTGCCTCGGAGAGAAAGTGTATGATGAATTTATCCGGAGCATTTTGAAGAGTGACCAAAATTCCGAAAATAGCGACGTACCGGCCTTCCTCCAGAAAAATACCCGGTTCCGGCAGATTATCAATCTGAATAAGCTGATCCGGTACCTGGCCGGTTACCAGAAACTGGTCGTAGTCGGCGTGAGCAGCACCATTGTGACTCCATTCATGGGAGTAGCCCTGGTGGCCGATTTGCGCCTGGCCAGTCCAAAAGGATGTTTTGCCCTGGCCCATACCCGGTATGGATTGCATCCCAGCGGCGCCATCCCCTTTTTCCTGACACATTATCTCGGCCATTCAAAAGCGCTTGAAATTCAGCTTTCCGAAAGGGTTTGCGCTGAAGAGGCTTTTCGTATGGGTATCGTTAATCAGATTCTTCCTTCCGAAGAATTTTATTCCAATTGCATCCGTTTTGTCCAGCCGTATCTGCAACATTGCCGATCCACGCTGGCGATGACAAAAAGGCTTAATAATTTCAAAAACCGTTCGCTGCAGGAATACCTCGACCATGAAGCCAGCCTGATGAACCTCTGAATTATAAGTTTTTTCCTGAAAAAAGGACAAAAACTACCTTTATGCCGCCTTTGTAATGTATTGTAAACAATATATTAAAAAAAAAATTTAAAAATATTTTAAAACGACCGGGTATTTTTTTGTGAAAAACCGGATAAACAGTATAGAATGGTACACTATACCAAATATGGGATTATAGAAGGAATCCGGCGTAAGGATAAAGATGTCCTGCGATATGTCTACAAGCAATACTTTCCGATGGTGAGGTATTTTATTGTCAGGAATAACGGAACGGAGCAGGATGCGGAAGACATATTCCAGGAGGCAATGATCGTCGTCTTTGAGCGGGCCAGAAAGAGAAACCTGGCCCTGGGTTGCGCTTTTAAGACCTATCTTTATTCAGTGGTCAGGCATATCTGGCTACAACTGGCAGACCGGAACCGGTTGCAGTATGAACTGAGCGATATGGATGAGTTTCTTTTGCTGGAAGAAAAAGAGATCTATGACGATTTCCACTATAAGAAAGTCATTTTTCAGAGAAAATTCCTTGAATTGACCGAATTATGCAGGAAGCTGCTGCTGATGGTTGTCGAAGGCAAACCCTATGAAGAAATTGCCACTATTCTGGGGTATAAAGGCAAACAATATGCTGTGAAACGCAAATATGAATGCATGAAATCATTAATTAACAGGGTATTGAACGATCCTGAATATAAAAATCTGACAAAATGAAAACAAAATATTTAAAATTGTTCGAAAGATACTACAATGGCGAAATGGATGAGCCTGAAAAGGAAATGTTTCAAAGCCAATTGCAGAACGACCATGAAATGGCGGATGCTTACAGGGAATACCTGAGTATTTATGAAGCATTGAAGGACAAGGAAACACTGGAATTCCGGACCAAACTGAATGAAATACGGGATGAATTCAGGCATAACAGGAAGAAGGACCGGTTTATGAACGATAAAACCAACTGGCTTTTGGTGGCGGCACTTTTTATCCTGATTGCCGGAATAACCGTCATTACCTCATTTTTCGTCCTCACTCTGAAAGAACAAAAGAAATATGTCGCCTCTGTCGAAGCGGAATTTTTTAAGGAATATGTAGCCCTCGATGCAGAGCTGATGAGATTTGATCAGCGCAATGTCGATTTTAAACTGCTGGAGCCGGCGAGCCCGTTCTCCATCGACCGGAATAAACCCCTGCAATTGAGCTGGACTGCTAATTCTGATGATCCGCTCATCATGGAGCTGATCAACTGGGACGGAAGGATCATATATTCTTCCAGGGGGACTGTGAAAAGCCCGTATGTGATCAAAGGGCCATTGCCGGCAGGTATTTTTGTTTACCGATTCAGGACCTCCACACAGGCATATGGTTTGGGATTCCTGTTTTTGCTGTGAGCAGGATGATGAGGGGCGCTGTGTCAAATAACGGAATCATTGCCATTGAACAGGTTCAGCCGGTACACTCCGATCAGGATTGCCTTCCCGTTCATGGCAGGCGTTGCCCTGTTCTTCCTGACCGGTGAAATCTTTTCTGTTTTTACTTTATTAACCCTCGCGTGCCTCTTTCTGGCTGGCTTGTGTATTCATTATCTTTTTTTCAGGGCGAATTTTCGCTGGCGATGGACAGCAGGTGTTACGACGGCCTGTTGCTTGGCTGCCTTCGGAAATATTGTCACATGCCTGCATGATCCACAGCATGTTGCAGGCAGCAACAACTTTGGACCCAGGCCGGATACCAGTATTTTATTGCTGAGAGCCGGGCATACACCTGAAAAAAAGACCCGGTCGTATGCCCTTAAAGTTAAGGTGGTGGCAATGTTGACCGATACAACGGCCTGGGAAAGATCAGGTTTGAAAATGCTGGTCTATTTCACCGACAGCAGCTGTGCCGACATTAAGTACGGCGACGTAATAATCACCAGAGCAGTTGTTCAGCCGATTTCTCCACCGGGCAATCCAAACGTTTTTGATTTTAAAAAACATATGTATAACCAGGGATATACCCATCAGATCTTTCTCAAGCCGCATCAATGGGGCAAGCTGAATACCAGTCGCTCTAATCCTGTTAGAATGTATGCGGAGATGTGCAGGGCCAGATTTCTGGATGTTCTGAGAAAATACCGGGTGGAGGGTGAGCAATTTGCGCTTGTTACCGCTTTGATGATTGGGGAAAGGGCCTATCTAGAACCTGAAACGGTCAGGGAATTCAGTTATGCCGGCGCTATTCATGTGTTAAGTGTTTCAGGGCTTCATGTCGGGATTATGTATGTCTTGCTCGACAAATTGCTCTTTTTCCTGAAGCGTGGAAAACATGGCCGCAAACTGCAGTATATTTTAATTATTGCCGGGATATGGGCCTATGCAGTAGTGACCGGACTTCCCTCCTCCGTTGTCAGGGCTGCACTGATGTTCAGTATTGTAGCTATGGCGAATTTATTCCGCAGGGATTCGGATAATTTCAATTCGGTGGCTACTGCCGCTTTCCTTCAGCTCTTCATCAATCCCTTTGAACTAACCCAGATTGGATTCCAGTTATCTTACCTGGCTGTGCTCGGCATTTTTGCATTTTACCGGCCTTTCAATAACATGGTGGTTACCGGCAATAAAGCCGTTGCCTGGATATGGTCGGTCATTGCCGTTTCGTTGGCTGCCCAGCTGGCTACGGGTCCGCTATCCGTATATTACTTTAATATGTTCCCCGTTTATTTCCTGATCACTAACCTGATTGTTGTTCCCCTGGCCTCTTTTATTACCTATTTTACCGTGATGCTTTTGTTTGCCGGAGCAGCCGGACTTTACCCCGAATGGTTAGCATGGCCGTTGAAATGGTGCCTTGACCTCATGCTGGGTTCAGTGGAATGGATCCAAAGCTGGCCCGGCGCCGTCCTCCGGCCGTTTCTGCCGGATGCAGCCACTACTATTTTTTCTTATGCTGCAATCCTATTCCTGTTTATCATGATTTCAACCCGGAAAAAAAAGTGGTTATTGCCTTTGATGTCGGCAATCGCCGCTGTTTCGGTCTTGTTTGCAGTCAACCAATACAACCGGATTGAACGATGTGCACTGTATGTGTATCAGCACAAAGGCTCTCTCGCCATTGATATGATGAAAAACAGGCGGAATTTGTTTGTCACGGATGGAAGAATGCAAAAGGATTCGACCCGTTTACAAATGCTGGTTGAGGCCAACAGGATAAAAAACAGAATAAGTCTGACAGATACACTGCAGATCAGCGAGAAAGGGCAGATAGGTCGTCAGGAGTACTGGTATTCTCGTCCTTTTCTGAATTACATGGGAAAGAAGATTGTTTTTATCCATGACGAATGGCTGCAAGGAAATGCTGGACAAAGGGTGCAATGTGATCTGGCGATCCTATCCGGTCAATCCGGATTCAATGATCCGGCTGTTTTAAACTGCGTGAAGTTCGAAAGGGCCATCCTGGCTCCTGATCTGTCCTATTCCCGGGAGGAGAGGATAGTCAAATGGCTCAACGATGCCGGAATTCCTTTTCATTCTGTCAGGAAAGACGGCGCTTTCGTGATGGAATGGAGAAGCAGTGAATAGTGAATAATAGTTGCTAATTGCTGTTTATTCAGTTATTATCAGTTTTCTGGACGATTGTTTTCCGGAGTGGCGCAGGATGACCATGTAGCTGCCGGCGGGAAGAGGCTCCAGCGAGGTGTGGATGAAATGGTCTCCCTTCTCCCTGTAGCTGTTATCTAAAACCGATACTGTTGTTCCTTTCAGATCGGCGATCAGGATTTCCACACTGCCTGCCGACTCAAGGGTGTAGTCGATGCGGAGCAAGTCTGTAGCAGGATTCGGATTAATCCGGAAATCAATAGGCTGATCACTGGTTTTCTCATGGATCCCGATCCCGTTAATGCTGATCTCAAGGTCATCGATATACATTCCCTGCTCTTGCACGAAACCGTCGCTATTAAACCGGAACCGGACAATGACATCCGATTGCCCGATGTAATCGTCGAGCGAATAGGTGAGTTGTGTCCAGTCTTCCATCAATCCTGAATAGTTTGCCAATGGCTCCCAATCGAGGCCGGCAACGGAAATTTCCAGGTTCATGAAGTCCCATCCGGATTCAATTTCATACTTGGTCCAGAACGACAATTCGGCCGAAAAGGCTCCCGTCAGGTCGATCGGTCGAAGCGTACTGGAAATCTCAAGGTTGGCCTCATATTTTTCATCCGGGCTTTCGGTAAGGGAGTTGCTGGAGGAATAATAAATGCCTTGTTGCAAACCCCAGGTACCTTCCCGGCTCCAGAATAGCCCCCCGGTTTCGAAATCATCGAAAAATGGCAGAATAATGGGCGGCATGGGCATGACCGTAACGCTGTTGGAAGGGCCCGATTCTTCGCCTGATCCTTCGAATACTGCCGTAACATAGTATGTGTAGGAAACCATATTTTCCACTCCGGTATCAGTAAACGAGGTTTCCTCCGTGGTGGCATACGGTTCTTCGCCTCCATCCCGGTAAATATTGTACGATGCCGCTTCGGCAACAGGGTCCCAGGCCAGTTCCACCTGCTGATCACCGGAAAGTGCGGTCAGGTCTTCAGGACGGGGGAGGAGGTCCGACAGTGAGACAACATTGGCTATTGCTGCTTTCACGAAGGTCATATGCTGTTCGAAGTTATTCACACTGGGCCCTATCAGATCGTTGGAAGTATGGATGTACGGGCTGTAGTTCTGGGAATCTTCAAAGGGAAATATGCCCGGGTAACCGTTATTGTTGAAGGAGGTATGGTCGCTGTCGCCACCGGTAAGCATTCCGTTGGAAGTTTGAAAATCAGGCAGATAAATTGCACAGATATCTTTGTAGAACTGGCGGAGTTCATTGGCTGAGGCCGGTGCGATGATATCGGTATGGATGGCGTCGCCTTCCTGGAGGTAGCCGGCCATATCAATGTTGAAGTAACCCAATATGTTCATTTCTTCGTTGGCGGCTTCTGTTGCCCAGGCGTCGCTTCCGTAAAGACCGTATTCCTCGCCGCTCCAGGCTGCAAAAATGATCGTCCGGTCGAACTGGTACTGGCTGAGGATCCTGGCAGCTTCCAGGACACCGGCAGTACCCGTGGCATTGTCGTCTGCGCCTGGCTCATTCGAACCACCGGCGTAAGAATCGTAGTGGGCTCCTATAATGACGTATTCATCGGGATAAACGTTGCCGGGTAGAGTGGCTATGACATTATCGCTGGCATTTCCTCCGGGCATCCAGAAATCGTGGAGTTCCGTTTCCAGGCCGTACGACTGTAATTTGGCCAGGATCCAGTTCTGTGCCTGTATCCCCCCGGCCTTATAAGCATTGCGGGTGCCAAAGTCCTGCAATCGCTGGACAAAAGCTTCCAGCGTATCCATATCAACCAGGTCGATCAAATCCGCAATGTAATCGCGCATCTGAAGGCTTCCGGGATGATAAGAAAAAGATTGGTCCGGGAAACGGGCCGCTTTGTTCTCTATCCGGACAATTCCCCCGTGGATGGCAGGGATCAATTGCTTTGTGTTTTCTCCGGATGTGGAGACTGCCAAAAAATTACCCGAATCATAAAGGATCTTTGCATATGCAGCAACAAGAGCGGTATATTGATCCCGGTTTTCTGCAGGATAATACAGAATGAAATAGTGGACATCATCGGTCATCCAGGCATTATTGTCGATAATAAGGCTACCGGCCGGGCTACCGTCGTCACTTGATCCGATGATGAAGTCATCATTATAAAAATGAATGACAAAAGTGTTTTGATTAAATGCAGCTTTAGTTCTCTCTACAGATCCTGTATTCAGAATAAATAATTCCGAAGAAAATGCCGTCACACTCATGGCCAGCAGAATAACCGATATTAACAGATTTTTCATTTTATTCATATTTGACGCCAAAGATATAAAAGTGTTGGGTGAAAAATTGAATGCGATAAAAAGATACAAGGGTTTATTCGCTATTTTTGATAATACTATTATTGAATGCGATGGGACAGACGGAAAAGCCCTGGCCGAAATGGCGAAATGACCTGCACCGGATCATATTCGGCACAGATACATTTGAGGGCAGGCTATTCGATATCATACTGATATTCTTTATTTCAGCGAGCGTCCTGGTCGTGTTCCTGGATAGTATCGGTTACATACACAAACAGTATGGAAGATGGCTATATGGCCTTGAATGGTTTTTTACCATCGTATTCACAATAGAATATATATTCCGTATTCTGTCTCTTAGAAAGCCATGGCAATATGTTTTTAGCTTCTACGGATTGATAGATTTTTTAGCTGTAATGCCGACCTATATCAGCCTGATCTTCACCGGCGGTCAGTATCTCATTGCCATCAGGGCACTCCGTTTGCTCAGGATTTTCCGGGTTTTTAAGCTGGGTCGGTTTCTCTGGGCATCCAGGTACCTGATGGTAGCGATCAGAAACAGCCGGCACAAAATTGTGGTATTCCTGTGGTTTGTCATCATTATTGTGGTGGTCATGGGTTCTGTGATGTACCTGGTGGAAGGGCCTGAAAATGGTTTTACCAACATTCCCGACAGCATTTATTGGGCTATCGTAACACTAACAACGGTCGGTTATGGCGATATTTCGCCCCAGACACCCCTCGGTAAGGCTATTGCTTCGGTCATTATGATAATCGGATACGGTGTGATCGCTGTTCCGACTGGTATTTTTACCGCTGAACTGGCACGGATGCACTCATCATCAGACAAGACATGCAACCATTGTCAAAATGCGCAGAACGATCCTGATGCCAAATATTGTAAAAAGTGTGGGCAGCCTTTACAAGACCCTTAAATTTAATCTTTTCATCCTGTTACGTTTAAAAAATCAAAATTCAAATCGACATTATATTATATTTGCAACATTAATTATCAGCAATCATCCTCATCAAAAAAAAAACACTATGAAAAAGTTCTACAGCCTGATCATTGCTATTTCACTGGCATTTCCGGTTTTCAGCCAGACATACCTGTCGGAAGATTTCAGCAGTGGCACGATGCCCCCTCCGGGATGGACTATTTTTGCTTTCCAGCAGCAATTTGTCAATGCACCATCCGATAGCGCCGGGGGTGTCGCCCCTGAATGCCGGATTGACGGTTTTGCCTATAACGGAACACTCAGACTGATGTCGCCGGCTATGAATATGACCGGAGTAAATTCGGTCACCCTGATTTTCAAGCATAATTATGATAAATACGCTTCCCCATCACCCACAATTGGTGTGGCTACGAAATCAAGCGGAGCCTGGAATCCGGTCTGGACCATGGTGCCCTCTTCCGATACAGGCCCTGAAGAGATCCAGGTGACAATCAATAACAGTGACCTGAATAAACCCAATTTTCAGATATCCTTCTATGTCACCGGGACTATACAAAACATGAATCACTGGTATTTCGACAATATCCTGCTGATGGTTCCATTGGAACTCGACGGCAAGATATCCGGTATTACCATACCGGGTACCATCACCTCTCCGCAAGAAGTCGGAGGTGTTTTCCAGAATATCGGAAGTACTGCGATCACCGACTTCAGCGTCGGATTTGAAGCCTATAACGGGATGATATATGATACTTCGTTTACCGGATTGAACCTGGAAATGTTTGATGCGTTTGATTTTACATTTGACCAGATGTGGGTTCAGCCTTTCGGGACACACAACATCAACATGTGGATCAACAATGTCAATGGGATTACCGATGACAATCCCGGAAACGACACGGTGACAAAATCCATTACCTATATTGCCAATATTTTGCCGCGCAAAGTTACCTTTGAAGAATTCACCAGCTCGACCTGCGGCCCGTGTGCTTCATTCAACAGCGGCTTTGTCCCCTGGTGTGAAAGCCATCCCGATATCATGCTGGTCAAATACCAGATGAACTGGCCCGGCGCCGGCGACCCCTATTATACAGCGGAAGGCGGCACCCGTAGAAATTACTACGGCGTTTCATATGTCCCCGATTTATTTTATAACGGCGCCCGTATCAATGCCAGTGTTTCTGCTGTACAGACCTCTTATAACCAGGGGCTTGCGTTGACTTCCTATATCGATATCGCATCCAGTTTTACCATTACGGGCACCACAATCAACATAACAACGAATCTTTTACCCTGGGACAATGTCGGAAATGTCAGGGTGCATAATATTGTGATCGAAAAGGTTACTACTGGTAATGTCAGTTCAAACGGCGAGACCGAGTTTCACCATGTGATGATGGACATGATCCCCGATGCCAACGGAGCCAGTGTGAACCTGCAGTATGCAACACCGGTCAAACTCCAGTACAGTGTAAACCTTGCCGGCACCAATGTGGAAGAGTATGATGACCTTCTGGTCGCTGTTCTCGTCCAGAATCAGTCGACCAAGGAGATGCTGCAGTCGGAATACGGTGAGATGAACACTGCATACTCAGCCGATGCCCGCCTGGAGATGATCAACCTCGACGGAGTTCCGCTGGAAGGATTCAATCCCGATATTTATGAATACGATGTCATTCTTCCTGAAGGGACGCTCTTTGAGCCTTACCTCGAAGCTGTATTAATGGATGACGGCGCTATGGCAGTGGTCAATCCGGCTTTTGAACTTCCGGGGACTGCAGTGGTGGATGTTTACGCTGAGAATCGTTTCGATACCAAAAGGTACCTGGTTCATTACACAGTATTTACGGGTGTTGAAGACAAAGTCGTTCCTTCCATTCAGGTTTACCCGAATCCTGTAACGAATGTTCTGCATGTCAATGGTATGAAAGATGCCGGTGTGAAATTGTTCAATACCAGCGGCGAACAGGTTCTGACACTGAATAAATTCTCAGGTAGCACTATTGACGTATCTGAACTGCCTTCAGGAGTTTACATCATGAATGTAACAACGGCTGACGGACAGACCATGAGACGGAAGATCGTGGTTTATTAATAAGCTGATAATAAAAAAAAAGAGGGTGCCTCGATGAGAGCACCCTCTTTTTTTATAATATGAGATTATTCAATCCGGGGAATATTGATTGCGTCCGGAATATCAACTGGTTCCATCCGGCCGGAATTTCTCACCCTGTCTTTTGCCACGATCCGGTAGTCGAAGCTGCAGTTGGCGGGCCTTCCGTCGTTTGTGACGCCTTTAACCCTGAAACTTTCAGGATCTTTTTTTGTGATAACCAGATTCACAATATCTTCAGATACAGGGGTGAGGAAAACTTTATAATCATTTTCCAGTTTAACTGAACTGGCGTAAACGGGATCAATTTTAACAACAGCCTCGCCACCAATCATTTCAAATGATCCGATATCTTCGACCCAGCCCTCTGTTGATTCGATCATTCTGAAACTGCGATATTCTTCTTTACCTCCAGCTAATAAGGCCTTTTTAAAGGTGTTATAGCCACCATCGGCAAAAACAGCCCCTGCATGGGTCACATAGAACCGCAAGGTGCCTCCGGGAAAATCGCCGTCGAAACCTCTGAAAAGATCTCCGGTGTAGCTCCATGCTCCGACTCCTGTGCCCCCAAAATACGCATGACTAGCCACACCGTATGTATTTGTACTGCTGCCATCTGCCCTGCCATATATTCCGGGTGCATCTCCGTCATTATTATTTGCTATGAAGTAGCCCCCGGCACCGGCATAAGAGATTGTATTGGTTTCGCCGTGCACACCTATGCACGAGCCGGAAGTATATGTAGACACACCAGAAACTGCGATCCCATGGATTATATTTTGATTGGACTGAAATTTCACATAGGAAGTCTGTATATCTGTGCCTATAGTAACATTGCCTCCGGCACCAATGTAAAGTGAATTCGCCGCTGTGTTGGGTTCGATGGTCACAACATCCAGGGCGTGTGCGTTATCTCTAATCTTAAAACCGCCAAAGGCCGTCGCTTTGAATTTCCAGTCGGCGCCCGAAATGTAATCGGTCATTTGAAAGGTGGCGCCTCCTGTTCCGCCCGTATTAAATATCCGGATTGTCGGTTCAGTTGCATTTCGGAGCACGTCCAGCAATTTTACGGGCGTGCTGGTTCCGATACCAACATAACCTCCGTTTGTATTGAAGATGTGGGTGCCATTAAAGGCCCACTGCCCCGAGGTTTTTTCAAGGTTGAGAATGGCTAGCAATAATAAAATGCTACAGGTGATTTTTACGGTTTTCATAAGAAGATGAATTAGCAATGCCTTAAAGATAAGGAATATTGTGGCATAATGTATATGAAGTAATGTAAAAATAAACTTTCAGAGAAATGAATCTCCAAAGGTTGAGCTATGCGGTCTGGACAGCTTGTCCCGAGTGCTCGGGATGACTCGAACCCGCGACCTTCCCGAGGACTCGGGACAGGCATTCTAACCAAGTGAAATCATATAAGAATCCATTTTAAGGTTTGGTCAATCTCTCAATGAAATTCCTATTCTTTTGATTTTTCAGGAAGTGTTCCCGTTTAATGGCCTCGGATTTATCGATAAATGATTCCGAGTATTTTAAAATCCAGGGTTGTTTTTTTGAAGTATATCCGCTCTTTGCAGAATCATGTTGTGATAATCGTTTATCCAGGTTATAGGTATAAGCGATGTAATAGCTATCATCAGACAAACTCTGTATGATATAGACCGAGTAAATCATAGGCTAAAATAAAAAAACCTCTGGAGAGAAATCTCCAAAGGTTGGGCAATGCGGTCTGGACGGGACTCGAACCCGCGACCTTCCCGAGGACTCGGGACAGGCATTCTATGTACTTAAAGATTAAAATCGATTTTATCACCAGCGGAAATTACAAATTTATCAGCAAAACCCGCATTTACCTCCAGAACATACTTTGCAGGTGCATCCGAAGGTATTGCGGTTGTCGTTTTTGGCTGTGTATATTTCTGAATACTAACTATTTCTTTATTAGCATTTATATAAATAATGTCCAGTGAAATGAAGGTATTCTTCATCCAGAATGACCTTTGTTCTTCCTCCTCGAAAATAAAAAGCATACCAGCATTTTCCGGCATACTTATCCTGTCCATCAATCCTCTCATTCTTTCCGCTTCTTCATCGGCAACCTCAATCTCAATGTTAACAATAGTTTGATTCCTGGCATTCAAAACCGATAATGTTCCGTCTTTCCTGAAGATGGGTCCGGATCTTGAAATAGATGACAAAGGACGATCCTGAGATTTTTTTCTGGCGGGCGGAGTATATACACTGAAGATGAGGAAAACAATCATGATTATCATCACAATAATAATTACCATTGTCCGCAGAATATTTGATTTCTTCTTTTTTGCCTTTGATAAAGGCTTTCCAGATTGTGATTTCCCGGGCATAATACTGAATAGTTTGTACAAAAGTAGGATTAATTGCATTTTCATTTTTTATCTGATTGATATGCTTTGGGATATAAAAAAATGAGCATACAGGTTGATTGTATTATAAAATAGTTTACTTTTGCACCCTTAAAAGTTCTTTAAGAATTAGGTCTGGTAGTTCAGCTTGGTTAGAATGCCTGTCCCGAGTCCTCGGGAAGGTCGCGGGTTGAATCCATAAGTTCTTAAAATATTGGTCTGGTAGTTCAGCTTGGTTAGAATGCCTGTCCCGAGTCCTCGGGAAGGTCGCGGGTTGAATCCATAAGTTCTTAAAATATTGGTCTGGTAGTTCAGCTTGGTTAGAATGCCTGTCCCGAGTCCT
>Ga0209717_1003957_pt1 | contig 12509 bp, 18 predicted proteins | sample AD_UKC048_MetaG_FD_184418 | JGI IMG/M metagenome (GOLD analysis project Ga0209717, IMG submission 184418) | Active sludge microbial communities of municipal wastewater-treating anaerobic digesters from USA - AD_UKC048_MetaG (SPAdes) (version 2) | ecosystem: Engineered > Bioreactor > Anaerobic >... | reverse complement strand
GTTTTGAAACTCTTCTGTAACAATTTTTTCTTTTGGCTAATCGCAATAGAGTTTTAAAATGGTTTCCTAAAGTTTTCCCACTTCATTTTTACTTTGGATATATGTTGGATCACTTTGTACAATTATATATAACAATTCATTTAATGCAACATTTGTTCCTTCAAGTTTATCTTGTAATATCTGATTAAACCTTGGATACTATGTTTTGAATTTTTCAACCGTATACTATTCTATTAAAATTTGTTTTTTCACATTAATCATCCCCAAAAAACATTAAAATAATATTTCAGAAATAAGGCATTCAACTAAATAATTTTTTATATTATTAAAATATGGAATTAATTCTTTTGGCACAAGTTTTTCCTATGCTTTAAAATCCCCATTAAATATCTATTTTCTCTATTTTGACTAAGATATAGAATCATTACTTCTATCCATACAAATAAAATTTATTTTTTTATTTTGTATATATTCGTATATATCAGATTCAGATTTGATATTTTCAAATTGCTATTTATAAGATTTACATCTATCCATTCCACTCTTAATGTGAGTAATTATAATATTTTCTGTTTTTTCTAAATCATATACAATAAATGGTAAATACTATGTTTTATATTTAAATATTTGTATAGTATTATTCTTTGTTTCTTTTTCGTAAACTGTTTCAAACATATTCTTTCTAAATAGAAAATCCATTGGATTTTTAGATTTATCTTCTGATGATTTATTGCCTTCTATAATCTAAATAACAACATTTCTATCATTATTTAATTCTTCATCTATCATTTCTTTATGCTATACTGTTACAATTTGAAACCTACCCTATATTAAAACTGTTTCTTTTTGCATGTAATTACCCACCCCAATCTCAATCAGTTTTCATTACCTAATTCATTTGTTTATTATCCACTAAGGAATCTGTTGCATGAAATCCTGTTGTTTTATAAATAACAGAAACATTTGAATATGATCTATTCAATGTTCCTTTTAACTTACAATATTTACAGATTTCATTTTTAATATCAAAATTTTCATATTCTTCAACAGACATAATATAATCCTCTTCTTTATTACAATTAGAGCATATAAATTTATAAATCACTTCCATCATTCCCCTTTCTAATTTATGCTGTTTGGTACTATTGGAAAAAACACTCTACAATGTATTCCCAAAGTAGTATTGTGCTATGTAATTTTTTCTAATGTTAGATTAACATAAATATGATATCTATTATCCTTTGACATTAGAACCTAATTTGTATTTTCTATTGTTGAATTTTCTTTTTTCAATAACTTAATCTAATTTCTAACATTTTCTTTCGATTCATCATCATATATTATATCATATATTGTATTGATTGTATCATTTTGATCTTCTCCCTAATACCCAAGAAAATCAAATAGAAATGTATCAATATTAAAAATTGTTCCATCCTCAGCAAATTCAAATGTTATATGATTAAGATTTGAATCTATTGTTCTTAATTTTTCTATATATTCTTGCAACTATTCATTATTATTTACCAATACAGCAATACATTCATCACCTTCTGTATGAGATATATACTATGTCATGTAATCTATATTACCACTATCTTCTAATTCAAATTGAAATATTTGTACTTCATTTCTATCAATCTATAATGATATTTTTTCTAACTACATTGAATATTCATCTTTTTTAAGAATTTCTGATATATTTTTGTTTAGGTAATGTTCAATATACTGTATATCCTTACCATACTATTTATAATTAACTATTGTTCCATCTCTTTTGACTCGTACTATTATATTTGGAATCTACTCAAATAGCTACCTATTTGTATTTCTTGAACTTAGCAATAAATCTTTAACAACATTATATGTTATATCTTCTATTGCTAAAACATATCCTTTTATACTGTCATTCTCATCATATATTATTTGCTATCTAATATAGACATCAATAACAGTGTTCATTTTTGTATGTAGTTTCTATGTTATTTTATTAATGTTCTAATCTATACTTAAATATTGAGTTTTAAGTTTTTCCAGCATATTTAAAACTGTTTTTTTGGAAAATTCATCAATAAAATCTATAAAATTTTTATTTATTTTATCATTTGTATCAAAAAATATATCACTTGCTCTAAAATTAGCATATGTTATATTATAGTCAATATCAGTTTCTATAACAATTTCTGGTATCAAAGATAATATATCAATCAATTTTTTTTGCATTTCAAGTTCTTTTTCGTGCTATTTATAAACCTAATCCATATCTCTAAATATATTTAATACATGTAATTTATTGTTTAGCAATATTGGTAATCTCATTGATATTCCTCGTATCTTATAACAATTTACATTATTACCATCCATTTTTTCAAGCTAATACATCGTTTGATTATTTTTTATTATTTTTTTATTCTCTGTCAAAACATAATCAAAATCATTTTTTATTAGCTCCAATTTTGGATTTATACAAGAATGTTGCATTTTATATCTTTCCAATAGGTTAAAGATTGTTATTTTTTCAGATATTAGTTCTTGTCTTATTCTTTCTAATTCTTGTGGATTGTTTACTTTTAAATATTGTAATTCTTCTTTACTAATTATCTAATTTTTTAACATATATTCATCATTTAAATCTACCAACACATAATCGTTATCTATGATATACAAAGTGTCATCAAAATTCTCAAACAGTTTTTTGTAAAATTGCTTTTGTTCTTCTAATTTTACTATATATTCTTTTTTATGATAATAATTTTGTATGATATCTCTCAATAATCTAAGGCTTTTTATAATATGGGCTTTCCAATGTTTTTTTTCTTTTACCTAATCTATTCCAATAAACTAAATCATGTTTTTATATATATCATATATTGGTAATAAAATTAAACTTTTTATATCTTGCTATTCTAAAAATTGTTTATCAGCTTTATATTCGTTTAGATTTAATTTATCTACAACAACATAAACCATATCTTTATTTTTTTCAGATATTTTTGTTAAAACCCCAAATGAATTTGGGTTTATATTTTTAAGATTGTCAATTTGCTAAGTAATATTTTTATTACACCATTCTATTGTATTATCAAATAATTCTGTATTTGGTTGTTTTTCAAATATATATATTCTATCCTAATTTGTTGCCACTCCTATTTTTTTAAACTAATATTTTAAAAAATCTTTAAATTCTTTGTTTCTTAAATCTAATTTCATAAATTTATTTGATATATCTAAAATAATATTTTCTAATTCTATTTTTTCATTTAATTCATTCCAATTACGTTTTGTTTCTGTTATATCATTGGCAATACAAATATATTCACTATCTTGCATTTTAGATTTATATATGTTTAATTTTAAAAATAGCTCTATTTTATTGTAAACCAATTTACATTCATTAATACTTAGTTTTTCTATATCATTTTTTATTTCATGTATTCCTGATAAACATTGTTTATTTTTAAATAGATTTTTGAAATTGGTATCAACTAAAGTATTTCCATTTATTTTAAGTTTAGTCTATACAGTATCATTAACTCCTTTTATTTTAAACGTTCCTTTGTCAATTATAAATATTAGATCATTTGTAGAATCTAATAACAAACTATAAGAAAGTTCTTTTAGTTTTTCTTTTGTTATATCAGATATCGAAATTAAAAAAGATTGCAACGTTTTTGTCATTTTTGTTATATCTTCAGTATTGTTTATTTCATACACAGGAGATATATCACATTTAACATATGTTTTTTTATTTTTGATACTTTCTATTTCCAAATATCTTGTTTCCCCAAAAACCCAAGCACTATTTGTTTTATAAAAATTAAAAGCATTTTGAAGTTCTTTATACCCTTTACTTTCTTCCGAGAAAAGATCAGATAACTTTAAATATGTAGGGGCATCTAACCCACCTTCAATAGAAAATAATGAGATGATATTATTTGCAAAAATAATATTTGAATTCATATCAACTTCTATTATCTATTTCCCAAGACTGTTTGTTATTCGATTGAATTTCAATTTCATTTTATTTAATTCTTTATTCCTTACATAATTAATTTCTTGTAACTATAAAATCTTCAAATATATATTATCCAAATCTGTTTGGGTATTTCCTTTTGTTACTTTATTATAATATGTTGTATTTTTTACATTACTAAGCACAGATGAAGAAAATAAATTTTCTATTTGGTAAATTTTATCTCTAATATTCACTTTAAGTAACAAATAAAGAACACATAAAATGAAAAATAACATTCCAAAAAGTACAATAAAATAAAACCCTCTAAAAAAAGATATGTAACTATGAACAGAATCTATTTGAACAATTTTCTACCTAATATATAAATAAGTATTTTCAACTGCAGTATCATAATCTAATTTTGTATAATAATAAATATCATCAAAATTTAATTTTGAGTTAAACTCTCTAAAACTCAATAACCCATCATAGTTTTGATTGCTTACTATAAATTCAAAATTACTAAATAAATTGCTTTGCTGTTGTATTTCTAATGCAAAATAATCTCGAACAAATACTATAATATATTTTTCATCACCATATCCACCTGATTTAAATATAGTTGAAAAAGATATGATTTTATTAATGTCATTTACTTTTGTTATCAATATACCAGTATTTTTTGAATTTGTTTTCTCAATAATATTCAGCAATATATCATCACTTAAAATATAATCATTATAATTGTATAAGTACCAAACATTGTTATTATTACAACAAGAAGTTGATTCTATACACTATTTATCTAAAATAATACAATTTTTAAAATTATAATTTTGCATTGTATTTTGAGTAATTAAATTTTCTTTTATATATGAAATCTTCTATTCTTTATTTTTTTCACTATCCATCATTATATAATAAAGATCATCCCAAAACTAATAATCCACAGTAAATTCTAATATATATCTAATTTCTGTATCAACAGTTGATTTTAAATCACCAAACTATAATACACCAACCTCTTCTAAAATTCCATATGATTTTTGATTTACTAATAAAACCTATATAAGATATAAAATGATAGTAAAAACACCCATTATAATCTATAAAGAAAACACTATTTTACATATCTAATCATTTTTCATGAGTTTTTTAAGTTTATTAACCATATCATTGTTCATCTCCTGTCGATACTTTTTTAACCTTTCTATTGACTTTATCTACTTACTCTAATTTTATATCATTTGTATTTTGATTTAGTACACAAAAATTTTCACTATAATATATTTTAATTATATTTTCAAATCTTTGTTTTATAGCTAAAAGAGTAAATGTATAAACATCAAGTAATGCTAAAATTTTATAATAATCATGTTTATATAATTGTTCTTCAAATATTTTTTCTTTCTAAAAATTGTTCTATAATGTAATTCTCTCTATAATATAATTATGTATTTTACTCTCATGAAAATTTTCTTTAAATTTTGGATTGTACTTTAATCTCATTTGTAAACTAATATCGTTAATTTCACTTCTAAATTTAGTTAAAAACATATTATCAAGTGAAATTGGCTTGCTTAAATTATTAGCTGCTTTAATGTTTGTTATTAAAATAAAAATATTTTTTTTAATACACTCATCAAGAACCTTGTAGTAATCTATCATAAGATCAATAAACAATTGCATTGCATAATTATCAATATTGTGTTTTAAATTATAATACGCAACATCTGATTGAACTTTTGTCATCTAATCATACTATGCTTCTGCAAAGTGCTACAAATTATAATTATAACTATACCCTTTAACAACTGTACCCTCAAGAGATATTAATTGATGTCCTTTGAGTAGAACATCTTCTTGCTCAGTTAGTATTTTATACTAATTTGTATTTTTTTTATCTTGAGCTTTCGTTTCTTTTTCTGTTTTTGGAGAATTTATTTTTTTATTTTCTATTATTAACTATATTTTTAATTTCATGAAAGTTATGATAAAGTAACCAATTATTGCAGATGCAGCTATTATTACAATAAATAAAATTAAAAAACCAAATAACCCAATTCTTTCTATCATAATTTTAATCCAATCAAGAACAAAATTAACTTGGGTATTTACTTGGTTTAAATCTATATTAGTCAAATTATCCATAATATTCATCTTCCTTATTTGTTTACAAAACTGTATTAAAAATTTAATCTTACTGTTATTGACTTTTGAATTTTAAAATGGTATAATTTACCACTTGAACAAACAATTTAATAAAAAAAGGGTGATACAAATTATGGGTAGAAGAAAGAAAGAACAGATTGAACAAGTTGAAATTAAAAAAGAAATGATTGATTATGAATCATTACCACCTATTAGAATATGGAATTCCATATCTGGATATCAATTTATTAAGTTTCATTATTTATTAAAAGATATATTATTTAATACATCTAATAAATATAAATTTATTGAATACATGAGAGATAGAAAAATTGATTTTTATCAAACAGAAATTACAAGAGATGAAATGATGAATGTTATTAAGATCATTAAAAAGAATAAATTAAAAGTTGAGATTTTAACAAATTAATCAGATGTAAAAATATATTTATCAGTATTTGATTCACCAGATATATATTTTTTTCCAGTAACTCCATCTACAATATGTTTTGGTGTTTTGTATTTCCAAAAAGAATTCATCTCATCCATTTTATTTTCATCTTCTTGATATAAATTAAATTTTCCAAATGTTCCAAACATTATTGTAGTTAAAATTGTATTAACTCCAGGAACATATAAAAGTGTTCTACTTTTTACAATTGAATGTACATTATATTTAGCATTTTTATCATAATATATAAATTGAGTATCCTATATTTCTAAATTAACTAAATCACCAATTAATAATTTATCAAATAGATTTGTAACAATTTGACTAAAACACTCAACTTTAAAATATGTCATATCCATAAAATAGTTTATTAACTAAAGATTATAAGTTTTACCAATTCTATTTTCAAGAGAATACTCTTCGTCCAAATATAATTGATCAAATTCCCAATATGGTTTATCTTTATGTAATTTATATATATCGTTCATTATAATATCTAAAGGTTGATTGTTTAACCAAAATGTAGGTTTATGAACTAATGGTGAATTTACACAACAAGAACTTTTTTCTTCTGATTTCTATTCATGAATCTATTGTACATTTCTTTTAGTCCAACTACCAAAATAATTATTTACCATTGTATCAACAAATATAAATTGATCAAATATAAAATTATTTGACTTTTGTGACTCTGATATTTTATTAAGCAATTTTGTAGAATCTGTATCAAATTGCATATTCATATTAGTGTGAATATCTCCAAGTTTAACACTTTTTAATTCTGGGTGTTCTTCACTAAACTAATTTTTATAATACATTATGTTGTTATTTATATAAAATAATGGTATTGAATGCTATTGTATATCCTCTTTGTACCAAGTATTCATTATTAAATCTTGTATAGACTATAATATTGGAATAGTAGATGGTATTATAAAAGGATGATTTTCCTAAACTTTATTTAAATTTTTTGTTGTATAAACTCTATATGAATCAGAATTGCTTGTTGATTCTTGACAGCATTTGAAATCTACTTTAATATGATTTTTCTATAAATCTTCTAAAATTTCATATGTTGTTTTTCCTGAATAAGAAATCTATTTTTGGGTTACATTATTCAAATTGTACTAATAATCTGGCACAGCAAAAAATTCAAAAGAAGAATGACCAAGCGATTGAAAATAACTTCCTAATGTTATTTCATATGTGTTTCCATTTGGGTAATTTTTTCGTATAAATTTATAGATTTTTAGTTTATATTTTCTAAAATTTAATTCACCACTTACAGCTTCATACTTTAAAGTTATATCCATTGTGTGTGGTGATAAAAATTGAAGTGTTGTACTATTATCTTTAAATTCAGCCCAGTTCATTATAAATAATCCATGAAATATTTCAAATGGATTTTCTAAATCTTCATCAATTGATAAATAAATTAAAGTATCAGATGACATTTTTATATAATCGTTAAGTGTATAAGACATATTTTCTATTATACAGTTTTCTGCTGTAACTTGGGTTGGTAAATTAAGACCTAAGTTTGGTGTAAAAATAGACATTTTACCATTCCTTTCAATCTTTAAATATTAGTGAATTTATTAATTCAATGTACCTTTCAATGTCTGATTTATCTGGTATAAATATACTATAATTATATTTCATATTCCAAAATTCATTATTTGGATTAAATAATTGTATAACCCAATATAATTTATCTGTTTTATACTACTTTATAGATAGTATATCAAATCTTCCCCAATCATTTCCATCTACATACAGCTAAAAAAAGTCTGATTTTGGCTTGAAATAAGTAAAGAAATAAAATATATATGTTTTTTCTCTTTTAATTTTGTTATATGTTTCCTAAACATTTTCATTTAAATTTATAGTATACATTAAAAATCTCCTTACCACTTAATAAAATTTTTATTCATTTTGTGGTGGTTCTATAATATTTGTAAGGGCAGCAGCTATAGCTGTTTCAGTATTTATTGTTGATTCCTGACCACTATTATCAGTTAAATTTGTATTTACATCATTAAGATTTTTCAAAAAATTATCTACATAGTTCTAAAATGGTAAAATACTTGCTATTTCAAGTGTTATTTCTATTTTAGTTGGCTTATATTTTCCATTAACATGTTTTAACTCTGTAAATTCAGAATTTAATTTACTAATAACCTAATGATTATATGTAATAAATCCGTTGTTTACTTTAAATATAATATCCAATGGGGGAACTTTCTCCTATACAGAAAAGTTTAATGATGCTGCATCACTATTACCACCAATAAAATGAGTATGAGGTGACTACATTTTAACTAACTATGCATATGGGGTATATACCATTGACTCAACTTCATTTTCTGAATACTATGTTAATATTATTTTAAATCTATTTTTAATAGTCATTTCCCCATCTTTCCATATATTTAATCCTTCTCTTCGGATTAATTTAAATATATTTATAATTGCTTTAGCTGTTCCATAAAATCCTGTCACAGTGTCACTAACAGTACCGTCAATATGTTGCAATCCAGACATTAACATATCTGCTGTTGTAGATAATTCATTTGTAAGGTTTCCAAGTTTTGTTCCAGATAAAAATTTTTGAATTTGATCATACAATGTACTTTTATTTTCTGTTTGAAAACTGTTTGAAATATGTACTTCTAAATTTGAGCCAAGGTCTTTAGTATTTAAATCTGTATAAAAAGTAAACTATTGTCCAGAAAGATTTTTACTATTTTTTTCCCTTGTGTCCCACTATTTTGTTGATATTGCAGATAAAAGACCTGCATTGTTATTAAATATTTGTTTTATTTTCATATAACCTTGCTGCCATATATCATCATCCTATGAATGCACTAATGTAATAGTTGAATCTCCTATGTTAGAATTATTCTAATTCTAACCATATAAATTATTGCCAGAATTATTAATGTAGCCTTGAGATGGTAATCCATAAATAGTATTTATATTTTTAGCTGTAGTTTTTAATAATTCATCTATATTATTATAAGGATTGCTCATAAATAATTACTCCTTTAATTCCAATTTTTTTAAATCTTTATTCTACTTTGATTTGTATGAAAACTTTTTGTAAAAAGATTATTAGTTGAATCAGTATTTGTTAAATATTGTTTTGAATTTCCTCCATTTATAAAACCAAGACTTATATTTGTTTTATTATTGGTATTAGTTACGTTGTTTGTTTTTTCTATAATATAATCTAATAATTCTTTTTCGTCTTTTTCTGTTTCTATAGAATTTAATATGTTTCCTGCAATTTGTTTAATTTCTTTAGTAGATACTTCTGGTAAATATTTCTATAATATTTCAAATATTTTTTCTAAAATTCCATTTGATTTTTTCATTTCTAAGCTATAATCATTTACAGCATCAATAAATGATGTTTTATTTATCTACTAATTTAATTCTGACATACTATTTGAAGCAATGAAAGAACTATTTTTACCATTATTATTATTTATATCTTCAATATTTGAATTTGAATTAAAATTGGGCTCTAATAATTTAATTATTTCTTTATCTTCTTCGATTTTTCTTTCATATATTTTATTACTATTTATTATGATATCTTTTATTTGTTCAAAGTTACTAATTTGAACATTTATTTTTTTATTTAAAACATTGGAAATATTACTATCACTTAATATATTTTCTATTTTATTGGTTCTTATATTTTCTAATGTTTCTGTTAATATAGTATTTTGGCTTAATATGTTTTTTGGTATTACATATTCACCTTCATGTACAACACCCTATACCTTATCAGTATCAGTACCAGATGTATATCCACCTTCTTTAAACATTTTATCTTTTGTTAAATTATTTAAATCAGTTAAATTAAAATCTGATTTTGAAGATATATTAGCTAATTCATTTTCTGCTAAACTGCCTATCTAATTTTTAACAGAAGATATAGAAGAAGTGTCTAATAATTTAATTCCTTCATTTTTTAATATATAATTTAATATCTCAGAACTAATAGTAGAAAGAGAATCACTATCTGATTTAGAAATTATTTCATCATATAATTTTTGAAGCTCAGTTTTCTTACTATGATATATTTTATTATTTGGACCTATAAATAATATATCATTTAAATCATATTCTAATGTATTTGGTTGAATTCCCAATCTATCATATGCGTATGCTTTATAAACTCCAGACTATTTTTCTGGGTTATAATTTGCTAATAATTGCTCAAAATTTGATTTTGTATCAAACTATCCCCCTGCAATATTTTTTGAATCTTGAAACATTCTATATTTTAACAATCCATTATTATAATTATTCTATATTGTTGAGTCATATATTAATGTATTTAATATTTCTGGAGTTATCTATGTCTAACCAGTATTTACATCACCAAGATAATTTCCTCCAGACTAATAATTTTTATTTGGATTTTCAACACCTTTATTTATTCTTTTAATATCTTTCTACAATTTTTCATCTGAATCTGATCCAAGTAAATATTTCATTAATGCAAACATATTTATTTTCTAATCATTATCTAATTGATTATATGCTGTTTTATTTTTTATTTTCTAAAATTTTTCTTTAAATTCATTTGAATAATTACTATTATCATCAAACTAACCAACATCATTTAAATATTTTAAAATACTTTCCTAATAAAATTCAGCATTTACTGTTTGTTCTTTTGTTAACTAATTTGTAGATGTTTGAAACTCACTAAATAATGGAATATGTGGAACATTCTAATCTGTTTTTAATCCATTATATTCAAGATTTGTTTTATTTGGATTATAGGAATAAATATTATTTGTATTTAATTGCTCTTTCTATTTTAAATAATCTTCTTCTGTCTAATAACCACCTTTTGTTCCAACCTATTCTGTAAACATACCAGTTTTGTTTTTATCAATTACTTCTTTGAGCTATTCTGTCGATGTTGTTTCTGGAGTTATTTTATTTGCAACTTCCTATTCTTTTTCTTTTTTATTATCTTCTGTTTGCATTAAATCTCTTGATTTATCAAATAACCAACCCAATCCAAAATAAGCCTAAACCTATAATAAAACCCCACCCAATAATGGCAATGCCTAACCTTTTAAGAAATTTAGAATAGATGGTATTATTACAGGCATTATTCTATTTGATGTGTTTACAATGCTCTAATCATCATATGCTGGTAATGCAATACCATTATTCTCATTGTCAATAGACATTGCTTCTTGAATTTTATTTAATTGATCTACCTTTAATATTTCTTTAATATTTGTTAAACTATTACTAATTTCTGATACTTTTACATACATTGGTGCTAATAATTGATGTAAATATATTGTTTTTTCATTATTTTGTTTTAATAAATTCTATGCAGCAGTATTTAAACTTGTTGATAATGAAGTTATATTTTCTGTTTCAAATAAAATATACTTTAACAATTGTATAATATTATCAGAAGTTTTGTGTGTTATTGTAGGTTTCTATTCTTGTATGTTTTTATTATTAAAAATTGGTAATGGTACTACTGCTGATGATTTTTCAGCCTAAGCACTAACTGAGTCTTCATAGTTGTCATAATTATTTTTTAAAGTATTCTAATTTCCAATACCAGAGTTTATATTATTACCTAAATTACCTAAATTATTAATAGTATTACCAATATTTGTTAATTTAGCTATAGTTGGTAAAACTGTTGATGCAATTCCAATTCCAGTTACTGGCTTAATGAGATTTGAAGGTATAGATGGAATTGATGGTAAACCTGATGGTAACCCTAATGGAAATATCATATTTCTTTTTATTTCAATATCATCAAGAGGATATATTGGAGCTAATTTACTAAATGATAACTCTTTTATTGGTTTAGTTGGAACTAAGGAATCTAATGGCAAAGGTTTATCTCTTTCTACTTCTTCTGTAAATGTATCAGCCAAAGTTGTAGGAAGGATA
>Ga0209717_1003954_pt1 | contig 12514 bp, 13 predicted proteins | sample AD_UKC048_MetaG_FD_184418 | JGI IMG/M metagenome (GOLD analysis project Ga0209717, IMG submission 184418) | Active sludge microbial communities of municipal wastewater-treating anaerobic digesters from USA - AD_UKC048_MetaG (SPAdes) (version 2) | ecosystem: Engineered > Bioreactor > Anaerobic >... | reverse complement strand
CTCATCCGGAAAAATCACTTTTTTTATTCCCTTGAGACAATTTTTGCTGAGCTCAGACCATTTTTCGGGAGTTTAAGTCAGAATCGAACGATTTTGGTCTTAATTAACATTTCTTAGCCACCCCAAATCTTTCAAATTTGATAAAAACGGGATGGAGCCATACCTTCCGCAAAGATAACCCTTTCTAATGTCAATTGTTTTATGCTCTTTAAAATCTGAAAGAGAATAAATATCAGTTGAGGCGTTTTGATCTTTTTCAGTAAACCAGATTTCATCCTGTCTGAAAATTTCCTGATCAAGAAGGTTCGATTCGTGTGTCGTAAAAATAAGCTGTCCCTGGGTTGATTCGGATGCAGAAAATTCATTGACCAGTTCTTTTATCAGGATTGGATGCAAACTTCTTTCAACTTCATCAATTATAATAACATGTTGAAACTTAGCTGCTATTATAAAAGCAGGAATTAGATCAATTATTCTTATTGTTCCGTCTGATTCTTCTTTTATGTCAAAAGCGACCTCTCTATCCATTTTCCCAACATGCCTGAAGACTGGCTTGAGGACAAAATACTTGTCTTCTTCTTTGATTATTGAAACATCGATGCTTTTATTTTTGTTAATTAACCGGATGCTTTTCTCTTTTGATTTCTCAACCTTATTTATTATGCCCTCAGCTTGATCAAGATCATTTTTGCCTAAATATTCCATGAGTTCTGTTTTTTCAGTTAAAATATTCTTAATCCCGAAATTCATCTCTGAGACAACTTTTTCCAGTTCTTCTTTTTTTAGCAAAGGATTTAGTCCAGTTAGTATAGGATTAAGAGCGAGCTTTGAAGTAGGGGTGATAATTAAAAGTGCTTCAAACCACCTTTGAGCCTTTTTTACATTATCAAAAAAAATGTTTTCTCTTCTGCTTGCCAATCCGATTATTGTTTCGTCAGGTTTTACAAATTCTGTAATGAGAATGTTTTTAAGCACACGACTTTCTTCAGTATTTTCATACTCTTCAGAAAAATCAATTGAGGTTCTCATCGATTCATCAGTTTTTCTTTCAAAGATCAGCTTGTCCTTTTTTCCCAGTCCGGATAAATAAAGTTCTTCCGTGACAATAATTCCATCTTTCACTTCCAATCCATAATAAAAAGGGGTGCCTTCCTGAAAAAATTCAACCGCAAGAATCTGTTTTGTTTTTTCAGGATCGTGAAATTTGAATATTGAGCTTTTAATTTCATCTGCATTTATTTCATTGAGAACAAGTTTCTGCAGCAATCCAATTGACTTAATTAAGTTCGATTTACCTGAGCCATTGGCTCCATAAATAGAAGCCATTTTTAGCAAACTCAGTTTTTTCATGTCATAAACATGATGTTTAAGGGTTTTGAGTGTTTTCAAAGGAATCATTTGAAACTCTTTTTTTTCATCAAAAGAGAAAATATTCTCAACAACAAATCTAATTAACATGTCTTCCTCCGTGAAGTTTTCACGCAAAGATATCATGTAAACGATGAAATGCAAATAAAATTAGAATAAAATACAAATTAATGTGAATAAATTACGCAAAGGACGGTTTTTGTTAAAACTTCAATCCGGTATATATTTCTATTCCGGGGAGAAGATATCCTATTCCAAATCCGAGATCATCTTCAAATCTAAAAACAAGATAAACCGGCAGATAAATTTTTGTTCCGGCATTGAATTTCAGGTTTTTATTCCCGACTGAATATTCAAATCCGGTTGATGTTGAAACTACGAGGGAGGTTGTTTCGAAAAACGGGCTTTCGTCATCAGGCCAGTCCCATTTGTGAAAGGTTCCTGTCACGATGTTAAAATTGAACTCGCTGAAAATAATTGCATCCATTTTTTCAGACTTGATAAAATCATACTGTCCGCCGATATTTGACTGGAAAAAATAAATCGTCTGCTCCCAGTAATTTGTTCCGCCAAAAAAGAAAGATGTTCGAAAAGATTTGTAGTTAAATATTAGACTTGCTCCACCGGTAGGTTCCATCATCAAAAATTCAGGCGAATAATAAACACCATTTACTGAGACATTGAAATTTTGCGGTGATTCTGTTTTTTCAACTCCGTAAATTGTTGAGAAAAGAAGAAAAACTGAAACAAACAGCAGTTTTTGAACACTCAAAATCCACTCCGGTCTAATTTTTAACTACCCACCGTGTTTAAGGAGATATTTGTTAGATATCGCTTTGAATGAGATCTTTCCCTGATTTCTTTCAGTTTGATCAAAGGATCGAAAAACCACTCCTTCTCTTTCGGCTTGAGGATTTAACAGTGATTTCCCTTCTGCAAATTTAAGAAAATCATCGTGACTTTTCCCTTTGATCGTCATCTTTTCTTCAACGACCGGAACTGTTTTCAATCCGGATTCTTCGCACACTTTTCTATATTCAGTTGATGAAAGGTAACGCTGTTTTGTGATGTCAAAAATGTTGAAAATAAAAATGTCCTGCCCTTTGAGATTATATACATTTGATTGAATTCCGTTGCCGATCACTTCACCTTGGAGTGCAAGATAACTGCCTGTATTATCATAATATTTTTTCAATTTACTTTCGATTTCATAAAATTTGGCAAGCTTCCAGAAGGTTTGTTCCAGTGCCTCAAGATATTCCCAGTTCCTGCCGCAGACATGAAAACCGTTACTATCCAGAATGAACGAACACGATGTCCCGTCAAGCTTTTCAGTGACAAAAAAATCGATGTCATAAAACTCTGCAACATCAATGTTCTGAACTCTCTCTTCATCAGTTTTGGGAACTGAACTCGGATATGCTCCTGCGACTTCACCAGATATTGCGGCAGGGATAGGCGGTTCATAAAGAGTAATGCCAAGAAGCTCCGTCACATCGTCACCTTCTTTGAAATCTCCGTCCTTTAAAACCTCTTCAACTTTGAAAACAAGCCCCTGCGAAAGTGCACCCCTGAACTTTTTTGTTCTTAGCCGGAACTTGTCCTGCCTTAAGAATTCATATTCGGGTTTTTCAGGAAAAACTGAGTCAATTTCGCAATATACAACAAGCATTCCTGCTTTTATTTCAGTCGCTTTTTTCACGACAACCTGCCAGCCGCCAAAAACTGCAAGTTCAATTGCATCGGCGCCGTCAATCGGCTTAATCGCATCAACTTTTCTAATCGTTGCAAGTTTTCTCATTTTTTCACCTCTGAGTAATTTATTTTGATTCCTGCTTGAACAAGTGCTTTTTCAACAGTTAATTCCGGCTGTTGTGACAGCACTGCGTTGAGATTTTTCTGAAAATTGCCGTATGAGAAATGGGGATAGAAAAACAGTTGGTCCCTGTGGCTTTCCGCATCATTTTCATATCGCTCTTTCAACCTTTTCAGGTATGCTGCAAATATCCCTTTTTCCTTAAGTTCACTGCATCCTATAACCCACAGTTTTGAGTCAAAGATCTTCTGCATGTCAACTGCAATATCTGCCATGAAAATCTGAGTTTCATCAATTAAGTGCTTAAAACTCTTGAGCTTTTTAAGATCAACGGTGCTCTTTGTATGGATGCAGGTTTTATTCAGGACTGCAACTTCCGAATCAAAATCCTCAACAAGTTTATTATTAATGAAAAAATTCCGTGTCATCTGCCCTGCTTTTCCAATGAGATAGCAGGAATTCTCCTCTTTCTGCTCATCCATTCCGGGATTATCGGCAACAATGATATATTTCGGACCTGTTTCAGATAACTTCCTTAAATTCCTGTTGAAAACTATCGCATTGTCTATCCTGTACCCGTTTTCACCATTACACACTTCCACATTTACACTTTTCAGTTTTTCCAAAAGACCGGGGTTTTCTCTTTTCCAGAATTCCACCTGAGATTCAAAATTGTCTATGAGTTTTGACAACTTGCTGAATTTATTCATTAACTCTGAATTCCGCCATCGTCTTTAATGCCCGGAACAATGATAAAAACATCACGGGTGTCAAGGATCGCCCCTTCACCGTAAACATGTATTCTCGCTCTGAAAAGGGTGTTTTCAGTCGTAGTCGGTTCAAAGATCGTGTTTTCAAAAGTTACATCAAAAAGAATATTTGTGTTAGGGCGGACATTGTAAAACCACTCTTCATCCAAGCTGTCGTAATTATTGGGCGGAATTGATGAATCGGGCTTTATTTTCTTTATGAACTGTGTGGTGTCTATACTGAAACTGTTCGCAACACTTGTTTTCTGAGTAGTAATGTCTCTTTTGATGTTTAAAAGCAGGTCGTTGATCGCTGTCACCATCTCATTGCTCAATCCGCCGCCTGTGTACCCGACCTGGAAAATGAAATGTTCTCCAGATGCAGTCTTTGAATCTGTGTCATCTGCAATTTCAGTCATTCTATCCTGAATAATATCAAGCAGTTCACTTGTCAATGAAGTTCCCATTATCCCTATGAACTTTGAGTTGACGGCATTCATTGCTTTCTTAACTTCCTCGCGATAATGCCCCTGATCGGGTTTCGAAGAATTCCACTTGTAATTATAGGCAGTTATCCCCTTGTCACTCAATATATCCTCATTGACATCATAAAGTGCTTCATCTGTCATCAGTATCTGTATTGGAAGAGCGGCATCCCTGAAACAGCCGCCGCCTATATGCCCGATCTGACCGGTACAATTTTGAGAAGCAAGTGTTACGGTGTGATAAGGGTCATAATAGACATCCATATTGCCCTGATCGTAGTTATACAAACACAATAATGCGTTGTCAAAACAGTCGCCTTCATCAAATTTAAGAAGCTCTCCGTCAAACCCGTGACCGCTCGCTCCCTGAAATAAAGTTTCGTACTGAGAATCGATCGATCCGCTTCCCGGAGCTGTCATATTGTTAAGTGCCGCCTGAAGCTTTGCAACATCAGTTGTTACCGGCTGATTCATGACATGGGGAGTTGATTCAATGTGCTTGTAAGATGCAATGGCAAAAGCGGGATCATCGAGAACCGCCTGTATCCCCGGAATTATTATGCTGCTGATATCCTGTTTCACTGTGTCAATCGCACTTGCCATTGAACCGGTAAGGTCAAAATGAAAAAGTATGTCCGCTTTCTTTATTTTTGTATCAAATTCAAGAAGATCGTTCTTTTCAGCATCCATATACGGGAGAACAACATAGAACTGACCTTCATAGAATTCCGGATCTTTCTTTAAAGGGTCACTGCCTGCCGCAATTTCTGTATTGTCATCAAAACCGTCTCCGTCGGTATCTGCTTTCGTCGGGTCGGTTCCAAGCTCTAACTCCTTGGAATCACTCAAACCATCGTTATCACTGTCAAGATCAAGATAATCGGGGAAACCGTCTTCATCTGAATCTTTATTCCCTTCTGTGCTGTCAGGAATGCCGTCACCGTCAGAATCATCATCAAGATAGTTGGGGATGCCGTCTTCATCAGGGTCTTTTGTCCCTTCAACAAGGTCTGATATTCCGTCACCATCACTGTCTTCATCAAGAAAATCGGGGGTTCCGTCGCTATCCGTATCAATGCACGGCTGACTTGGACATTCAACACTGTCTTCTATATTATCTCCATCGCTATCGGTATCGCGGTAATCAGAAGTTCCGTCACCGTCCGTATCGATAACTCCTTCAACTGAATCGGGAATTCCGTCACCGTCACTATCGGTGTCAAGGTAATCAGGATCTCCGTCTTCATCAGTATCAACTGCAACACCGTTGGGTTTTTCAACATCATCAGGGATTCCGTCACCGTCACTGTCCACTCCGGGAATCACATTGTCATCATCAGGATCCTCATTGTCAGGGAGCCCGTTTTCATCTCCGGGAAGAATCTGCTCATCCCCCGCCGAATTATCGGGAAGTGCTCCGTTACCATCAGAATCGGTTCCTGAATTGATCTCATCTGACAGATCGTCAGAATCCTCAACTGAACATGAAGCAGATAAAAATAAAAATAGTGACGCAATTAAAACAATTGAAAAAAACCTGATGTTCATTGATCCCCCGCTCGCCCGTTTATCTAAAAATCTCAGATGCGTTGTATATTGTATTTTAAACTTAAAAAAAATCAACGGGTTGGATGTTTCTATTTCACATTGACAAGATGATAATTCTTTTTTCCGCAGCGGATTATTATCATTGATTTATGCATCAGTGAAGATGTATTGACAATAAATTCAGGGTCTTCCGCTTTTTCATTGTTTATGTAGCAGCCCCCCTGCTGGATAAGATTTCTCGCTTTTCCTTTAGATGGCTGCATATTGGTGTTGACAAGAAGATCGGCTATATTTATGCCGTTTTTAATTTCCTCTCTGGGAACGACGGTTGAAGGAACATCGTTGAAAATACTTTTGAGTTCTTTTTCGCTTAAGCCCTTGAGATCACCTCCGAAAAGTGCCGCGCTTGCAGCTTGTGCACTTTTAAGACCTTCTTCACCGTGAAGTATTTTTGTCGCTTCTTCCGCTAAAAGTGTCTGCGCTTTTCTCAAATGGGGCTGCAACTTATGCTCACCACAGACCTTCTCTATTTCAGAAACATCAATGAATGTAAACAGTTTCATCATCTTTTCAACATCTTCATCCGTCGTATTTATCCAGTACTGGTAATACTGATAAGGACTCGTTTTTTCCGGATCGAGCCACACAGCATTTCCTGCACTTTTGCCGAATTTTTCACCTGTGGAAGTTGTCATCAACGGGAAAGTCATTCCGAAAACCTTTCCTGCATCTGCCCTTCTGACAAGTTCTATTCCTGCCGTAATATTTCCCCACTGATCGTTGCCGCCAAACTGCATTGTGCAGCCGAAGTTCCTGAAAAGATAGAGGAAATCATACGACTGAAGCGTCATATAACTGAATTCCGTATAAGAGATCCCGTTTTCTGAAGCAAGACGGCTTTTTACAGAATCCTTTGCAAGCATATAGCTTAAAGTGAAATGTTTTCCGATATCTCTAAGCCAGTCGATTATCGACATTCCGTGAGTCCAGTCATAGTTATTCACCATAAAAGCCGAATTTTCACCTTTAAAATGGAGAACTTTCTCCATCTGCCCCTTTATTGAATCAGCATTATGCATAACCTGTGTAATTGACTGGAGATTTCTCTCCTCAGACTTTCCGCTCGGATCCCCTATCATCCCTGTTGCGCCGCCGATAAGGGGGAGAACTTTGTGTCCGTGACGCTGAAAATGGGCAAGCCCCATCAATGGAACAAGATTCCCGACATGAAGACTCTCCGCTGTAGGATCGAAACCGCAATAGACCGTCACTTTATTTTCATTCAGATATTTTTCAATTTCAGGATCTGTCACATTTGAAATAAAACCGCGATCTTTCAATTCATTGTAAACTGACATTTTTCTCTCCAAATATTACTCGGGATAATCGATCTGTATCTTATTTTTGCACTTTTTACATATAACCTGCCTTCCTCGGAAGATCGGCGAAAGCTGAATAGTGTGACCGCATGAGCACAGACAGCTTTCCCACGAATCGGGATTGACCCTCTTGAAAACCGATAACGCTCCATCAACCGGTTTTGTTTTTTCTTCTGAGTGGTTAATCCCTGAAGTGACCGACGGAACCGTGAGATATCTTCCGCATCTCGGGCACTGGACCTGAGATTTTCCAATTGTCGGAGGCACTTTTATTTTCAGTCCGCAGGCACACGGCATGAACAGAAACCCGCTTGTCGCCATTATCAGATCGCTGATGTTTCTGGGTGAAGCGACCGTTGCCGCCGTTAACACTTCTTCAGGGGAAAGACCTGCTCTCACCTGAACCTCACCCTTATCTTTCAAGGCAGAATCAGGCAGAAGTTTTCTCTCATTTGCCGTCTTTGTGAATTGCTGCTGATAATCCCGAAACGACACTTTTCCGCCGTTCTGCAAAGCCCTTAAAATAGAGATCCTCTGATGTGTCGGAGGATGAGTTGATGTTGAAAAAAGAGAGCCCTCGTCAGCAAGAGCCATCGGGTTGATTATGAACATCGGGGCTGTTATCCTGTTATAGAAAACAAGATTCGCCGCTGAACCCGATATTTTTTCAAGTGCGGAGGCAAGACCTTCAGGATATCTAGTAAGCCGGACTGCTGTCGCGTCGGCAAGATATTCCCTCTTCCTTGAGATAGCAAAATAGAAAAGCTGGGCTAAGATCGGAGCAATTATCGCAAAAGCTATTGCGATCAGCATAATTGCAGGATGAACATTTGAGGCCCTTGACCCGAGACGGCTCCTTCTTGAATTCAGAGAACCTCTTGACCCGACAATGAAACCTTTTGCGATTAAGTTAATGCTTCCGAGCATCACTCCGGCAAATGTCATAAAAAGGACATCCCTGTTTATGATGTGGCTCATTTCGTGTGCGATGACACCCTGAAGTTCATCCCTGTTGAGTGTCTCAAGAAGCCCTGCAGTAACGCAGACTGCCGATTTTTCAGGTCTTATTCCCGTTGCGAAGGCATTCATTGCTGAATCGTTTATCACATATATCTCCGGCATGAATGTCTGGCTTCCCGCTATTTTCATCTCTTCCACAATGTTGTAAAGCTGGGGATACGACTCTTTTGTCACTTTTGTCGCTTTGCTGACACTGAGAACTATCGCATCACCGAAATAATATGCGACAGCGGATTGGATTGCCCACAATGCAAATCCGGCAAGAGCACCCCAGTACAAACCGTCAGGATAATAGATAGCGCCACCGATCGAAATCGAAAGTGCTTCAAGAAGGAAGAACATCGCAATGAATACGACCTTAGACTTCCTTCTGTTCTGTTCGATCAGCTCCCACATCTAAAACACCAGTTAATCCGATCAGTTGAAGCTTACTTTGGGAGCCAGTTTTTCCTGCTTATCCTCGATCTCGAAGAATTCCGATTTCTCAAAATTGAACATTCCGGCAACTATGCTTGAAGGGAACATTTCAATTTTATTGTTGAACATCATGACATCATCGTTATATGCCTGTCTTGAAAAAGCGATCTTGTTTTCCGTTGAAGTAAGCTCTTCCTGCAAAGCGAGAAAGTTCTGATTCGCCTTTAATTCCGGATAGTTCTCAACAGTAAGAAGCAGTTTTGCAAGTGAACCGCTAAGATCCGCTTCAGCCGCTCCGATATCTTTCACTGAACCGCTGTTTCCGGCATTCATCGCTTTAGACCTTGCTTCTGTTACTTTCACGAATGTTTCATTTTCATGCTTCATGTAACCTTTTGCAGTTTCAACAAGGTTCGGGATGAGATCGTGCCTTCTTTTAAGCTGAACATCAATCTGACTCCATGAATTCTTAACCCTGTTGCGAAGTACGACCAGAGCATTGTAGATACCGATGAAAATTACTGCCGCAAAAAGAACCAGTAAAAAAAGTGCTCCTACAAAAATAAGTGCCGCTGTCATCTGTTATCCTCCATTGTCTACATGTTTTGAACAGAATATATCCCTTAAGAACGAAAGTACCGGACTTCCGGCATCTTCCGAAGAACAGCTTATTATCTGATACAATTCACCTTTATCGAACCAGATGCCGTGCTTTTCAGCACATTCATCAATGAGAACTTCACCGTTCTCTGTCTTAATTATCACTTTTTTCATCGGCTTTCTGCATATCGGACATGCTCTCTTTTTTTCTTTATTAGTTTTGTCAACATCTTGAAAAGACGAAAGAATTTCGTTCTTTTTTTCTGAAGAGCCCATCAAAAGTTCAAGTTCTCCGGCATCCAGCCATATCCCGCCGCAGTCAAAACAATAGTCTATTTCAACATCGTTAAGTTCAAGCACAGCCATATCAACTTTCGCACAAACCGGACACCTTAACATCGGATCTCCATCTTAAAAAATACAGCGTATGATAACTGTAACAGGTTTTTTTTCAATTTTATTGAGGCGGATGCTGAATTCCTTCAAAGACCCCAGAAACCATCCGATCATTTTCTTGACTAATTCATCCGCATTGTTTATTGTGCATTAGCTTTGTAATTTTTCTAATTAGGAGATGTTTATGAGCAAGAATGAGCCGGTGCACAACAATTTGTTTGGAAAGACCTTTCAGAACATTGAAAACACTAACGATTTCATAAAAGGTGCTCTGCCGGCAGGGATCGTGAGAAAGCTTGATTTTTCAACATCAGTGATCCAGTCAACGAGTCATGTTGACGATTCGTTAAGAAGCCACCTGAGCGATTTTGTCATTAAGGTCAGAACGAAAGATGATGAGCCCGTCGATCTCTATTTTCTTTTTGAACATAAATCCTATAAAGATAAGGACATTCTGTGGCAGTTGCTGAAATATCAGTATCTCATGCTTGAAGAGGATTATAAAGCGGAAAGAAAGTTCAGAATAATAATCCCTGTCGTTTTCTATCACGGTCGCGGAAAATGGAATTTGAAGAGAAGTTTTTCGGAATCTTTCGATGTTCCCCGCTATTTCAGAAAGCACACTCTCAACTTTGAATATTTTCTTTATGACACAAAGGAATTTGATCTGTCCCAGGGTGACAGATTCAGTCAGAATGTATTTCTGATGAGCGTTCTGTCGCTGATGAAGCAGTACGGAAAAGTGGATGCGGAGAAATTCAGGACAGTTGTGAGATATATGAAAAGCAGCGGAATGGATTGGAAAGATGATCAGACGCTTGTTCTGATAAGGTATTTTGTAATGACGAATGAAGTTGATAAAGATAAAGTAATGACTATAATAACAGAGGAATTTGGACCTGATGCGGAGGAAATGATGCCGTCACTTGGAAAGAAAATATACAACGAAGGCAGACAGGAAGGTAGAGAAGAAGGAATCCAGATCGGAATTGAGAAAGGAATTGAGAAAGGAATTGAGAAAGGAGCTTTTGCCAAAGCTGTTGAAACTTGCAGGAATGCTCTTAGATCAGGGATATTGCCTGAACTGGTTGCCAAAATAACGAATCTTCCACTTGAAAAAGTTCTTGAAATTCAGAAAACTCTCCAGACAGATTAAATTTTCATTATAGAACACAAAATTAACCGGTAAGATATAATTGAACGAGGCAATGTTGTTGCATTGACAGATAATTCTGGTAATATTCTTGAGCGTTACAGGTACAGAGTTTGGTGGCAAATGAGAGGAATAATTCAGCCGGAGGTAGATCCATGGGAGTAATAGCTGATAAAATTAAAGATAACAAGCTATTTTATTCGCTACTTTTCGTCGAAGAAATTAGTTATTTTAATCTAATTGCTGGATTGATTTTAGGATATAGTATAGATTCAGTTGGACGATCAGGTTTAGCAGTTATTTGTGTAATAGCGTCCTTTATAATGATGTTTTTAGTTCATGTGATATTTTTTATAAGTAGTTTTTTTCATTCCAAAATTAAAATTATGCGAAAAAACACAGTCATGTTTTTTCTATTTCGTCTGATATTAATAATTATGTGTCTGGTTCTTTTTGCACATTTTGAGTAAACAGGAGTTCAAAATGAAAAAACATCTTTTCTGGATATATATAGCGATTCTTGAAATAAACATGGTTATCTCCATGCTGCTCCAACACCTTCCAAAGATGATGGGTTATATAACAAACAAGGAAGGATTGAAAGTGTTGGCAATGTATGATGGATGCTTTAAGGTGAGTATAATCGTAATGTTTCTGATGTTTGAAGTTTTTTTTATCGCGAGTTTCTTTATTGATGAACTTGCCGCAAAGAGAAAGAGGGCAGCAATAATATTCCTGATTAATCTGATGATTGTTTCACATCTTTTTATGTTTCCTTTAGTGTTTTTTAATGGTTAAGTTTTTAAATAACCCCCAAGGGAGGCCCACAATGAAGTATTTATGGATACAGAAAATAGCGAAAGGAAAGAATGTCCCGATTTGAATATCCTTGCATTTTTGTTTTCCCTTAATATGTTATTGTCGTTGTTGGTTTTTATATAATTTCTGAAATGAGGCGGAAATGAACATTCAGAATCTTATGCAGCAGGCACAGAAGATGCAGAAGAAAATGGCTTCTCTTGATGCTGAGTTCAAAAACGAGATATTCAAGACTGAAACCGGTGGCGGAGCTGTCACAATAACAATGAACGGTGATATGAAAATTATCGAAGTGAAAATGTCAGATGAACTCATAAAATCACAAGACCATGAAATGATTGCAGATCTTTTTACAGCCGCAGTTAATCAGAGCATCGATACCGTTAAAAAGGAAAAGGAGACCCGGCTTTCAAAAGTTGTTGGAAAAATGGGCGGAATGCCAGGTCTTTTCTGAGGTGAAATGATCCATCCTGAAGTAAAACAGTTGATCGAGGAGTTGAAAAAACTCCCCGGAATATCGCTCAAACTTGCACAGAAGCTCGCATATTCGATATTAAATGACGCTGAACTTAAAAAAACACTTGGAAATATTGTGAAGCTTTCGGAAAATATAGAAGTGTGTCATGACTGCGGCTTTTTCAGAACTGAGGGTTCAAGTTGTGTGAACTGTTCAGGAAAAAGTTCAGAAATATGTGTCGTGGCGACATATTCCGATATGAGCGCAATTGAAAGAACGGGCTGTTTTTCGGGTTCTTACCACATTC
>Ga0209717_1003952_pt1 | contig 12523 bp, 10 predicted proteins | sample AD_UKC048_MetaG_FD_184418 | JGI IMG/M metagenome (GOLD analysis project Ga0209717, IMG submission 184418) | Active sludge microbial communities of municipal wastewater-treating anaerobic digesters from USA - AD_UKC048_MetaG (SPAdes) (version 2) | ecosystem: Engineered > Bioreactor > Anaerobic >... | reverse complement strand
AACCACGCCCACGCATTTCATTGTTGATTTTGTAAAAGAATTTAACGCGGAACTCGATGTACTGAATGTGGACTATCACAACAAACATTTCAAACCCGAAACGCCGGAACAGTCCGCACTGCTGCATACTTTACTGGAGGAAGCCAACCCTTTCTACCATTTTATCGAACATGCCGATATAGAAGACGGCATCAATGAATTTGCAGAAAAAAACAACCTCGATCTAATTATCACTATTCCTAAAAAACACCGCTTGCTGGAAGGCGTATTCAAACCCAGTTCCTCCAAGCAGCTGGTGTATCAATCGCATGTGCCGGTGATGTGTGTTCACGAGTAGTTGACAGGTTGACAAGTTAAAAGGTTGACAAGTATGTATGATCCTGAAAAAAGTGAAAGGGGGCAACAGTAATTACTATTGCCCCCTTCCTATTTCCTACTCTCCATTTTCCACTCTCCACTCTCCTTTCTCTTAAAATTCCGCGCTTCCCGGCGTTCTCGGAAATGCAATCACGTCCCGGATATTTGTCATACCCGTTACAAACTGCACCATGCGCTCGAAGCCCAGTCCGAAGCCGGCATGTGGTACGGTACCAAAGCGACGCGTATCGAGGTACCACCAGAGTTCTTCTACCGGGATACCAATTTCTTTCATCCTGTTTTCCAGGTTTTCCTGGCGCTCTTCCCGTTGTGAACCTCCAACGATCTCACCGATACCGGGAGCCAGAATATCCATGGCCGCCACTGTTTGTTGTCCGGGCGCACACCCATCATTCTGACGCATGTAAAATGCTTTGATCGCCGCAGGGTAGTTATAAAGGATGACCGGTTTTTTAAAATGTTTCTCCACCAGGAAACGTTCATGTTCACTCTGCAGATCCATTCCCCAGCCGGTAACGGGGTACTGGAATTTCTTTTTCTTATTGTGATTGCTCTCCCGGAGTATCTCAATCGCGTCTGTATACGTGAGGCGTTCAAAATTATTATTCAGTACAAACTCCAGTTTTTCAATCAGGCCCATTTCACTCCGCTTGTCCTGTGGTAATGCTTTCTCTTCCTCCGCCAGCCGCTGTGACAGGAACTCGAGGTCTTCGCGGTTATGCTCCATGGCATATTTGATAATATAACGGATGAATTCCTCAGCGAGATTCATATTGTCTTCGAGATCATAAAATGCCATCTCCGGTTCAATCATCCAGAACTCGGCCAGGTGGCGGGTGGTATTGCTGTTTTCAGCACGGAAGGTGGGACCAAATGTATAAATCTCCCCAAAGGCAGTGGCACCCAGTTCTCCTTCAAGCTGTCCGCTTACAGTAAGGTTGGTGCTGCGGCCAAAAAAGTCTTCTTTAAAATTGATACTGCCATCTTCATTCTTCGGAGCCGTCCCATCAATCGGTAAAGTAGTAACGCGAAACATTTCACCGGCCCCCTCCGCATCACTGGCCGTGATGATCGGTGTGTGCATATACACAAATCCTTTTTCATTGAAGAATTGATGAATAGCAAATGCCAGTGAGTGGCGAACACGAAATACCGATCCGAACGTATTGGTACGGAATCGCAGGTGAGCGATCTCCCGGAGAAACTCCAGCGAATGTTTTTTCGGTTGCAGGGGATATTTCTCTGCATCGCTGTCACCCAATACTTCAAGTGTAGCGGCATTCAGATCCATTTTCTGTCCTTTTCCCAATGAGGGAACAATCGTACCGGTTATTTTCAACGAAGCAGAAGTAGTGATCCGCTTCAGTGTTTCTTCCGGAAATTTTCCCAGCTCTAATACTACTTGAAGATTGTTATTGGTGCTTCCATCATTTAATGCAATAAACTGGTTGTTGCGGAAGGTACGCACCCATCCCATTACGGTTACTTCTTGTCCGGCCGGCTCGGTGGCCAGCAGTTCCCTGATCTTGATTCGTTTGTTGAACATATCGTCGTTTTTTCCGAGGGGCAAAGGTAAAGCATGAAAGTCAGCATTGAGCGGGAGCGGGGTTTTTAACGTAAACCCTTGTAATTCTGTATAATGTCTGAAGATACTTAGTGGATAAAGCGGGTAAAAATTTTTGGTTTTGCCGAATTAGCTGTATACTTGCAGCGGAAAGAGGCCGATAAGTTTAGCTCTCCATAGCATTTGGCTCATCATTTACCTGCCTGTTTCGTTCAATTTAACTCAAATTTTCACATTACAAGATTGGTGACCACGAGTTTTGACTAACCTCAAGTTTTTTTTATGTATGACATTCTCCAACTGAACGACATGCTCGTTCCTGAACTGCTGGATATAGCCGAGCAGCTGAAAATCCCCAATGCCAAAAAGCTGAGTAAACAGGATCTGGTATATAAGATTCTTGACAGTCAGGCGATTGCCGGTTCTAAAGGAGCCAAACCTGCCGATGACGGCAAACGTAAGCGTATTGTAAAAACCAGCACCAGCACCGGCGGCAGCGAAGAAGCCGTGGTGGAAAGCGGTGGAGAGGAGAAACCCGCCCCTAAAAAACCCAATATGCCCATAAAAAAAGAAGCCCCTGTGAAGAAAGCCCGGAAGAAACCGGATGAAAAGCCACAGATTGACGGAAACAGTACGGCAGAACAAACACAGCAACAGGATAACGAACCCGATCAGGAACAACAAAATGGTTCTGAAAATAACAATGCTGAAATCGTTCTTGATAGTAAAACCGAACAACTGGCGCAAGCCATTCTGAATGAAGCCAGCCAGCAGGCGGGTGAAAATACGAATCAACAGAATAAATTCTATCCTCCCCGCCGTGAACAGCAGTTCAATGTGGAATTTGATGGGGTGATCCTTGGCGAAGGTGTATTGGAAATGATGCCCGATGGATATGGCTTCCTCCGTTCCTCCGACTACAACTACTTATCTTCTCCCGACGACGTATATGTATCTCCTTCACAGATCAAGTTATTCGGTTTAAAAACCGGTGATACCGTACACGGATCTGTACGTCCGCCAAAAGAAGGTGAAAAATATTTCGCTTTACTGAAAGTGGATACGATCAATGGCAAGAGTCCCGAAGAAGTACGCGACCGCGTTCCTTTCGACTACCTCACGCCTTTGTTCCCTTTCGAAAAACTGAATCTCTTTACTACCGCCTCTGATTATTCCACCCGGATCATGGACCTCTTTACTCCTATTGGTAAAGGACAACGTGGATTGATCGTGGCCCAGCCGAAAACCGGTAAGACCATGTTGCTGAAAGCCGTGGCCAATGCCATTGCCGAAAATCACCCCGAGTGCTACCTGATGGTGGTGCTGGTGGATGAGCGTCCGGAAGAGGTAACCGATATGGAACGGAGCATTAAAGGCGAAGTGATCGCGTCTACCTTTGATGAGCCGGCTGAGAAACACGTAAAAGTGTCTACCATTGCCCTGCAAAAAGCAAAGCGTCTCGTAGAGTGCGGACATGATGTAGTGATCCTCCTGGATTCTATTACACGTCTCGCCCGTGCCCACAATACCGTGGCTCCTGCATCCGGTAAAGTATTATCCGGTGGTGTGGAAGCAAACGCGATGCAAAAACCCAAGCAGTTTTTTGGTGCCGCCCGTAAAATTGAAGACGGAGGTTCCCTCACCATTATCGCGACCGCCCTGGTGGATACCGGAAGCAAGATGGATGAAGTGATCTTCGAGGAATTCAAAGGAACCGGTAACATGGAATTGCAACTGGATCGTCGCCTTTCCAACAAACGGATTTTCCCTGCCATCGATATCGTGGCCTCCAGTACCCGTCGCGACGACCTGTTGCTGGAGCGCGATGTGTTGCAACGTATGAACCTCCTCCGTGTTTATCTTACTGACATGAATACCGAAGAAGCCATGCGCGAACTGCAGAATCGTATGAAGGGCACCAAGAGCAACGAAGAGTTTTTGGCGAGTATGAACCGGTAAAGAAATAAAAATTCAATATAAAAGGTCGCCACTGGCGGCCTTTTTTTATTGCATTTATTAGTGGATATTAGTTCAACCCCTTCGGGGTTGGTGAGGTCATAGGGGGGACGCGTTACCCCGGGTTAGCACCCGGGGCTATGAAAAGTTTAAGCCCTCCGGGCTATGCGACCCTACAATTAATTGTATAGGGGTATTCAAACAAATACATAGAAGACATTCGGTGCGATTTCAAAAAAACAATATTCGACGCCTACAAAATGCGGGTGATTTGTCTTCAACGACTAACCCCGAATGGGGTTGAACCATTCATAGCCCCGGGTGCCAACCCGGGGTACAAGGTGATATAAATGTCCTGCAACCCCAATGGGGTTGAACTTTAAAAAAGGTATTTCTCTTCAAAATTGATATGGTGTTCCTGAAGCAACCTTCTGTATTCTTCTTCAAAGGTTTCTGTTGAATGATGTAGTTTCTGGCCTTTTATATAGCCGATTATCCGGTCTCTTTCATTTTCTGAACAGGTAAAAGAACCATACCCTTCCTGCCAGCCCAAAAAAGATTGGAAAAGCCCGGACTTTTTCATCCACATACTACTGGAAACTTTGATCTCCTTCACAAAATTACTTAGCGACATTGAAGGGTGAAGATCAGTTAACAAATGAACATGATCCGGCATACCATTTATCTGATATAGTTTACATTTTTGTGCTTTCACAATACCCCACATGTAGTTGTAAAGTTGTTTTTCAGCAGCAGGATTAATGGATGATTCCCTGAATTTTGTTCCAAAGACAAGGTGATAATAAATCTGACGGTAGGTGCTCATAAAATAAGGTTTTGTTTAAAAAAATCCGGTGTTATTTCCGGGGCCATTGTAAAGTAATTCAGTTGTGAAATCAAAGTTTAACCGTCGCCTTTATGGTGAAAATTTTTCTTTTTTACCGGGTATAGTTCAACCCCTTCGGGGTTGGTGGGGGCATTGGGGGACGCATTACCCCGGGTTAGCACCCGGGGCTATGAAAAGTTTAAGCCCTCCGGGCTATGCGACCCTACAATTAATTGTATAGGGGTATTCAAACAAATACATAGAAGACATTCGGTGCGATTTCAAAAAAAACAATATTCGACGCCTACAAAATGCGGGTGATTTGTCTTCAACGACTAACCCCGAATGGGGTTGAACCATTCATAGCCCCGGGCGCCAACCCGGGGTAGGCGATCATTTGAATACCCTCCAACCCCAACGGGGTTGAACTATTGATGACCCGGAAAAAACATCTGGCACGATTTCAAAAACAAACAATATTCGACGCTTACAAAATGCCGGTGATTTGTCTTCAACGACTAACCCCGAAGGGGGTTGAACCATTAATAGCCCCGGGTGCCAACCCGGGGTAGGCGATAATTTGAATGTCCTGCAACCCCAACGGGGTTGAACTATAAACTTCACCAAAACAACTTCTGACCAATGATATAAACCTCCTGTTCAACTTGCCCTTCGAATTGATTATTTTTACAAACAACCATGGCGGTCCAACGTATCCACATAGATGAATTCCTGAAACTGGCAGAAACACACCCTGTATTCGATGTACGTTCACCCGGCGAATACAACCATGCGCATATGCCCGGGGCAATTTCACTTCCACTATTCACTGATGAAGAACGCAAACAGGTCGGCACCGCTTACAAACAAATCAGCCGCGAACAAGCCATCAAGATCGGTCTCGACTACTTCGGCCCCAAAATGCGCAAGATGGTGGAAGAAGTAGAAGCAGTCAGCAGCCGGCAGTTGGCAGACAGCAGCCGGCAGGCGGCAGTTGGCAGCCTGCCTACTGCCAACTGCATACTGGTATATTGCTGGCGCGGCGGCATGCGCAGCGGCGCGGTCTCCTGGTTGCTCGATATGTATGGATTCAAAGTCTACACGCTTATCGGCGGATATAAGAAGTTCCGGAACCATGTACTCGATACGTTTAAAAAACCTTACCGCTTCAACATCATCGGTGGATATACCGGCTCGGGTAAAACCGAATTACTCAAAACCCTGAAAGAAAAAGGGGAGAAGGTGATTGACCTCGAAAACATCGCCAACCATAAAGGCTCCGCCTTCGGTGCCATCGGCCTGCCCCCGCAACCCACCCAGGAGATGTTTGAAAATCTCCTCAGCAACGAATTGTCAGCTATAAGTTCTAAGGAGGGACTACGAACTACTAACTACGAACAACTAACTAGTTGTATCTGGCTCGAAGACGAATCCCAGCGCATCGGCCTCATCAACATCCCCGGCGACCTCTGGAAAAACATGCGCCAATCGAAAGTCTGGTTCCTGGACATCCCTTTTGAGGAAAGATTGAAGCATATTATCCCCGAATATGGGATTTTAGAACAAGAAAAGCTGATTGCCGCCATTGAGCGAATCAGCCAGAAATTGGGCCATTTGAACGCAAAAACGGCCATTTTACTGCTAAAAGAGGGCAAAATCAGCGAAAGTTTTGACATTTTGCTCCGGTACTACGACAAGTTTTATTTCCGGTCTCTGCACAATCGGGAGGGGTTAGAAACGTTATTACATACGATAAACTGTAAATCCGTTAGTCCAGAAAATGCCGATCTCCTTATCCGTGAAGCCACTGCTCAAAGCCAGACACCTCTGGCTTAGTTTCCTGTTCCTGCTCGCCCCCCTGTTTTTTTATGGTCAGACCCTGACCGGTCTCTGGGTTGGTGCTCTTCACAACGACAGCAGCTCTGTACGTAAGGACCAGTCTTTTGAAATCGCCCTTACCGAATACCGGGGAAAGGTATTTGGCTATTCCCGCAGTGAATTTATTGTAAATGATACCCTCTATTACATTGTTAAGCGTGTCAAAGGAACCATTGAAGGGGATATTTGTGAAGTAAAAGACGATGAAATCATTGCTTATAATTTCAGGGGAAAACTGGACAAGGGGATTAAAGTAACCAGCACATTCCGGCGTAACCAGACCGATAGCACCTGGCAACTCGATGGAAGCTGGAAGACCAATGCCACTAAGAAATACTATTCGGTTACCGGGAAAGTGAACCTTGCGGAGGAAAAAGACCTGACCGCTTCCAAACTATTTCCACACCTCGAAGAACTGAATAAGGCCGATGAAATTGCTTTTTACAAAGAAAGAACCGAACCTGCTCCATTCGTAAAAGTGGCAAAACCGGAGCGAATTCAGTCAGAATACACCGAAAAAGCCGATATTTTGGCCAAAAATGAGGAAAAATCGCTTTCGGTGAAAAAACCGGAATTGCCCCAACCGGCGCAACCTGTCGTGCCTGAAGTAGCAGTACAGTCTGTCCCGGAAACCAAAACGACACCCGTTTTACCAGCAGATGCGTTACCGGGAAACAATCCGGTCGCAACGAATAACCAAGCCCAGGAAAAACCGGGAGTAAAAAACGAGCCGGCGCTGACGGCTGTTCCGGAAAAGAAAAACCCGGATCCTCAGACCCAGGGTAAACTGACGGCCAAAGCCAAAACCGAAACAAATATCCCGGTTGTTCCTGTAAAAACAGAAACCCCTCCCGTTAAAACGGCAGCCCCGGCTAATTCAGCTAACGAAACCGCAAACACCAGTACCGCTAACCCTGAAGTCGCTGCCGTAAAACCGGCCCCGGCAACCAGCCCGGTGGTAAAAACACAGCCAGCAACACCTCCTGTAACTACTGCAACCGTTAAACCAAGCCCGTCGCAGGAAGAAAAAGCAGTTGTTAAAACAACAAATCCTTCGGCAAAAAATCAGCAAACTGATGCGCCAAAAACGATAGTCGCGACTAAAGCACCTGAAGAAAAAATCGCGGCTGTTGCTCCGGAAAACCTGGCGAAAACAAAACCAGCCACAGCAACCGTTGTAAACAATAAGCCTGCAGCAACAGAACCGGCCCTGACACCGGTCAGCAATAAAGCGGTTATCGCCAATCCGGTTGAAACAAACCTGCCGAAACCGAGAGTCATCGATCCAACGGCCCTGCTGGTTAAAAAATCTGTGGAAGACCCGATCAAAAAATCAACCATGATTGCCGGCCGTAAATCAGAGTTCAACCAGGAGGTCTATTTCAAATCCGACAGCCTGATCCTGACCCTCTATGATAACGGGGAAATTGATGGCGATACCGTGAGTGTTTACCTCAACGGCGAAGTAGTGATGCCCAGCCAGGGTCTGAAAAGCTCAGCGATCCGTAAAACCATTCACATGGATGACGGCCTCGAAACATTCACCCTCGTGATGTTTGCTGAAAGCCTCGGTAAATACCCGCCCAATACCGGACTGCTCGTGATCCGCGACGGCAATGATGTTTACAATCTTCGCTTCAGCTCCGACTTCCAGAAAAGTTCAGGGATTGTGTTCCGGCGTTTCAAATAGTTATAATAAATACACTCCGCTTATCTTAGACAGTTTTCAGTCCTTCACTGAATGACTAACTTTGCATTCTCAATAAACAAATGATAATGCAGGATCCTGTAAGATTGACCCAATTCTCCCATGGCGCCGGCTGTGGCTGTAAAATTTCGCCTAAAGTACTGGATGAAATTTTAAAAACTTCTGTAGCGTTCCCTGATAATGATAAATTACTGGTAGGTAATCATAGTCGTGACGATGCCGCTGTTTATGATCTCGGCAATGGGACCGCAGTCATTTCCACCACGGATTTCTTTATGCCGATTGTGGATGACCCCTTTGAATTCGGCCGGATCGCCGCTGCTAATTCCATAAGCGATGTCTATGCCATGGGAGGAAAACCCCTGATGGCGATTGCCGTATTGGGATGGCCGGTAAACAAACTGCCCCCCGATGTTGCGCAGAAGGTGGTCGAAGGCGGACGCAGCATCTGCCTCGAAGCCGGCATTCCTTTAGCCGGTGGTCACAGCATCGATTCACCGGAACCAATCTTTGGCCTCGCCGTAACAGGTATACTTCCCATTGAAAACCTGAAACAAAATAATACCGCAAAAGAAGGCGACCTGCTCTTTCTCACCAAACCACTTGGTGTAGGTATTTTGTCAACCGCACAGAAAAGAGGGTTGATTACCGACGAACTGCTGGCTGTAATCATCAAACAAATGACCACCCTGAATAAAACAGGGGAGGAGTTGGGAAAAATAAAAGGCGTACATGCCATGACCGATGTGACCGGCTTCGGTTTCCTGGGCCACCTGATCGAGATGGCCGAAGGCAGCGGACTGAGCGCGGAAGTATGGTATGATAAGATTCCCGCTATCCCCGGCGTGAAAGAGTATATCGCCCAGGGCGTATTCCCCGATGGCACCACCCGCAACTGGAGCAGCTACGGCGAGAAAGTAAAATTTGAAAAAGGCACCCCGGTGGCAGAAGCCTTTAAGTTATTGCCGGACCCGCAGACTAATGGCGGCTTACTGATTGCCATTTCACCGGAGGCAAAAGACGAACTGATCGGTATACTTGAAAAGAATGGGCTGGGTGGATTCATCACCCCACTCGGACAGATGAAAGCAAAAGGAGAAAAAGCAGTAGTTATCCTTCCTTAATTTTTCGCTGCAGAAAAATCTCCGCCAGCATACAACGTACACTGCCGCCTTCCACCTGTTCAATGGTGGGGACAGCAACGGGTATCAGTGTTGCAAAACTTTGTAGCTGTTGTATCTGGTCCGGACGTAGTGCACTCATTGCCGTCTCGCTGAGCACGATCAGCGATTCTCCTTTTTTGTTTTTGATCTCGAGCATATTGCCTGCAAATGCATAGAGCTGGTCGCGGGTTATGGGGATGATGGTATGATCTGTTGATTCCAGTAATTGTTTCACCGCAATGAGCTCCCATTCTTCTTCGATCGCCTCTTCACAAAGCACTGCAAATTTTTCACCCAATGCCATCACCACATTGGTATGATAAATCGGTTGGCCTTCCTTATCAGTGGCCAGGAATACAATGGCCTGAAATCCGTTGGCAGTAGCGAATTTCTCCAGGACCGATAAATTGGTACGCTCCGATATTGCCGCGTAGATCATTTCATGATCATAGTCGATGACCATGCTGCCCGTGCCTTCGAGGAAACGACCTTCTGCTTCAAATTCACTCCAGTCCTGCACATCGACGACCACATACTCACGGGTAATCTGTTCCAGCAACTCGTCCCTTTTCTCTGTACGCCGGTTAGGCGCAAACATGGGATAAATAAATATTTTACCGTCGGGAGATGTGCTGATCCAGTTATTGGGAAATACGGCATCGGGTTTGGGTGGCTCCTTGCTGTCTTCCAGCACAAGCAGTTCCACCTGATGGCTGCGCAACAAATCCACCATTGCATCAAATTCAGTCAGGGCTTTTTGTTGCAGCGTAGTGCGGTCCAGCCCGGGATGATGCTGGAAGAAATTATTGGCAGCCGTTTCGTCGTTATAGCCGAATGCGGCCGGCCTCACCATTAACAATGTAGATGCGATTGGCAAATGATGAAATTAAAATTTTTCAAAGCGAAACATCGTAACACGGGGAGTACAGCTTCCGCTGATAATATCCTGTACCACGAACTTATAAGTATTCCCCACAGCAATACTGTCTTTTTTTATCTGGTCAATATGCAGCAGACTTCCGTTTAATTGTCTTGAATACAGGGTATCCTTCTTATCATTAGATTGGATACCGGCTTCCAGTTCCAGCCATACATTGTACCAGGTGCTGTCCGTGGTTTCGAGTTTAATCAGTTTCGCCGGATGAATCGTTTCCTTATAGCTGCAGGGCCCGCCAGCAACTACTTTATCCCCGTTATTACAGGCAATAAACAACAAGCCGAATACGGGCAACAGCCATTTTATATTCATAGTATTAAATTAAATCAATCCATCAATCTTTGCTGCGAGCAATTGGTCTTTCTCCGTCACTATATCTCCCGCATCATGCGTACTCAGCCAGATCTCCACCGTATTCCACACATTGGTCCATAACGGATGATGGTCCATCTTCTCGGCTTCCAGTGCCACCCGGGTCATAAAAGCAAAAGCTTCGCTGAAGTTAGTGAACTGGAATTTGCGGTAGAGTTTGTTGTTGGTTTCGGTCCACATGGGGAGGAGGTTGAGGGTTGAAAGTATAAGGTTTAAGGTTGAGGGTTTAGAAGAACCAAATTTCAACCATGCCACGGAGAAGGTTTGTGATTTCTATATTGATTATTCCTTGGATTTTGTCTTTTGATGCTTCTTTGGATCTTGGCATCTTGGCTTCTTGGTTCTTATTGTCCGATTATCTAAAACACGAGATTCTCTTTATTCTTTATCTGTTCTATTGAAAGCTCCGTCACCAACTGCACACTATTAATGCTCCGTATCGTCTGTATCGTTTCCTGCAACGTATCATCATTCACTTCATCTCCTTTCATCAGCCAGAGAAAATCGAAGTGCTTGAATTCGGGTAAGAGATATTCACCGTCAAACTGGTTGTTATAAATATAGTGTTCCAGCGTTCCGGTAGGCACCCGGTATTCATACACGGTAAAAAAATAATCCCGTTTCTTTTTAATCAGCCTGATCTCAATATCATTAATCCGGAAGTCGAGGCCAATGGTATTATTCAGGTGCCAGCAAAACTGGTAGTCCTTGATGGGAGCCATAATGCCCAGCAAACGGGTGTTTTCAAAGAAGTCTTCCATGAGCTCCTTTGTATCCAGTACCAGTTTGTTTTTTTCGGCCATACTGTAATTTACGGATTAGAATTCAACCGTTGTCTCCAGGGTGTCTTTCCCGCGCAGGTAGATCACTTTTGCCTTATCTCCTTTCTTAAACTTACCCAGGGTTTGCATATAACTTTCCATGGACGTGATCTTGAAGTCGCCGATTTGTAAAATGATATCACCAGCTTTCAGTCCGGCTTTCTGTGCCGGCTTGCCCTCGCTTACCCCATCAGAACGTAACCCGTTGCCGGACCAGGTATAATCGGGCATGATGCCCATGGATACACTGAACCGGGCCGAAGTAGTGGTTTGCGCTTCACGGGTTTTGAGAAAAGCGAGTTTAGGTTGGTTGTCCAGCTGCTGCACTACAGCTAATACATGTTTTACAATTAATTGCTCCCCGCCATAGTTAATCTTATCCGCATCATCCGATGGCTTATGGTAATCGGTATGCAGGCCCGTGAAATAAAACAATACCGGAATGTCTTTGCGATAGAAAGAAGTATGATCACTGGGACCTGTTCCGCTGCTGTCGACCCGTACCACAATTTGTGGATTGCCGGACTTATTGTCTGTTACCGGTTTTGTCGGCTGGATCACACTGGCCCAGGCCGGAGATGTGCCATAACCACCAATGGTCAGTACTTTGCTGCTGTCATTCAACCGGCCCACCATATCCATATTGATCATATAGTTTACGGTCTTCAGGTCAATGGTCGGGTGCTCGGTATAATACTTGGATCCGTAAAGACCGAGCTCTTCACCAGAGAAGGCGATAAAGAGATAGTTGTTATTTTTTAACGAGGAACCTTTCAGTTTTTTAGACAACTCTATAAGCGCTGCCGTTCCGCTGGCATTATCATCGGCGCCATTGTGAATGGCCGGTTCTGTTGTGGTATGCCTGGAATTGCCATCTTCCCCATAACCCAGGTGATCGAAGTGAGCTCCGATAACAACCG
>Ga0209717_1003949_pt1 | contig 12530 bp, 13 predicted proteins | sample AD_UKC048_MetaG_FD_184418 | JGI IMG/M metagenome (GOLD analysis project Ga0209717, IMG submission 184418) | Active sludge microbial communities of municipal wastewater-treating anaerobic digesters from USA - AD_UKC048_MetaG (SPAdes) (version 2) | ecosystem: Engineered > Bioreactor > Anaerobic >... | reverse complement strand
CGAAACCGCCCCAGGCCCCTGAGGAATCCACGGCACCCGCGCCACCCGGTCAAGTTGAGATCCGGCGCGCAGAACCCGTCGCGCCCCCACCACAGTAGGCCAGCCCCATTGTCTGCGGCGGGGAAAAGGCGTCAGAATTGAACGGGCGGTGCCACCGCACCCTCCGGGATATCCCTTCGGGGCTGCGCTCCCTTCTCCGGCGCGGCGTTCGTCTGCGCCGCGCGCAAGATGGGCATCAGCACGTCGAGAATGTTTCGCGCGATCTGCTTCTGCCCTTCCTTGTTCGGGTGTTTGCCGTCATTGAGATTCATCGCGGCCACGCCATCCACACCCGCCAGCAGATTCGTGACGAAAGGCAGCCGATAGGCCCGCGCGAGTTCTGGAAACAGCGAACTAAATCCGGCGGCGTATGCGAGATCATCGGTAGGCGCCTGCCTGAAGCCGCAGAACAGCACGTTCACACCCTTCTCCAGAAACGCCTCAATCGTCGACGATAACCCCGTCCGGGTGACATCGAGTGCTTCCTTCTTCTCCGCATCGTTGCGCCCGAGCGCCAGGATGACCCATTTGAGCCGCGGCACCTGCAACACCACGGGCACCCTGCGCGCGCCCACCTCCGCCGTGTCGCCCGGGGCCGACGCCGAGCGCACCTGATACCTGAGGTTCTCACGCTTGATTTCGCGGAGGAGAATGGCCGGAAACATCTCGTGCGGGGAGAGCCCGTAGCCTGCCGCCAATTCGTCTCCGATCACCACGATGTCTTCCGATTCGGGCGGTCGCACCGCTTGCGCAAAATCCTGCGCCTCGATCGCCAGAAGCAGCATCGCCGGCGCCGCCATCCTAAAAAACCGTCGGCCCACCGTCAGACACCCGCATGAATTCGCTCGGCCCATTGCGGCATTTTGCGGCGAACGGCCCGCTATTCAAGGCCGGACACGCCCTCGACCCAGCCCGAATGGCATGTAGAGCAGGCAGAAAAAGAGCAGCGCGAGCACCTCTGCCGCAGCGATGTACCATGGCCACGGCCCCATGTGATCCAAGAGCGATGCCCCCAGCGGCTTCCGGCAGAGATAGCCGTAGTTTGCCCCAAACAGCACGTTCACCCCCGCCGCCGCAACCACGTAGACCTGGAGCCACCCGAACGCACGCCAGATCGACCCCCGCCCCGGGCGCATCCCCTGGCCAAGAGTCAGGAAAGCCACGGCCACCACCAGCCCACAATGCGATATGAAAAATGTGAAAAAGAATGGATGTGGAAACCCGTAGGGCAGATCGGGTGTCAGGATGGCCTGGACAGTCCCCGCCAGACCCCAGAAATACGCCAGCTCATACGGCGTCCTCCAGCCGGTCAACAGCGCCATGACCGCGCATGCCCAGGCCCAATCGCACAGGTGCATCGGAAGGCTCGCCTCCATCGATAGACCGAAACTCGCTGACGACAACGCAAGGCCAATCAACTTGCTGACGAACAGGATTCCCGCCAATCCCCAGCGGATCGAGCGACGCCACTTCGCCGATCGGTCGCCCCGCCCGATCCAAACGAGGGTTGCGCCGGTCACGACCATCGCAACCAGCACCGACACATGCGCGCGCCCGAAGAGAACAAATTCCGCCTCCATCCGCTAAGCCTCTCCGCCCTCCCCCGATCCGCAAGCCCGAGTTCGCGGCCCACTCTCGAACCTTGCGCCCTCTCCCCCATCCCATAAACAGGATGCGTGCTTCCTGTCATCGCATGCATCCTCGCCGGCGCCGTCGCCATCCCGGCCCACGGTGCCGATCGCGCGCGGGTGGTCGCGGTCACCCGCGCGGATGCGGTAAGCGGATTCCACGTCAACGACGCGGCAGTCGCGCCCATGCTGGAGACCGGTCTCTGTCGCCTGTTTGGGCGCCGCACCGCGGCCGAAGCCCTCGCCACACTCGTGTCCCCGGCGGATACGGTGGCCGTGCATATCAGCACACGCGGAAGACCCCCGCTCGCCACGCACCGCGCGCTGGTCGATGCCCTGGTCGCGGCCCTGATCAAGGCTGGGATTCCCCCGCGCCAGATCATCATCTGGGGCCGCAACTCGGATGAGATGGCCGCCTCGGCCTACTCGCCCCATCTCGCGCCCCCGGGCGTGCGCCTTCTGGGGATCGTGCCCGGCAGCGGCTTCGACCAAGACCACTTCTATTTCAACGAAAATGTCGGTGAGCTGATCTGGGGCGATCTCGAGTTCGTCGGATCCCGCCCAGATATCGACGAGCTCGTCCGCCGTGCCGAGCGCGACGAACCCATCGATCCCAAGACCTCCAAAGCGCCACGCCAGTCCAGCAGCAAGTCGTACTTCGCCAAGGTCGTCACCCGGATGGCCAACAAGATCATCAACGTGCCCGTGATGGCCAACAGCGAATCCACCGGCCTCTACGGATGCATCGCCAGCCTCGCCCTCGATAGCGTCGACAACAACCGGCGCTTCGAGTATGAGCCGATGTGGGGCGACCCCGCCCTCGCCGAGATCTTTGCGGAGCCACCCATCCGTGAGAAAACGGTCCTCCACATCATGGATGGCCTTCTCGCCCAATACGCCGGCGGCCCATCCCTCAACGTCAATTACTGCCATGAGCAGGCGACGCTCTACATCTCGCGCGACCCCGTCGCCATTGACGCAACCGCCGCCGCGCTCGTGGAAAAACTCCGCGCCACGCGGCGCCTGCCCGAGTTGGCCCCCATCCTCGGCCACGTCCAGTCAGCCGAAAAACTCGGCCTCGGCGTCGCCGATCCAGCCCGCATCCGCCTTGAGACGATCGACACCACGCCGGGCCAGCCCGCGGCCGAACCGGAGGGGACCCGAACGCCGTGACGGACAAGAGACGCGGGACACCCCCGACGCACCTCACCCGCCGGACTTCCCAAACCTCGCCAGCCTGCTAAAAGTTCCACGCAATGGTCCAATACCTCGACCTGCTACGGCTGACCCTCGAAACGGGGCGATTTAGGCCCGACCGGACCGGCACCGGCACGTACTCGGTCTTCGGGGCACAGGCCCGTTATCCCCTCGCCGATTCCTTTCCCCTCCTCACCACAAAAAAACTCCACCTTCGATCCATCATCCACGAGTTGCTCTGGTTCCTGAAGGGCCAAACCAATATTCGCTACCTTCACGACAACGGCGTTACCATCTGGGACGAATGGGCCGACGCGAATGGCGATCTCGGTCGCGTTTACGGCGCACAGTGGCGCGACTGGCGCGGGCCCCGTGGCGAGAGCATCGACCAGATCGCCAAGATCATCGACGGCATCCGCACGGACCCCGGAAGCCGTCGCCACATCGTGACCGCCTGGAATCCTGCCGAAATAGGCCAGATGGCCCTGCCCCCTTGCCACTGCATGTTCCAGTTTTATATCTGCGATGCCACCCTGAGCTGCCAGCTCTACCAGCGCAGCGCGGACGTCTTTCTCGGCGTCCCATTTAACATAGCCTCCTACGCCATCCTGACCCTGATGGTCTCACAGGTCTGCGGCCTGCGCCCCGGCGAGTTCGTGCACACCTTCGGCGATCTCCACCTGTATGCCAACCATCTGGAACAGGCGCGCCTACAACTCTCCCGCCCGCCCCGGCCCCTCCCGACCATGCGACTCAACCCGGCGATCACCAGGATCGATGACTTTCACTTCGAGGATTTCCAGATCACCGGCTATGACCCGCACCCGCCGATCAAGGCCCCCATCGCGGTATGAGGCCGTGGATCGCCGTCGCGGCTATGTCCGAAAACCGAGTCATCGGGAGCCATGGCACCATCCCGTGGCGCCTGCCGGAAGATTTCCGGTGGTTCAAACGCCTCACCATGGGTCACACCCTGGTGATGGGGCGAAAGACTTTTGAATCCATCGGCCGCCCCTTGCCCGGGCGTCAGACCATCGTCCTCTCGCGCTCCGCCCCAGATATTCCCGGCGCCACCACCGTCAGTTCGCCCGCCGAAATCGACCCCGCGGCCACCGGCGAAAAAATCTTCATCTGCGGCGGCGCCGAAATTTACAGCCTGCTCCTGCCGCGATGCTCCGAACTCTTCCTCACCGCGGTCAAACGGACTGTCGAGGGAGACCGTTTCCTGCCGCCTTTTGAAGATCAGTTCGAACCCGCCGAGATCATCGAAGACAATCCCGATTTCCGGATCACGCGCTACGTCCGCCGCACCAAGACCTGACCCGCGCCGCCGCGGGCCCTCCCGGTAAATGTGTCACCACCCAGTGAGACACTGCACTCGACGATTTCACCCTACGCGCTCCCAAATATCTCTGGCACCTCGAAACGCCCGCTCGATGCAACGATCTTGTACGACAGGGGCGGCGACACCCGCTCAACCAGCTTGACGCGACCGCCGGCGCATTGGACCAGCAACACCCCGCCGGCCAAATCCCACAGCCGCGTGCCCTCCTCCAGATACGCGTCGAGTCGCCCGCACGCCACGTACGCCAGATCGAGCGCCGCGCAACCATTCATCCGGACCTTGCGCGCATTCAGGCCAAAATACCTCACGCGCTCGACCCCGGCCTCCACCATTTCCTTCGCTTTCGCGAAACCCGTTGCAACCAGCGCGTCCTTGAGCTGCGTCCTACGACTGACGGCCACCTCCCGCCCATTCAGCCGGGTCACCGAACCCTCTTGCGCTGTGAATAGCTCGTCCCGGATCGGGTCGTAGGTCACGGCGAGCACCGTCCGTAGCCGATGCTGCAGCGCGATGGCCACGCAAAAGTGCGGGATGCCGTAGTACAGATTCACCGTCCCGTCCACAGGATCCACGATCCACTGCCACTCGGTCGCGCCGTGGGGTGCTCCACCCTCCTCTTCCCCAAGAACGCTCATTTCCGGAAAACGCTCGCCCAGCATCCCGGTGATGAGCCTCTGGCACTCGGAGTCCAGTTCGAGTTTCACGTCATGATCGTGAAACTCCGTGACCGCCAGCCTTCCCCCGACCGCCTCCCGCTGCCTTGCGCCCGCGGCCCGGGCCGCCTCCACCGCCGCCGCGAGGAGCGCCCCGGGATCGGGACTGCTCACAGTCCCCCCTGCTCACGCACCGCCGACATCGGGATGTAACCGCGCGAGCCATTCACGGTCTCCACATACACGTACCCGCCCGCCTGCGACAAAACCTTCACCCGCGTCCCGCTGGAAATCTGCCGCGTGGGCGGACCACCCTGATATGGGCCATTCTCGTACATCGGCGCATCCCCGTCCACGATCTTGTCAAACCCGCCGCTGTCCCCCGCATCCATCGAGGCACAACCCCATAGTCCCAAGACCAATACCAGCCCCATGCACCAGGCAAAAACTCTACGTCCAGATCGCATGGCAACGAACCCTAGCGCGGTCCCCGGACAGATCGAGACGAAAACCCAGACGGCCCGGATTTTCCACGCGGACGCGTGAACCATGCCGGCTACACGAATTCCAGATGCCGCACGGCCGGCACCAGGCCCGCGCGCGCCCCGCGAGACAGGAACTCGCGGACTGCCTGCCGCCCCCGCTCTCCATAGTCCAGCGTCATTGCGTTCACGTACATCCCCACGAACGTCCCGAGATCGTCGCCCTCCAGGCCCCTGCCCAGCTTCTTGGCATGCGCGAGCCCTTCGGCCCGGTGCTCCAATCCGTACCGTATGCTCTCCCGCAAAATGCCCGAAACCTCACGGATCACGTCATCGCCCAGATCCCGCCGGATCGCGTTGCCACCCAGAGGCAGCGGAAGGCCCCCGGTCTCCTCGTACCACCATTTTCCGAGATCCACGCTGAGCTGCAAACCCTCCCCCCCGTAGGTCAGTTGTCCCTCGTGGATGAGGAGCCCGGCCTCCGCCTTGCCCGCACGCAGGTACGCGAAGATCTCGTCGAAGGGAACCACCGCATAGTCAAATGCGTCTCCCCCTCTTCCCCCGATATATAGCTGGAGCGCCAGGAACGCGCTCGTCAGTTCGCCCGGCACCGCGATTTTCACCCCTTTCAATTCATCCCTGCCGTAGCGCTTTTGACCGACGACCATCGGACCATAGTTGTCGCCCATGCTCGCGCCGCTGGAGAGCAGCGCGTAGCGTTCGCCCAGATAGGCGTAGGCATGAATGGACACCGCCGTGATGTCCAACTCCCCGAGCAGCGCCCGCTCGTTGAGCGTCTGGATGTCCTGCAGGATGTGCTCAAATTCATACCCGCGCGTCTCAATCAGCCCCTCCGCCAGGGCGTAGAACATGAACGCGTCATCGGCATCGGGCGAGTGCGCCAGTGTGAGTTTCATCGGCCGAACCTAACCTGCTTCCGCACGTTTGGAAACATCGTAGCAGGGCCTTCTGGCACCAGTTCTTGTGCCCGGAAAAATCTTGCAATCCCCTACGGCTGCGCAAACTAACCCGATCGTGCTGCACGGCACCCCAAGATGGTCACTTGCCATCCGCAGGCAAACTGCGGCGGCCCTGCTCGCCACGCTCGCGCTGCCCTTCGCCCCGGTCGCGTTCGCCGCTTTCTCCACCCCACTGAAGCCCAACTTCGCCAGCGTTCGCACCTCGAACTGGATCCGCGCCCGATCCAGTGACCGCGAATCCCGATTGGCCCGCATCCTTCAAAAGAAGGAGCACCGTATTCCCGAACCCCTGACCCTCGCCCCGCCCATCGAAGGGCGCGTCCTCGGCAACGGAGTCACCAACGCCCTGGTCTATCTCGTCCGCCCCCTCCCGCCAGAAACAAAGAAATACCTTGAGGATGGGGCAAAACTTTTCGCAAGCCTGCGATCCAAACCATCACTGGATGTCGCAAAGACCGTCATCGCCCCGGCTAATGCCATCGCGTTGCAGAAAGCCCTCGCCGAGATGAAGGCCGCCATGCCCAAGCCCCTGACCCGCGATATGCAGGTCGCCCAGGTTGGCATGCTCAAGATTGCGCCCAGCGGGCCGCTGGTGTCCAAGTACACGCAAAGGTTCTTCACCATGGACCCCGCCCTCATCCGCAGGGATCTGCGTGGCATCAACGACCTCCTGCGCGCCGATATGATGGAACAGGAGAAAATCCTTGGTGTCGGCTACCTCGGCAGCATCCAGGAAATCAACTTTTTCGGTCTGGTGAGAGAATCTGGCGGCGTCGATGTGGCCCAGGCGCGAAAGATCGCCCAGGCGGCCGTCGACCAGCTCTGGCTTAGCGATCTCTGCGAGTACGTCGTCAAAGCCGAGACCAAGGCGGAACAAATCCCCCTTAAGACAGCCTCCCAACTAACGCCGGAGGAATCCTGGAACCTGTTCTACCTCAAGAACTTCGATGATCTCGATTTCGAGCTTCAGCTGCGGGTCCTCGATGTCGCCACACCCGGGCCGCGGGGTGAATTCCGGCTCTGGGGCGACGGTGAAATCGTGGTCGCCGTCAACGCATACCACGAGCGCATCTATGTTCCCGAGGGCCTCTCGAACGGCCCGATCCAAGTCACGCGATTGAAGAACGGTAACGGTACTGGCAAGGAGAGAAAATGACCCCCCGACACATCATCATGCTCGCGGCCACGCTCGCGCTTGCAACCCCACAGGCATCCCACGCCCGCATCGGCGAGCGCAGGACGGATATCGAGCGGCGGCTCATGGAGAAGAAAACGGCGATCACTTATGGCAACGATCGCGTCGAGGGCAAACTCACGGACAAGACCGTTCCCTATCGTCACCTCGCACTCGCCGAGGTGTTCCCTCCCGAGTGCCAGCATGCATTCTACTTCAAGAAGGTCCTGGACGAAAAGGTCACGCCGCAGGACATCGAAAAACTGCCTGCCGACAAAGCCCATCAGCGCGAAACGTACCCCGATGGCTGGGACATCCACGTCATGTTCCTCAAGGACGCCTCGGTGATGGAATGCTACCGCCTCAACCACGAGCGCCTGAATGAATTCCAGATCAACGGCCTGCTCGAACTGAACAAGGGTGCGTCAAAATGGCGTGAGGTCCTCGACACCGACACCGCCGAGCCATCCGTCTTTGGCTACGACTATGTCACCGAAGATGGAAAACTCCGCGCGAAGCTCTACGGCAACATGCTCATCATCTACAATGCCGAACTGGACAGGACGATGATGAAGACGGTCGAGGGCAAGGTCGCCGAGCAGCTCGCGGGTTTCTGAGAGGGGCCGTTGCCAGGGCTTTTGGTTCGCTCGACCGAAGCCCTGCCGTTGCGCCCCCGGCGCATTTTTCGTTCCAGCGCACGGCCAATGGCGGGTATGCTAACCTCCATGGCCCGTCTGCATCGCTGGTTCCGCCACGCCTGCACTCTACTCGCGACCGTTGGGATCTCCGCCGCCCCACGGATAAGCGCACAGCCGGAGCCAGCTTGTGCCAGTTCCTCTCCCGCCCAGACTCTGCGCCTTGCGGCCACGAACGCACCTCTGAGCATCGTTGGCCTCGAGGGCCTCTTCGACACATTTCCAAGTCTGGACAGTAACCGGGCCGATTGCGTTGCGCTGATCGAAACCGAGGATGCCCCCGATATCCGCGAAGACATCAAGAAGCCCGGCGGCCTCTGGAAGGTCCGTCGCCTCGTCGCCCGGATCACCGCGCTCTCGGGCGCCAATTGCTTCCTCTTCCATTATACTCAGCTCAAGCGCGACACCTTCGCCTCTCGGCCACACGTAAAGGCCATCGTCCTCAGGGCCTGGAAAAAACCCAGGCACGACGAGTCAAGGGAGGAACTCTACGCCCTCATCCGCGACACTAGAATCCCCATGATCGGATTCTGCGGTGGTTTCCACCAGATTTACTACGCCTACGGCGGCGAGGGCACCCCGCTCCGAAGACTTCGCCCCGGCGAGAAAGACCCGAACCCCACCTATAACCCCGGTGTTTTCAAGGAGTGGGGTCCCACCAAGATCAAGATCACGGCCCGCGACCCGCTGCTCGATGGATTCGGAGAATCCCTGGTCATTCACGAGATGCATGCCTTTCAATGCAGCAGGCTACCCCAGGAATTCATCAACATGGCCGAGACCGACGAGTGCCACATCCAGATCATCAAGCACCGTGACAAAGCGCTCTATGGCACCCAGTCGCACCCCGAGGTCTACGATGACAGCGTCCAAGATGGCAAGCGCCTGCTCCTCAATTTTTTCAAGATCGCGGGACTCTGACCTGAAACTTCGGGCGCTGTTCGCGGGCGCGGCTCGTGCCCCGACCCAGGATCCGGGCCCGGAGGCTTTTGGACTGCGGTGGCAGAGTCCGGCAACCGCCGGACGGCGCCACCGCTTTGGCAGCGCGCGAAGCGCGAGCCGGGGCCATCGGCTTCGGCTCCGCCGGAGGCAAAAGCGGTGTCGCCGCTTCGCTCTGGCACCGCACTAAACGGCCCCGCCCTCGGAAGATTCACCCTGAATAATCCGGCGCGTGGACGACTCTGGCTGGTGCCCAGGGCTTTTAGCTATTCGACGGCAACCTGTTGGAGTTTAGCCTCTAGGCTGAATCGGGCACGAAGCAGGCTCAAAGGAAAACCGCGCTCCGAAGAACGCGACTTTGAAGGGTCTGGGGCCACCGGTCCGCGAAACACACTCCGCAACCGCGAAAAAACCCAGTCTCTGTCTGACCTTTCCCAATAAATGGCTTTCATGGCGCGGTTTTCCCAGAGCCCGGAATTTCACAGCCGGCAGGCGCGATGGGGAATGGGACGCAGGCGCGCGCTGGCGGGTGATGATATTCCCGGACATGCCTTTGACACGTGCGCGCATGCGCCCTGGCTTGCGGCGACCGACCGTGACCTCCAGTATCGCGCGGGTTAGGATCACAACACTCGGAACACCATTATGAGTATCCGGATCATGCATTCCCTCGTCCTCCTGCTGGCGACGCTCGGCCTCGGATCTGTGCGGGCAGCGAATAATTCCGCACCCGCGCCAGGGCCCGCCCGAGTTCCTGCCGTGCCCCTTGTCGTCTGCGATCCCTACTTCAGCATCTGGTCCGCTTCGGATCGCCTCACCGACGCGCCGACGACCCACTGGACGGGCAAACGGCATCGCCTCACCTCACTTGTCCGCATAGATGGGAAAACTTTTCGGATCATGGGAACCGATCCCGCGGACTGCCCGGCCCTGCCCCAGAAGCACCTACAGATCCTCCCCACCCGGACCATCTGCGAGTTCGAGGGCTCTGGGGTTCGCGTTTCCCTGACGTTTCTTCAACCCGCACTCCCAGACGACCTCGCGGTCTTGTCTCGGCCCACCACCTATCTCGTGTGGGACATCGGAAGCACCGACGGAAAGACGCATGCGGTCGCCATCTACATCGATGCCGCCGCAGAGATAGCCGTGGACGTCCCCAGCCAAGAAGTCACTTGGGCGCGAGAGACCGTCCCGGGCCTAGCGGCCCTCCGATGCGGGTCCAAAGATCAGCCGGTCCTTGCCAGAAATGGCGACGACCTCCGCATCGATTGGGGATACCTCTACCTCGCCTCGCCCCTAGACCAAAGCCCGCGCAACGCCATCGGGGCGGCCGACCGCCTGCGGTCCGCCTTCTCGGGCGACGCGGCCTGGCCCGACGCTATCGACGACCGCCAGCCCCGCCCCGCCGGGGACGCGAACGCCGTCCTGGCGCTCGGCTTCGACATCGGCGAGACCGCGGCCCCATCGACCACGCGCTGGGCGATCCTCGCCTACGATGACCTCTTCTCCATCCAGTACTTCAAACAGAATCTCCGCCCCTATTGGCGCCGAGATGGCACCGGCGCCAGCGAGCTTCTCGCGCGCGCGGCCAACGATTTCCCCACCCTCCGAAAACGCTGTGAGATCTTCGACAACGAACTGATGAGCGACCTCTCGGGTGCCGGTGGCCCTGACTATGCCAGGCTCTGCGCCCTGGCCTATCGGCAGTGCTTCGGCGCCAACAAATTCGTCGCCGACGCCAATGGCGCCCCGCTGTCGTTCTCTAAAGAGAACTTCTCCAACGGGTGCATCGGCACCGTCGATATCATGTACCCCATGGCCCCGCAGTTCCTGCTGTTCGGGGCAAGCCTCTCCAAATCCATGCTCGTCCCCACCATGGACTACGCCGCGTCCCCGCGCTGGAAATTCCCCTTCGCACCACACGACCTCGGCCGATACCCCCACGCCAACAAGCAGCGATACGGCGGCGGCGAGGTCACCGAAGACCGCCAGATGCCGGTCGAGGAAACCGGAAACATGCTCATCCTGCTCGCCGCCCTAGCGCGCATCGAGGGCAATGCCGACTTCGCCTCGCGGTATTGGCCCACCATCGAACGCTGGGCCACCTACCTCAGAGACAAAGGCTTCGACCCCGAGAACCAGCTTTGCACGGATGACTTCGCGGGACACCTCGCCCACAACGTGAACCTCTCCGCCAAAGCCATCTGTGGCATCGCCGCCTTCGCCCAGCTCTGCGACGCCCGTGGCGACACTGCCCGCGGAAACGAGTTCCGCGCACTCGCCAAAGACTTCGCCGCCCGCTGGATCAAGGAGGCGGATGACGGCGACCATTTCCGCCTCGCATTCGACCAGCCCAACTCATGGAGCCAAAAATACAATCTCGTCTGGGATCGCATCCTCGGCCTCGACCTTTTCCCAGACACGGTCCTCCGGAAAGAAATGTCCTTTTACAGGAGGGGGCAGGCCGAATTCGGCCTGCCGCTCGACAGCCGCAAGAGCTACACGAAATTGGACTGGATACTCTGGACCGCCACGCTGACCGGCGACCGCGCCGACTTCGAAGCCCTTCTGGGCCCCGTCATGCACTTCGTGAGCCATACCCCAGACCGGATCCCCCTGACGGATTGGTACGACACAACCACCGGCAGGAAACAGGGTTTTCAGGCTCGGTCCGTCGTCGGCGGCGTCTTCCTGAAGACCCTCTACGACCGCGCCCTGTGGAGAAAATGGGCGTCCCGCGATGCCACCAAGGCTGCCGGCTGGGCGCCTTTCCCCAGCCCCCCGAAGATCACCATCGTCCTCCCCGCAGCCGACCAATCGCCCGCCCAATGGAGCTATACATTCAAGAATCCCGGGCCGAACTGGAGCGCACGCAACTTCGATGCCTCCGCTTGGCCCGTGGGCACGTCAGGCTTCGGCACCCGCGGCACGCCCGGCGCGGCCGTCAGCACCGAATGGAAAACCAAGGACATATGGCTCCGGCGCGAATTTGACTTGCCCCATGGAAAGCGCACGGATCCCCACCTCTGGATGCACCATGACGAGGATGCAGAAGTGTACATCAACGGCTTTCCCGCCGCGCAGATGGCGGGCTACACAACCGCGTATGAGGCCTTTCCGATCTCCCCCGCAGCCAGTGCCAGCCTGATGCCCGGCAAGAACTGCATCGCCATCCACTGTCGCCAGAAAACCGGCGGGCAGTACATCGATGCGGGCCTCGCCGACGTCCAGGCCCCGTAGTGGCTCTTGCGGAAGAATGGCGGCTTTCGAAAGAACGATGGCCAAATGCTTGGGAGGGCCCGCGGCCTGAGGCTGTCTCAAAACTCAAACGCCCAACACGGAACATCCAACAATCAATGCCCATCTGATGGTAGAGGGGACGTCCAATGGTGTGCGGC
>Ga0209717_1003948_pt1 | contig 12535 bp, 9 predicted proteins | sample AD_UKC048_MetaG_FD_184418 | JGI IMG/M metagenome (GOLD analysis project Ga0209717, IMG submission 184418) | Active sludge microbial communities of municipal wastewater-treating anaerobic digesters from USA - AD_UKC048_MetaG (SPAdes) (version 2) | ecosystem: Engineered > Bioreactor > Anaerobic >... | reverse complement strand
TGGTGGCATTATATGCCTTTTGGGTAAATTTCACATCGCCCGTAAAATTGGCCTCACGGTTTCCGGTATTAGACAAAACATAGTCGGGCGCCTGGCGATCGCCCATGTATTTGAAAGTACCTAAGGCATTCCAGCTCCAACCATACTGATTGCCTTTGTGGAGACTGGAACTAATACTTCCGCCCCTTCCGTTCGAAGACAGGGTTGCAATCGATTTCCCAAACAACGTATCACGAACAGAAGCCAACGGCTCGAGAATGACCAGTCCGCCAACGGCATCGCCTCCATACTGCAAGCCTGAGGCACCCTTGATAACGGTGATTTTTCCCGCTGCGTTGACATCAAAATTCGGCGCGTGTTCTGTTCCCCATTGCTGGTCTTCGAGCTTCACATTGTTGCTGATGACAGCAACCCGACTGCCATACAAACCATTAATGATTGGCTTTACCACCGTGCTTCCGGTTTTGAGGCTGGAAATTCCAGGTACTTCCTTTAGCGCGTCGCCTAGCGTCTGGCTACTGTATTTCTCTATGGTCTCTTGTCTAATGCGTTGTTCGCGCATCGATGCGTTGTGCGTATTATTGGTGCGTACGACACCTACCTCGTTTAGGCTGGTGATGTTCTCTTTGAGTTTGAAATCAAAGTTCAGGTCATCATTTATCACAACCAGTGTATCTATGGATTTGTAACCCAGGTAGGACACATAGATACGCGCTTTTCCGGCCGGGATGTCAGGTGCCAGATAATTCCCGGTATCGTCGGATGAAACCGTTTTAGGCCCAATGTGGATGTGGCTGCCAGCCAGCGGAATGTCTTTGTCGGTGGTCACACGACCATTGACACGGAATTGAGCGAATCCAACACCGCAGTAAAACAGTACGCAATACAGGAATACTTTTTTTTGCTGCATTTTCTGTTCAAAAATAAATAAACGAATAACCCATTCCCGTTGAGGAATGAGCACAAGTGTGTATTAATTTTTAAGCAGTGGGTGGGCCTCGCAGCGAATAGGAAATGCCCGAAAAAGAACAGGGCGTTTCAGGAATGGTAAAAAAGTAGGGGATTTTTTGGTGTGTAGAAAAAAATGAAATACCCGCAATTTCGGGAGCGACAAAATTACCCAGACTAAATTCGCAGAGATAACAATGATCCAAGTGACTGTGTTCATGGGTAAATTGCGGTTTTCCCTTTTCTACCTTATGGATGCATTGGTTGGTAGAGTATGTAGCAATGATGTGCTCAAAGGCATGCGTTGCCGGAAAGACTATCGATGAGAGCACCGACAGCAGCAGCGAAATATTGAGTATAGCTACATATTTTTTCATTGGCCCAAATATAGCAAGCCTATGGCTTAGAATAACTGCTTTAACAAAAATTAAGGAAGAATTTAGTGGGCGCCGACGAAAAAGGTTTTGTAGTAGAAAAAATTGCCTTACAGTAAAGTTAAACTTTGTTTGCAGCCTAATCGACTAAAACAAGTCATGAAATAATTACTATTGTCGGCCTTGCCAATACTCATACTCCCGTGTAGTTCAAACGACGACAACTCCAATTCCTGTGATACCCACGCCTGCTGCCGGTGTCGCTTATTTTAGAGGGAAGGTGAATGGTGTCCCAACCAATTACCTTACTGAGGCGCAAGATGATTCTCACCTCAAAGGTGTTGAAGTCAATTACGAAAAGAACGGAAACCAATACAATTCAGCGTACGGAAGCCAGACAGGGAGTACTTTTACCGTTACCAGTGCTACACAAGGCATCGAAGCCGGAGGAAGCGCAAAAATCAAAACCATCGTTGGTACTCTGAATTGCAAACTTTATAATGTGGACGACATTTCGGGCGTCATCAACATTACCAACGCAAACTATAAAGTAATCCTTAGGGAAGAATTATAATAACAGGAAATAAAGATAAAAAGAGCGCCCTAAAGCGCTCTTTTTTATACCAGCTTGTTGGCCACCAGGTATTCGGCAATCTGCACGGTGTTGGTGGCAGCACCTTTCCTGAGGTTGTCGGCTACAATCCACATATTGATGGTATTGGGTTGGCTCTCGTCGCGACGGATGCGGCCCACGAATACCTCGTCTTTGCCGTGCGCGTACATCGGCATCGGATAAGTATACGTGTCGGTATTGTCCTGGAGGACCACGCCTGGTGTATGGTGCAAAATATTTCGCACTTCGCCCAGGTCAAAATCATGAGTAAATTCAACATTCACCGCTTCGCTATGGCCGCCTACCACCGGAATCCTCACGGCAGTAGCAGTCACGGCGATGGTTTTGTCGCCGATGATTTTCTGTGTTTCACGCACCAGTTTCATCTCTTCCTTGGTGTAGCCGTTCTCTTCAAAAACGTCGCATTGCGGAATGGCGTTGCGGTGGATGGGATATTTGTAGGCCATCTCGCCATTGATTCCTGCATATTCATTCTCTAACTGCTGCACGGCTTTTACTCCGGTTCCCGTAATCGATTGGTAGGTCGAGACCACTACACGTTTGATGTTATATTTTTGGTGTAACGGTGCTAATACCATCACCATTTGTATCGTTGAGCAATTGGGATTGGCGATGATTTTGTCGGCTTTTGTCAATTCCGAAGCGTTGATTTCAGGGACGACGAGTTTTTTTGTAGGATCCATCCGCCACGCAGACGAATTGTCAATGACCGTAGTCCCTGCCGCGGCAAATTTTGGCGCCCATTCGAGCGAGGTATTTCCTCCGGCCGAAAACAGTGCGATGTCTGCCTTCATATCCACTGCGGTTTGCATGCCTACGACCTTGTAATTTTTTCCCTTGAAAGCAATTTCTTTTCCTACCGATTTTTCGGATGCCACGGGAATGAGTTCGGTCACCGGAAAATTCCTTTCGGCCAAAACCTGGAGCATTACTTCGCCTACCATTCCGGTAGCGCCAACTACAGCAACTTTCATATATTTTTATTTAGGAGTTAGAGATTTTTGAAGTACAAAAGTAACCAGAAAAGTAATTCCCTGCAGCCTTTGCAAAAAGAAAAACCGTCCAAGGGTGCGGACGGTTTAAGTGAGACAATGAATATATAATGTAGCGGAACTTATCTGTTTTTAAGCGCATCGCGGATTTCCATGAGCAACTTTTCTTCGTTGGTTGGAGCAGGAGGAGCGGCAGGAGCGGCTTCTTCTTTCTTGCGCATTCCGTTTACGCCTTTAACCAATAAAAAGATTACAAACGCGATAACGATGAATCCGATTGTGGCAGCCAGGAACTTCCCGTATAAAATGCCACCGTCGGTTTTGAGCTGTTCGATGTTTTCGAGTTGCGCAGCCTTGAGCGCTGGCGTGAGTAAAGCCGGTGTAATAACATCTTCAACCAAAGAAGACACGATTTTCCCGAATGCGGCACCAATAATCACTCCGACAGCCAAATCCATTACGTTTCCTTTGGCTATAAAATCCTTGAATTCTGACATCATTCCCATAAATTGTTTGTTTTAGGTTAAAATTGAGTTTATCTGGTAACGAATTTAGCTAAAAAAAGAGAATAACTGCAGCCTTTTTCTTAAATTTTATCTACTCTCTGTAGAAAATTCGTTTGACACGTTGCGAAATTCCGGTAAGTATCTCATAAGGGATGGTATCGAGTTTTTTCGCCATCTCAACCACAGTCGGGCTTTCGCCAAAAATCACGACCTGGTCGCCTTCTTTACAAGGAATGTCCGAAATATCCACCATGAGCATATCCATGCAAACGCTTCCAACAATCGGTGCTTTTTGTTGGTGGATGGTGAGATAACCTACTCCATTACCCCAATGCCGCGAAATGCCATCGGCATAACCAATCGGAATGGTAGCAATTTTAGTGGTTTTGCTAGCCATGAATCGACGGCCATAACCCACGCTTTCACCGCTTTCAATCGTACGGATTTGTGAAATGATTGATTTGAGTGTCCCCACATTTTCAAGCATCGGCTGTTCATCCGGATCGTTCGAAATCCCGTAAAGCCCGATTCCCAAACGCACCATATCATACTGCGCTTTCGGGAAATTGCTGATCCCCGACGTATTTAAGATGTGACGGATGGGTTTGATCTGCAATTCGGCCATGATTTGCGACGACAAACGCTCAAACAAATCAATCTGCGACAAGGCAAACTCGTGGTGCTGCAAATCGTCGCTTGTGGCCATATGCGAGAGGATGCTTTTCACAAGTACCGATTTATTTTGCTTTAAAATCGATATGAGTTCGTCCATTTGTTCTTCCTCAAAACCCAAACGGTGCATGCCCGTATCGATTTTAAGGTGAATCGGGAAATGCTTTAGTTTTTTTTGTTCGGCGATTTTAAGGAACGCGCGCAATCCTTTAAGGCTGTAGATCTCGGGTTCAAGGTTGTGCTGAATGATAGACGCAAAGCTCGTCGTCTCCGGATTCAACACCATTATCGGCAACTGGATGCCATCATTTTTGAGCGAAATCCCTTCATCGGCAAAAGCCACACCCAGGTAATCCACTTTGTGGTGTTCGAGCAATTTGGCGATCTCGAAACCGCCGTTGCCGTAACCGAAAGCCTTGACCATGACCATCATCTTGGTTTTCTTCTTGAGTTTCGATTTGAAGAAGTTGAGGTTGTGGCTAATGGCATTGAGGTTGATCTCGAGCACCGTTTCATGCGTTTTTTCCTCGAGCGCAGCAACGATTTTCTCAAAGTTGAACGTGCGCGCGCCCTTGATCAATATGGTTTCAGACCCGAATGGCAAGCTGTCTAACGCGTCCAGGAAGTCGTCGGTTTTTTTAAACATTACCGCATTGAGGAACTTGTTCTTGAATTTAGAAATCGTCTCGCCAATACCAATCACGCGGGCAATTTTGTTAGAAATCACGAGCTGCGACACGTTAGAATACAGCTCCTCATCCGACAAGCCACTCTGGAAAATATCCGACAGGATCAGCGTTTTCTTCTTGTACTGTTTTTGACTTTCAAGGAAATCGAGCGCAATCTTGAGCGACTGGAAATCCGAGCTGTAGCTGTCGTCGATCAATGTTGTATTATTGATTCCGTTTTTGACCTTGAGCCGCATTTCAACGGGGAACAGCAATTCCATCCGGTTTTCAATCGTCTTGTGGTCGTAACCCAAATGCAGTAAAACCATCATGCACTGTATCGCATTTTCTACCGAAGCATCGTCCTGGAAAGGGATCTTGATGTCAAAAAGGTCAGCGTCATGGCGGATTTTTAAAAGCGTCTTGTCGAGTACCGATTTCTTCGAGATGAAGACATTCGCGCTTTCGTCTTTGCAACTCCACGAAAAGCGCGTCACCTTTGGATTCAGGAATGCCTCGACCGTTTTGTTTTTATTGTAGATCAGCACTTTTGCGTGTTGAAAAAGCTGTACTTTCTGTTTGATTTTTTCGCCGATGTTGGCAAAACCTTCATCATGCGCCGAACCGATATTGGTTAAGATTCCAATCGTGGGGCGGATGATGGTCTCGAGTTTCTCCATTTCATTGACCGTAGAGATTCCAGCTTCAAAAATCCCCAGATTGTGCTGCTCGTTGATGGCAATAACCGACAGCGGAACGCCCACCTGCGAGTTGTAACTCTTTGGGCTTCGGATGATATTGTAGTCGGGACTCAGCAGGAAATTGAGCCATTCCTTGACAATGGTCTTGCCGTTGCTGCCAGTAATCCCAATTACCGGAAAATCGAACAAGCTTCTATGCGAGGCTGCAAAATGTTGTAGGCTCTCCAGCGTATCTTTGACCACCAGGAAATTCGCTTGCTCCTCAAATTCGGCAATCGGGTGCGTCACGACAAAATTGCGTACGCCTTTGGCTACCAATTCGGCCACATAAGTGTGCGCGTCATTGTTGGGCCCAACGATGGCAAAAAACAACGTCTGCGGCCCGTTTTGCAACGATCGGCTGTCTATGGAGATGTTTTCAATGAAGATGTTGGGTTGGTTTCCCACCCAATTGGCGTGGAGGATCTTGGCGATATTTTTTAGAGACAACATCACCTCACTGCTCTTTTTGGTCTTTGGCTACTTCAATGTCTTGTGCCGATTGCGTCCACATGGCGTTGAAATACGCGGCGCGGCTCAACGGTTCGTATTCTTCGGTTTCGCCAAGCAAAACGAGGTTTTCGTTGTCGGTTTTCCTGAAACTGTAATTGGCGAGGTTTCCTGTCCGGGTACAAACCGCGTGTACTTTGGTCACGTACTCTGCAGTGGCCATCAGCGCCGGCATGGGCCCAAACGGATTGCCTTTGAAATCCATATCCAGTCCGGCGACAATCACGCGAATTCCTGAATTAGCCAGATCATTGCAGATTTTTACGATTTCATCGTCAAAGAACTGCGCCTCGTCAATCCCAACCACATCGCAGCCTTGCGCGAGGATGGCGATGTTGGCCGCGGCTGGAACCGGCGTCGAGCGGATTTCATTGCTGTCATGCGATACCACCATCTCATCATGGTAACGCGTATCTATGGCCGGTTTGAAAATTTCTACTTTCTGCTTGGCGAATTGGGCGCGTTTGAGCCGTCGGATGAGTTCTTCGGTCTTGCCCGAAAACATCGAACCGCAAATGACTTCAATCCATCCAAATTGTTCTTTATGATTTACTGTATTTTCGAGAAACATTTCGTAATTTTCAGCCTTGAAAAGGATTAGGTTTTTTTATTTTGCCTTGCAACAAAACGGCATAAAAATTTTTACATTTACGCCGTTGTCAAAAGTAGAAAAATTTATCAGGATAGACGTTCGGGCAAGGAAATAAAATCCCGAACGAGAATTATTTTTAAACCAACCGCCTCACCCACTGTAATTTTAAAAGTTATGAAAAAGAAGCTCGAAGCCGAACTCATCAGCATTGCGCACCGCATCCTCAAGCTCAAGAATAAATCCGATATCAATCTCCTTTACAGCGAAACCCAGAAACTCTATGAAAAACTGGCGGTCCTTAAATTTGTTGAGGAACATTTGGGCGACGTCAAGCCCACCATCGGCCAGACCGAAATCGAGGAAAAAATCACTGCGGCCTTCGAGTCTGTAAACGACGATTTGAAAGAAGATTTGAAAGCCAAAGAAATCGCGCAAGCCGAGCCAGCGCAGCAAATAGAACCGGTTGCCGCCGAAACTGAAATGCCTGCCGCCGAAGAAGAAACAATCCCGCAAGACCAACCCATACACGAAGAACCTGCTGCCCAAGTGGCCCAGGAATCATCAGAAGAAGAATCCCAAAATGAACTTGACGAGCCAACATCCGAAGTAGCCGAAATGCCCGAAGACCCTGTCGCCGAACCGGTGAAAACCGAAGATTCATTCTTCAAACCCGCCTTTGAACTGTCGTTCGATGCCAAAGATGAAACTACAGAAGCAGTAAAAGAAGACGCCAAAGACGAGTTTAAGGATGTCAATGCGCAAATTACCTTTGAGGACATTTTGGGGTCGAGCTATGTAGATCCGGTATTCGTCACGCCAGAAGATTTGGCAAAAGAAAATGAAATCAAGAAAACAGACAATGTCATTCCGATTGGGAGAAGTTTGTCTGATTCGCCTGTGATTTCTATCCATAAAACCGAGGACAGATCTTATACCATCAACGATCGCATTTCCAAAGGCATCACCATTGGGCTTAACGACCGCGTGGCTTTCATGAAGCATTTGTTCAACAATTCGAGTGAGGATTACAACCGCGTGTTGTCGCAACTCCTGACTTTTGATACTTTCGACGAAGCCAAATCATTCATAGACAACATGGTCAAGCCCGATTATCACAATTGGGACGGCAAGGAGGAATACGCCGAGCGTTTCATGGAAATCGTGGAGAAGAAATTTTCTTAAAAAACAATAAACACAGATTGCTTCGCCAGTTCGGCTAAAGCCTCGGGTCCACAGATTCCACAGATTCACACAGAGAAAAAAATCTGTGAAATTTGTGGAATCTGTGTTTTAATTGAAATGCTATGTCAAAACTCTACATCGTCCCAACGCCCATCGGAAACCTCGAAGACATGACCTTTCGCGCCATCCGCATCCTCAAGGAAGTCGATTTGATTTTGGCCGAAGACACGCGCACCAGCGGCAAACTCCTCAAGCATTTCGAGATCGGCACGCACATGCACAGCCACCACATGCACAACGAGCACAAGACTGTAGCGCATTTAATTACAAGATTGAAATCAGGCGAAAACATCGCATTGATTTCAGACGCCGGAACGCCTGCCATTTCCGATCCCGGATTCCTGCTTACACGCGCTTGCGTAGAAAACGGCATTGCGGTAGAATGTTTGCCCGGCGCCACGGCCTTCGTTCCCGCGCTTGTCAACAGCGGATTGCCCAACGACCGCTTTGTCTTTGAAGGATTTCTGCCCGAAAAGAAAGGCCGCCAAACCCGATACCTTGCCTTAGCCGAAGAAACGCGCACGATGATCTTATATGTGTCGCCGCACAAACTCGTCAAAACCCTCGCCGAATTCGTGACCTATTTCGGCGAAGACCGCCAAATCTGCGTCTCGCGTGAATTGTCTAAACTGCATGAGGAAAACGTGCGCGGAACGGCCAAAGAAGTTTTGGCGCATTTTGAAGCCAAACCGCCCAAAGGTGAAATTGTAGTCGTCGTCGCAGGAAAAGTGAACGTAAAAGAGAAGAAAGAGTAGCCTATTTTTTATGGCGTTGCCGTCGGCCGGGCTGTCGGCACTCGCTTTTGGCTCATGCTTCGCCAAAGAGCTCAGACAAAGCCTCCATCCCTAACGCGGCGGCGTCCGGTTATGCTTGGGTGATTTTTTTTAGGTAGGGGTTTATTGCACTTCCAAATCCACAAATGAAAACGAATTCCCGCTGAACAAACCTTTATCCGACAGTTTCAAATCGGGAATCACGAGCAACGCCATAAACGACAACGTCATGAACGGCGATTTTAACTGGCTGCCCAATTCTTTTGCCATTGCATCTATTTCCTGGTACAATTTCCCAGTTTCCCATCCGTCTTTGTCGCTCATGATGCCGGCCACAGGAAGCGCCAGAGATTTTTGTTCGGAACCATTGACCGCGCAAATGCCACCAGTATTTTTAATTAGTAGGTTGACCGCGTTGCAAACTTCCTCATCCGAAGTACCTACGACAACGATATTATGGCAATCGTGCGCCACAGAGCTCGCAATCGCGCCTTTCTGTAGCCCGAAGTTCTTGATGAACGAAATCGCGGGTTTGGTATCCTGATAGCGATTAACCACTGCCATTTTGAGGATATCATTTTTTACATCCGAAACGATTTTACCATCCGCAATCAGCGGTTTCAGGTGGATTTCATTGGTGATCAACTGACCTTCGAGCGCCTCGATGACCCTTATTTTTTCTGCCGAACCCGAAACAGCGAAATCAGAAATGCTTTTGGCCTTGACATTGAAATTGTTCGGCGTTTCAAAAGCGACGTGTTTTACAAATGATTTTCCGTTGTCGGCCACGAGTTCACCATCGATATAGGTTTGCAACACCTTGAAATCTTTTAGATCTTCTACCACAATGAAATCGGCAGGGTCATTTTCACGAAGTTGGCCCACATCCATTTTATAGTGACCAATCGGGTTGAGGCAAGCGGCCTGTAACACTTTGAAAACATCGACACCTTTGGCCACAGCGCGTGCGCACAAAGCGTTGATGTGACTTACAATCAAATCGTCGGGATGTTTGTCATCCGAGCAGAACATCATATGCTCAAAATGTTCGGGAAGCAAATCAATCAACGCCTCAAAGTTCTTGGCGGCGCTGCCTTCGCGGATGATAACTTTCATTCCCAGTGAAAGCTTTTCCTGGGCTTCGTCGTAAGTGAAACATTCATGGTCGGTGGTAATTCCGGCGTTGATGTATTTTTTGACGGGTTCGCCGCGCAAACCCGGTGCATGGCCGTCGACAGGTTTGTTGAAGTGTTTGGCCCAGGCGATTTTTTTCAAGACTTCCGGGTCATCGAATAACACGCCCGGATAGTTCATCATTTCGGCGAGGTAATAGATATCGGGAGAGGCCAGCAATTCCTTGATACCGTTTGAATCGATGACCGCACCCGCTGTTTCAAAAGCCGTAGCCGGAACGCAAGATGGCGCGCCAAAATGAAATTTGAGCGGTACTTTTTTACTGTTTTCAATCATGTAGTACACGCCGTCTTTTCCCAACACATTGGCAATTTCGTGCGGATCAGAGATCGTCGCGACCGTTCCGTGCAGTACCGCCAGTTTGGCAAATTCCGAAGGCACGAGCATCGAGCTTTCTATATGGATGTGCGCATCGATAAATCCGGGAAGGAGGTAGGTTTTGTTGGTGTGTTCTTTTGCTGTGATCGAAGTGATCTTGCCGTTGGCTACTGTGAGTTCGCCGCTGTAAATGCGTCGGTTGGCGATGTCTACGATCTGTCCCTGAATCTGCATGGTTGATTGTTTTAATGGTAACGAAGGTGCGATTTTTTCTGTCCGATTTCAAAAAAAATACACTAAATTTGATTGCCGATATCTTTTTTATACACCATACAAAATTCAATCTTATGCGCTGGAACCTCCAACCCAATCCCGATTTACAAAAATCAAAAGCCCTTGCCGAAGTCCTAAATGTTGAGCCGTTAGTTGCCCAACTGCTGTTGCAGCGCGGCATTGAAACGTTTGATGAAGCCCGGCAGTTTTTCCGTCCCAATTTGAATAATTTGCACGATCCGTACCTGATGAAAGATATGGACAAAGCCGTCGCACGCATCGAGCAAGCCATCACTGATGGAGAGAATATCCTCGTGTTTGGCGATTACGATGTTGACGGTACCACCGCCGTTTCATTGGTTTCGTCTTTCCTCAAAACCATCTGCGCGAACGTGGCGACCTATATTCCCGACCGTTATGACGAGGGCTATGGTGTTTCGTTCAAAGGAATCGATTATGCCGATGACAATGGCTGTTCGTTGATTATTGCGCTGGATTGCGGTATTAAATCGATTGACCATGTGCAGTACGCCAAATCCAAAAACATTGATTTTATCATCTGTGACCACCACCGTCCGGGCGCGACTTTACCCGACGCGGTGGCCATCCTCGACCCCAAACGCGATGACTGCCATTATCCTTACGATGAATTGTGCGGTTGTGGTATCGGATTTAAACTCATCCAGGCTTTAGGACAGAACAGGGAACAGACGATAGAAGATTTGAGGGCGTATCTCGATTTGGTGGCTACTGCCATCGCCGCCGACATTGTCCCGATTACAGGAGAAAACCGCATACTTGCACATTTTGGATTAGAGGTCATCAATTCGTTTCCTCGACCCGGAATCCACGCCATGATCCACCAAATCAACAAACAAAAGCTCACCATTACCGATGTGGTTTTTATCATAGCGCCCAGGATTAACGCCGCCGGACGCATCAAACATGGCAACCATGCGGTGGAGTTGCTCACCGAATTCAGCTTTGAGCAGGCGCAGCAATTTGCATCAGAAATTGAGCAATACAATAGCGAGCGCAAAGACCTCGACAAATCAATTACGGCGCAGGCGCTGCGACAAATCCATGAAAATAAAGAAGCCGAACGGTTTACCACGGTAGTTTTTGACGAAAGTTGGCACAAAGGTGTCATCGGGATCGTGGCCTCGCGGCTGATCGAAACCTATTACCGACCCACGTTGGTGTTTACCAAAAGCGGTGACAAGTATGCGGCTTCGGCACGCTCTGTCAAAGGATTTGATATTTACAATGCGCTTGAGGCTTGTGCCGAACATCTAGAACAGTTTGGTGGCCATATGTACGCGGCAGGAATGACCCTAAATGCCGAGAAATACCTGGAGTTTAAAGAAGCGTTTGAGAAAGTGGTGCGCGAAACCATCCATCCTGATATGCTTGTTCCTGAAGTTGCGATTGATGCCGCTATTGATTTCAAAGACATCACGCCAAAATTGAGCCGGATCCTAAAACAATTTGAACCCTTTGGCCCGGGAAACATGACGCCGGTTTTTATGTCTAAAGGCGTTTTTGATACGGGTTACGCCAAACCCATCGGCAAGGATGACGAACATTTGAAGTTGTTTGTCAAACAAAAGGATTCGGAGTCATTTTCGGCCATTGGTTTTGGTTTGGGAAAAAAAATCGATTTGGCCAGCAACCGCCAGTTGTTTGAGGCGGCCTATTGTATTGAAGAAAATGAATGGAATGGAAAGGTTTCCACCCAACTCCGGCTTAAAGACATCCGTAAAGACCAATAAAAAAGTACCCAGAGATAAGGGCTAAATTAGCCTTCAAATTTGAGCAATTTGAATTTTTCACCGTCAAAAACCCCATAAGTAAAATAACCAATCCAGTCGCCAAGGTTGATATAATCTGAGTTTTCGCCCACTTTAATGACCATCGGCAAATGCCTGTGACCAAAAATCAGGTAGTCGTAATGGGTGGTTTCTAGCTTGCGTTTGGCGTATTGTACGAGCCATTCGTTTTCTTCGCCCAAAAACTTCACATCGGCATCGCCAGAAATCAATTTGTTCTTGACCGAAAGGTATTGTGCGAGTTTCACACCCAAATCGGGATGCAGCCAA
>Ga0209717_1003945_pt1 | contig 12540 bp, 5 predicted proteins | sample AD_UKC048_MetaG_FD_184418 | JGI IMG/M metagenome (GOLD analysis project Ga0209717, IMG submission 184418) | Active sludge microbial communities of municipal wastewater-treating anaerobic digesters from USA - AD_UKC048_MetaG (SPAdes) (version 2) | ecosystem: Engineered > Bioreactor > Anaerobic >... | reverse complement strand
TAAAAACCTGGCTGGCCCTGGGCGATTCTTATACGATCGGACAGGGAGTGGATGCCGCCGACCGCTTTCCAACCCAGACCACTAATCTCCTGATACAAGCCGGGATTAATATGGGCACCCCCGATTATATCGCTGCCACCGGCTGGACCAGCGGGGTGCTGACCAATCAGGTTCAATCACAAAACCCTCCACAATATGATGTGGTGAGTCTGCTGATCGGGGTGAATGATCAGTACCAGACCCATGATACTACGGGTTACCGGCTGCGGTTTACGGGATTGCTGGAAAAATCAATTCAACAGGCCCGGGGTAAAAAGGAAAATGTATTTGTGTTATCGATTCCCGATTATAGTGTCACTCCCTTTGCCCAATATTCCGATACGACCCGTATCCGGCAGGAGATCGACTGGTTCAATGCAATTAACAGGCAGGTAACAGCGCAGTTTCAATGTGCCTATCTTGATATTACGCCCTCCACCAGGGAGGCATTGTATGACCGTACCTTACTGGCTTCGGATGGTTTGCATCCGTCGAAGATTGAGTACAGGAAGTGGGCAGTGAGGTTGTTGCCGTTGGTGCAAGCGGTGGTTAGATAGTAGTTCGTAGTTAGAAGTTAGTAGTCAACAGCCCCTCCTGAGAGCATTTTGTTTAAGCCTGAAGGGCTGGTATTATTATAGAAACAGATCGGTTATAAAACGTATGTCGGGTATCTCCGATTTCGAGCGCAGCGAGGGATCTTGTATTTTTTGCTGAAGTCCAAGTACAAGGTTCGTCTTTTGTCAGATGTCAGTTGTCGGATGTCAGGTAACAGCCCCTGCTAAGAAAAGATCCTTACATAACATACTGATCGTCGTTTTACGGAATCCCGAATATCCCGACACTTCGGGATTCGTACTTCGTACTTCTAACTTCGTACTTCGTACTTTTTAAATACAAGGTCCCTCACTTCGTTCGGAATGACGGCAAGGTAGGGGAGAGAAAAGGGAAATACAAGATTTCTCGCTTCGCTCGAAATGACAGCACTACCTCACCATTTAAAAACAACGCTCTCGTTTTACGAAATCCCGTACGTCCCGATACTTCGGGGTTCGTACTTCTAACCTCGTACTTTACTTTACTACCAACGCCTTGTCAATCATAAACTTCAATCTCTCCCGGTGCGCTTTTGTTTGTTCGTTACCTGTATTCAGTTTATCCATTTTCGCCCGCAGTTGTTTCAGGTTTTCAAAGGAAGCAGAAGCTGAGGCATGGTCATAAGCGGGGTCCTTCATCATACTGATCAGCTTGCTGATATAGGCATATTGCAGGTTCTGCCGGTAAAGGTTGATATCCGTTTTCAGGTCGGCATCAAAGATCAGGCTGCTGAGCTCATTCATGATCACGGCGGGGGTGAAGCCATTGCCATACAAGGTGGTGCGGCTGGCCCTGGCCAAGGCCGTACTGTTCAGGATGCCGGACAAAATCGTATTCTGCAAAGCCATTACATCATTTTCCGGTTTGGGATCTTCGGTGCCATCCCCGAAATTATAACCACGACGCTGCAACTGCAGGTAAGGGTATAAGGGAGCATCACTGTCAAAGGCATTGGGGGCAAATATATAGGTGCCAAGGGCAGACAACACTTTTCGTTTATACTCATCCGGTACCGGGGTAAAGGGTTTTGCAGAAGTCTGCTGTCCGACAAAACTCCGGTCAACCATCACACCACTTACATAGTAAGACAAGCCTACGGCCATGCCAAAACGCTGGCCGAAGAGAGCATTATACTTCCGGCGCAGATCAACATAGCTTTCACCGGTTACCGCATATTTATCTTTCAGTTTCCCCATCAGGTTATTCACCAGCTGGAAACGTCCCGTGGCATAAGCGGCCATATCACTGCTCATATCCCATACCTGTACCCGTGGATCGATCCCGGTATGATCAGAGGCGATATCTGCATCATTCCCAAAAATCAGTTTCGGTTCGGTACTTCTATCCAGTATCTTTTTAAGCCCTGCTGCTTCTTCTCCTTTGGCGAAAGGACGGTATCCAAACTCGATGGCCCACCAGTCGTAAGGACCTGTTTTGGTGGTATAATAATCCACCGGCTTGAGGTCCGGTGATACATTCACCGAGGAGTAATCCATCACGGAACCTATGACGCCCCATTTACGGGTGATGGCTGTATCCTGTAATTCAGCAGGACTCAGCATCTGGCTGGCCTTCATATTGTGTTGCAGTCCCATGGTATGACCCATTTCGTGCATGACAAGTTCCGTATAGAACTGCTCGCGAAGATTTTTCAGTTCAATGGCCGGCATACCGGAGAGTTCAGCAAATACATAGCCGGCGGCAAACTCCTTCATCATGCCACTGGCAATAGTGCAGGAGCTGAAGTTCTTATGGTTCATACCGGTTGGATGAGTACCCTGTTTAAAAACAGACTGCTCGTCCAGTATGCCTTTGTAGAAACCGTGGTCCATGGTGATATCGGCTCCCAGGATCTGCCCGGTGCGTGGGTTTACAAAACTCGGGCCGATGGCAAAGCCCAGGTCGGATGCCACATACCGGATTACATTGTAGCGGATATCAGCGGGATCCCAACTGGCGGTATCCGGCATCATCTTCATCACGACCGCGTTTTTAAATCCTGCATATTCAAAGGCTTCATTCCACCGGGCACCGGCCTCCAGGAAGATCTGCCGCAATTCCACCGGTGTGGTATTCTCAATCCACCAGGTGATTGGCTCTATTGGTTCGCTGAGCTTCGCCGTGGGATCTTTCTTTTCCAGGTGCCAGCGCTGTATCAGGTCGTGATAACGGGTAGGCTTCAAGCTGGTCATATCATCTGATTCGTTGGTGAAATAGCCTACACGGGGATCATCGAATCGTGGTCTGTAATTATTCTCCGGCATTTTAATAAAACTATGCTGCATCCTGACCCGCACATAACGGGCATCCGTAATCGAACGGTCACCGCCGTTCATAGGAGCGGGATTATCGTACGCAAGCGAAACCACCACATCGGCGTTCTGCGGGAAGGAGCGAATCTTTTCAAAACCAGATTTATCGGTAACCAGATTTCCCAGGTTGAAAACGGCGGTGGGTGGAACAGAGGGTGGCAGGATGGGCTTTACCATATCCAGCTTTTCACTGATGAATAAAGAATCAGCATTGATCAGGTAGCCCAGGCTGTCTTCTGCTCTGACAGCACCAGAATGAAAGACGGCCTCACTCACATCCACATCCTTTGCCTTGCTGACGGCATTGGTACTGTCGTAATAGTAATTGGTATTGCAGCGCATGAACTCCATCCGTCCATACACTTTCCGCATCTTGAACACCCAGGTCTCCCGCAACATATTCTGGTTGAGGAAGAGCAGGGCCGGTCCACCCATGGAAAAACTCTGGTAGATGAACTCCTTGTTGAGCTGGTCTTTCCGGATATACATGGTAGCCGATCCGCTGATTGTATCCTGGTAAAAGGTAAACAACCCTTCTGTTTTCTGCTTGTCCTTGGTCTGCGATTTCCATACGGAGTCACGCAGGGCTTTTACCGAATCGATTACAGGTTTTGGCTTAACAGGCGTTACTGGTTTTTTTACCTGAGCGAATACACATTGGCTAAAAAAAAGGAGGCTCAAAGCCAGCAGGGTTGGTTTCATGTCTTGGTGGTTTAATGGAGATGATGTAATACAATGTTAGCGTATTTACTGCATACCGGAAAAAATTAGCCGCCATTCCCGTCTACCTCACCCCCTGCCCCCTCTCCCTGAGGAGAGGGGGTAGCCAGGTCGTTTAAAGCAGCTTCAAATCAATCAGTATTTATTTGCGCCAACAGTATCTGCTTAGCATTTTACTGCTTTAAAGTATGTTGCTCCCCCTCTCCTTGAGGAGAGGGGTGAGTGAATTTTCAACTTTAATAAACTTTCGAGGGGTGAGGTCGTACGGGGTGAGGCATTACTTCAACTTCTTTCCCGACCTTCGCATCATCAAATCCTGATTTATGAAAAGGTTATGGTTCTACTTGTTCCTGATATTAGCTTACAACACATTATCCGCCCAGCCCTCCTCCCTCGTCAATCCCTTTATCGGTACCGGCGGACATGGCCATACATTTCCTGGCGCTACGATGCCTTTTGGTATGATGCAGCTGAGTCCGGATACCCGGCTCGAAGGATGGGATGGATGTGGCGGCTATCATTATTCCGACAGCGCGATCTATGGATTTTCGCATACCCATTTGAGTGGCACGGGTATTGCCGATTACTGTGATGTGTTGCTGATGCCGTTTACCGGCGAGGTGAAGTGGAAGAACAAAGAGTATGCCTCTCCTTTTTCCCATAAAAATGAAAAAGCCAGTCCGGGTTATTATGAAGTGCTGCTGGATAAATTCAATATCCGGGCACAGTTAAGCACCAGCCTCCGTTCCGGCATGCACCAATATACGTTTGATGCTTCAGCCGTTGAAGGAAAAGTATTGCTCGACCTGCAGCACCGCGATGAAGTGCTGGGTTCCTCATTGGAAATGGTGAATGAATATGAAGTGAAAGGTAGCCGGATCAGTAAGTCATGGGCCAAGGAACAGCACTTGTTCTTTTATATCCGTTTTGAAAAACCCATCAAGCGTTATCGCATGGCCCTGGAAGAACATCCGGTCAATGGATTGAATAAAGTAGAGGGAAATAATATCAAGTCCTATTTCTCTTTTGATCTTGGCGAAGATAAAGTTGTACGTCTCCGTATCGGTATTTCAGGGGTGAGCGCCGAGAATGCGAAGCTTAACCTGGAGCAGGAGATCAGTCACTGGGACTTCAACCGGCTGAAAGCACAGGCGGAGAATGCCTGGAACACTGAACTCGGGAAGATTAACGTGAAGGGCGGTACACATGACCAGCAGGTGGCTTTTTATACGGCCCTCTATCATACCATGATTGCCCCGAATATCTATACCGATGTGAATGGAGAGTACCGGGGCACGGATCTCAAAGTGCACAAAGCAGAGGGCTTTACCAATTACTCGGTCTTCTCCTTATGGGATACACACAGGGCCCAGCATCCGCTGCAGACCATTATTAATAAGCAGCGCACGAATGACTGGATCAAAACCTTTCTGGCACAGTATAAGGCCGGAGGTATGTTGCCTGTATGGGAACTGAGTGGCAACGAAACTTTTTGCATGATCGGCTATCATGCCGTGCCGGTGATTGTGGATGCCTGGAAAAAAGGTGTACAGGGTTTTGATAAAGAACTCGCCTTAAAAGCCATGATCGATTATGCGGAGAGTAATCGCTTTGGGTTGCCTGCTTATATGAAACAAGGTTATGTAAGCAATGAGGATGATCATGAGAGTACCTCCAAGACGGTAGAATATGCGTATGATGACTGGTGTATTTCCGAGTTTGCCGCCCAGATCGGCAACACGAAGATCAGTGAGCAATACCGCAAGCGGGCATTGAACTACCGGAATTTATTTGATCCCCGTGTAAAGCATATCCGTGGTAAAGTACAGGGTTTCTGGTATTCGCCCTTTGATGCCACAGAGGTCAATAACTTTTTTACCGAGGGCAACAGCTGGCATTACAGTTTTACCGCACAGCAGGATATTGACGGATTGAAAAAACTCTATGGCGGTCAGGCCGGCTTTGCGAAGCAATTGAACGAACTATTTACCACCCAACGAAAACTAAGTGGTCGCGATCAGAGTGATGTAACCGGACTAGTCGGGCAATATGCGCATGGCAATGAGCCGAGTCACCATATGGCTTATCTCTTTAATTATGCCGGACAGCCCTGGCGTACACAGGAGATCGTGCACCAGATCTGCACGGAGTTTTACCCCAATAATCCGGATGGACTAATCGGCAATGAGGACTGCGGACAAATGAGTGCCTGGCTGGTATTAAGTGCCATGGGATTTTATCCTGTGACCCCCGGCAGTGATGTTTATGCACTCGGTACACCCTTATTTGATAAGATCGATATCAGCCTGGAAAACGGGAAACATATTTATATCAAGGCCAAAAACCACAGTCCGGGAAATTTTTATGTGGAAAGTATGCAGCTCAATGGCAAAGACCATCCCGCCAGTTTTCTCCGCCACAGTGACCTGGCCAATGGGGCCGAGATCCTTTTCAATATGTCGGACAAACCGGCCCTGAAGCGGGGAACAAAAGAAGCAGATATGCCACATAGTAAGGTAGCTGATGAAGACTTTGTAGCCGTTCCTTATTTTGATATGGAGAGTTATAAATTCAAAACCACGGCACAGGTAAAGCTGGGACATATTGATCCGGCGGTGCAAATATATTATGAGATCCGCCACGCAAAGACGAAAGACGAAACCTGGAAAGATGAACTGATCATTTGTGTACTACCCATGTATAAAAACCCTTTTACTATCAGTGAAACCGATACGGTATTTGCCTGGGCCATGAAGAACGGCAACCGCAGTCCCCGTATCTACCGCGTTTTTTATAAAGTGCCTGCCAATATCAGTATTGATGTCAAAAGCCAGGTACATCCCATGTACACGGCAGGTGGTAAGGATGCGTTGATTGATGGCATCATGGGTAATGAAAACTGGAAGACCGGTGACTGGCAGAGTTATTATGACCAGGATTTTAAAGCCGTGATTGATCTGCATACTGTTCGTCCGGTGAAGTATGTCGGCGTGCATGTATTACAGGAAGTGAGTCCCTGGATCGTATATCCCCAAGAATTAATTGTAGAAACCAGCAATGATGGCAAGACCTACCAGTTTTTAACCGTTATAAAAAATCAAGTAGGCACGGATGTCAAAGGACCCGTCCACCAGGTACTCGGCGAATACGTCAATACCAAAACCCGTTATCTCCGTTTCATTGCACTGACTGGTGGGGCGTTACCAGCGTGGCATGAGAGTGCGGGTAGCGGGAGTCATTTGTTTGTGGATGAAGTGATTGTTCAATGAGTAATGAGTAATCAGTAATGAGTAGCTCCGGAAAAATCCTTTGATTAGCGACATACTTATAGAGGGAATCAGTAATGAATAATCAGTAATGAATAATGAGTAATGAGTAAAGTTCGAAAAGACTTTAAAGTACTGAACCCTCCGAAAATCGGAGGGTTCAGTTATTATAAGTCTATCCGATCAGCTACTCATTACTCATTACCTCTGCTTTCGGCGGTATCAACTTATACACCACCGGTGTAATAATCCGGGATAACAACGTAGACGAGATCAGCCCTCCGATCAGCACCAGGGCCAGCGGAGAGATCAGGGGATTGCTGCTGAGTGCGATGGGCGTTAAGCCACCGATGGCGGTTAAGCTCGTAAGTACAATGGGCAGGAAGCGCAATTCGCCTGCTTCTTTGATCGCTTCATCCAGTCCCTTGCCTTCGGCCCTCAGCTGATTCGTGAAATCCACCAGCAGGATCGAATTCTTGACTTCAATACCGGCCAGCCCGATAAAACCAACAATGGCTACAAAGGACATCGGATTACCCGTGAGCCAAAGCATGACGACTCCACCGATCACACCAAGCGGAATAACAGAGAGTACGATAAGCGTACTCTTGAACGTACGGAACTCGAGGATCAGTACGATGATGAATAAGAAGACTGTGGCAATGATCACCGTCATGAAGCCGCTGCCAAAGGTTTCTTCCTGGCTTTCCACTTCGCCGGCCATTTTCAGCTGGTAGCCCTCGGGCAGGTTCAGTTGCGGGGCTTTTTCCAAAAACTCTTTGATCACTTGTTGCGCCAGCACGCCTTTGTCGGTAAAAGCGGTTACCACGGCAAAACGTTTTTTATCGAGGTGTTTGATGGTGCTTGGACTTGTTTCAAATTCCAGTTGCGCCACCTGGTTAAGCGGAATAGGGGTACCCGCGGCATTATTAATAAAGACATTGTTCAGCGTATTCAAGGTGGCGAACTTATCCTTTGGGGCATTGACGACGATCGCATAATCTTCGCCTTCCGGATCAGTGTATTTACCGGTTTCCACCCCTGCAATGGCCAGACGAATGGTTTTGTCAATATCCGCCGTGAGGATTCCAAGCGTACGGGCTTTATCGGTATTGATCCGGAGTTTGATATCCGATTTCAATACACTCACTTCATTCGTCACATAGATGGCACCGGGAATGGTCTTCAGCAGCTGTTCCGTCCGGGCGGCCATGACCCGCAGACTATCCAGGTTATCCCCGCTGATACGGACCGCTACGGGTGCTTCGATGGGCGGACCCTGTTCAAAGTCTTTCACTTCAATTTTCGCGCCGGCCACTTTCATAAAGCGTTCCCGCAGTTTGTCAATCAACGCTCTCTTGGCGGATGGACCTACATCGTTATGCAGCTGCACATAGAACTGCGCAAAATCTGTTTTTTCATTTTCAGGAATCACGTTATAGTATATACGCGGATTACCCTTACCGGTATTGGTGATGAAGTATTCCACTTCTTTTTCCTGCTTCAGTTCACTCTCCACGAAGCGGGCCATTTTATCCGTGGCTTCGAGGTTGCTTTGCAAAGGCATATTCACATTGACCAGGAACTGTGGTTTCTCCGAAGTAGGGAAGAGACGGAAACCGATCACTTTGAAAAGTACCAATGAGGCACCGAATAAAGCAAAGCCGACTAATAAGGTCGTCACCGGTCTTTTCAGCGATACTTCCAGCAGACGGGTATACGTACCGCTGATCAGTTTCTTCAAGCCACGCAGGAAAATATTGCCATCCGGGTTATGATTTGTCTTCAGCACTTTACTGGCCAGGAAGGGCACGATGGTGAGGGAGACAAACATCGACGCGATCACTGAGGTAATCACCGACATCGGGAGACTGCGGATAAATTCACCCGCTGCTTCGGGCAGGAACACCAGGGGCAGGAAGGCGATCACCAGGGTGGCAGTACAACCCAGTACGGCGAGACTGATCTGTTTGGTGGCCTGGATCACAGCTACATTCTTGGACACCCCATCGCGTAACCAGCGCTCGATATTTTCCACGACTACGATACTGTCATCCACCAACAGTCCTAAGGCTACTACCAGACCTACGATACTCAGCTGGTTCAGTGAATAGCCCATGGCATTCATCAGTACGATACCAATTCCGAGTGAAAGCGGGATGGCGATCATCACCACGAGGGAGGATCGCGTGCCGAGTGGTAAGAGTGTAATTATCACCAGTCCGATCGCGATCAGGAAGTCGGTACCGAGTCCGCCGAGACGACGGCCCACATTATCAGCCTGATCAAAATGACGGACCAGTTCAATATTGGCCGGAAGTTTTTTGGCAAAGGCTTCAATCACCGGCAGGTATTCCTTTTGTGTTTTCGTAATATTTTCTCCTGCTTTTTGTGCAGCGGTTACCAGCACACAACGGTGCCCGTTGATCCGGGTGATATGTTTTTGTTCTTCATAATTGAATCCCACATCGGCCACGTCCTTGAGGTAAACGATATTGCCATTGCCGTTGAATACAACGGTGTTCTGAATTTCTTCCAGGCTTTTATAATCCCCGCTGGTTTTTACATTAAAGCTCTTGGTGCCGGCCCGTATACTACCGCCCGGTATATTGGCCGCTTCACTTTGTATATTACCCAGTACATAGTTCAGCGGAATTTTCAACCGGGCCAGTTTATCCAGCTTGAGGTCTACGCGGATAATCTGTTCCGGCACGCCCCAGTAATCCACTTTCTTCAGGCTCTTGATTTTTTCCAGTTGTTCTTTCAGGTTATCGGCATAAAACTTCAAGCGCTCATCCGATGCGTTTTCTGATACGAGGGCGATCTGCAACACACTCACATCGGTGGGAGAGATCTTATTTACTTCGAGTTTGTAGATGTCCTGTGGCAGTTCAGCACGAATGGCATTGATCTCCCGCACGAGTTCCTGGTACTTGGATTCTACATTGCTATTGTATTTGTATTCCACATTGATCACGGCCACTCCGTCATCAATCTTTGTGGTGATTTTTTTCAGGTTCTCCAGTTCACTTACTTTTTTCTCGATGGGTTTCACCACCAGTTCCTCCATATCACGGGGAGAGGTACCGGGGTACACCACAATGATGGGAAACTGTGGCGGATTGATCTCCGGGTCTTCGGCCCGGGGCATGGTGAAGAGGGTGGTAACACTGACCACCACCACCATCAGGAAGACCACCAGGGTGAACTGGTAGTTTTTTACAAAAAAGGAGGTAAGACGCATATAAATAGTTTGAGGAATAGTGTGGGTTTACTTCACGGTGATGATGGACTGTTCGCTCAGGTAGGGACTGCCGGCGCTTACCACGAATGCATGTCCTTCTAATCCGCTGGCGATATAAGCCGTGTTGTTGGCGATGGAAGCAATGATCACTTCCACTTTTTTCACGGTGCGGCGGTCATCGCTTACAAACACAAATCCTTTTTTGCCATTGGCTTCCAGCAAGGATTCATAGGGGATACTAAAGCCGGCTGTTTTACCGGAAGCGATGATACCGGCGGTGCCGAACATACCGATAGCGGGTTGTTCATTACCAAAGCTGATCTGCAGTTCTGCTTCAAAGGAACCGCTCACCGGATCGGCGGCCAGTGATTTTTTGCTCACTACGCCGGTAAATTGTTTACCGGGGAAGGCATCAATCTTTACGGTGGCTTTATTTCCTTTTTCGAGGATGGCCCAGTCATGATCGGCCAGACCTACACGCAGCACCCATTTGCTGGAAGCTGATGCGGCATTCATGATCAGTAAAGGGGTGCCGGGTCCGGCCAGTTCACCGGGATTGCCAATCTTCTTTACTATAAACCCATCGGCGGGTGCATAGATCTTCGCGTATTGCTGGTTGAACTGCACTTGTTGCAGGTTCTGCCGGGCGATGTCCACGCCGGTCTTTGCATTCTGCACTTGTTCCAGCGTGGCTACACTGTCTTTGAAAAGATTCTGGGCCCGTTGGTAATCCCGTTCCGCTTTATCAAGACCGAGTTGTACCTGTTGTACCTGCGAGGCGATCTCGGTGGATTTGAGCGTGGCCAGTAACTGACCGGACCGTACTTTATCGCCTTCATTCACCAGTACGGATTCGATTACACCGCCGATCTTGAAGGAAAGGCGCGCTTCATTTTCAGTAGTGATTAATCCGGATGCCCAAACCTGGTTGCTGTTGGTATCGCTGAGAATGGGGATTAGTTTAACGGGAATCGTATCTGCTGCCAGCATTGATTTTTTGTCGTTGGTTTTACCACCGCAGGCCTGCAGCAGGAGGGCGAGGGGGAGTAAGAATAAGAGGTTACGCATAAAATAATTTATTGAAGAGTATAAGAAGCGGTTTGTCTTTCGTAATCGGTAAGGGCCAGCCAGATCTTTGTTTCATTGATATTCACCAGCAGCCGCGCATTCGTCAGTTGGGTGCGGGCATCCAGCAGTTCGATATAGGGGTTGATGCCTTCTTTAAATCCTTTATCGATCAGGGAAAAATATTTCACGGCGGCTTCTTCCTGTTTCAGGGCCGATTGGTAATTGCCGAAAGCGGTCGTTACATTATTACGACTCACGAAGGCGGCCAGTTGCAGTTGTTCTTTTACCTGATCGGTATTCAGCAGCAGGGATTGATTGTCCAGCTGGGTCTGTTGTATTTTATAGAGATTCCGTTTGCCCTGGAAGAGGGGGATCTGTAACTGCACACCACCGAGGTAGAAGAATGATTTATTGTTGACGGTAAAATCAAAACCCTGTGCGGCCAGGTCGAGAAAGGCATTCAGTCTTGGAGTGCGGTAAGCCTGGTTCAGTTTCAGTACCTGGGCATTGATCGTTTTCGCGATGGAGAGTCCTTTCAGTTCTTCGCGTTTCGATACATCGGCGGTTTCCGGACCGGTAAAGGGAAGGATGGCTTCTTTCAGTTCCGGTGCCTGGGAGATGATGGTATCCGTCAGCGGTTTATTCAGTAAAAAATTGAAGTAGGCTTTCGCGTTGCGTTCTTCATTGCGGGCGGTGAGCAACTGGTTCTCCACTTGTTTTACTTCTGCTTCGGCGCGGGTTACGTAAGCGGGCAGACCTTTGCCGTTTTTCAGTAAGGATTCATTGCTGCGCAGATTTTGGTTCACCAGTGATAAGGCGTTATCGTAAATCAGGATCGCTTTACCCGCGGCCAGGTAGTTGAAGTAGGCCATTTTGATTTCCTTCACCAGTTCCCGTTTGTAGAGATCCACTTCATTTGTTTGCAGACTTACCTGTTGTTGCTGGATGTTCCGGTTTACCTGCAGGGCCGGGTTGATGATCGGCATGGTTGTTTTGATCCGCAGGTCGTAAAAGTTATCCGGGTTCAGTTGTTCGGATACATTGCTGATCGGTTTGAAGTTGTTGGAGCCCGTCAGTTGATTGAGGGTCGCATAGACAGGGTTCATCAGGTCGCCCACGGGTATTTCGATGGCGCGACCTCCTTTGGCCAGGGTGTACTGGGCTTCAAAAGCGGTGCTGGGGAGAAAGAGGCTTTTAGCTTCTTTCAGGGCCAGGAGACTTTTGTTGAGGGCGATGTTTTTATCCTTCAGCACCCGGTTATTCGCCAGGGCTTCGTCGATGTACTGCTGTGGAACCT
>Ga0209717_1003940_pt1 | contig 12553 bp, 12 predicted proteins | sample AD_UKC048_MetaG_FD_184418 | JGI IMG/M metagenome (GOLD analysis project Ga0209717, IMG submission 184418) | Active sludge microbial communities of municipal wastewater-treating anaerobic digesters from USA - AD_UKC048_MetaG (SPAdes) (version 2) | ecosystem: Engineered > Bioreactor > Anaerobic >... | reverse complement strand
AACGTTTTATTTTTGAGTTAACATAAGCACGATACAACATGTTAAGGTCGATCTGGGAGGACTTAAAACGGGAATTCAACTACGGGAATGCGGTGACACGCATTATCCTGGTCAACGTTGCGGTGTTTGTAGGGATCAATTTGGTCAATATCGGATTGTACCTCTTCAATGGTTGGAAAGCAGATAGTACCGCTTTTAAGCAGTTCCTGGATTACTTCTGTATGTCCTCTGATTGGAAATTTGTGCTGTTCCATCCTTGGGTGATCATTACCAATATGTTCAGCCATTATTCGTTCAGCCATATCTTGTGGAACATGATTTTTTACCACATGTGTGGAAGAATAGTAGGCGACCTACTTGGTAATAAAAGGGTTTTGCCCATTTATCTGATGGGAGGTATCGCCGGGGCTGCCATGTTTTTTATTACTGAAAACCTGCTCAATGGTGGGCCGTTTGCTGGTGGACCGAGTACCGCATTGGGGGCTTCGGCGGCAGTTATGGCAACCGTGGTCATTTCTGGCGTGATCGCGCCAGACTATGTGATTCGTTTGTTGTTGATCGGTGATGTAAAACTCAAGTACATCGTGTTCACCCTGATTTTTTTAGACCTTACTTTTATCGCGGTGGGAGACAGCAACTCCGGCGGCTTGTTTGCCCATATTGGCGGGGATGTGTTTGGATTTATGTATGCCTGGCAATTGCGCAAAGGCAACGATTTTGCCTTTCCGTTCATTCGTTTTTTTGATTGGTGGGATGGTGCTTGGTCACGTTGGAGAACGGGGAAGGCCCCACAGCGAGGCCCCAAAGTGGCGTATAAAAACCCCAAAGTTCGGGAAAAAACCACGGCAGGCCGGCATGATTCAAACAAACGCAGCACCAGTGCTCCTCCACGTTACGACAACATGAGCCACCAGGAGCAGTTGGATGCCATCCTTGACAAAATCAAGCAGCATGGGTACGAAAGTTTGAGCACCGAAGAGAAAGAATTTTTATTCAATGCCAGCAAAAAATAACCTGTGCAAAAATTCATCCGCTGGGCCAATGTGCTGATCGTTTTTCTTACCCTCCTGACTTACCTCGCGCCTTTTGTCAGTCCGGCGCGGTTCTGGCCTTTCGCTTTTATGGGTTTGATTTACCCTACCTTATTGGTCGTAAATTTGCTATTTATCGTGTATTGGGGCCTTCAACGTCAATGGCGCGCCTTGCTTTCCGTAGGCGTGATTCTCATCGGCTGGAACCATTTTTTGGGTTTGGTTGGTTTTCATTTTGGACAGGAGACGGTGGAAGGTGTGCCCAAGATCAAGTTGATGACCTTTAACGTTTACGGTTTTGATGATTTTCACCAAAGAGGTTTGCCCGCCGCTTCCAAGGAGTTGGAATCTTTGGTTTACCTCCATCAGCCCGATGTGTTGTGCATGCAAGAGTTTTTGTACAATCGGCAGCGCGGCCCGGCTTACCTGGAGGCCTTGACGCAACACAACGGATTGACCCATTCGGTGTGGAAACCTACCGAGGAGCTGGCTATTTTTTCCCGGTATCCTATTCTGCGCTCAGAAGCCCGTTATTTTGGTAGTACAAATGGTTATCGGTACGCTGATCTTCAAGTGGGCGAACAGGTGATCAGGGTATACAACGTACACTTGCGTTCCAATTCGATCACCGGACTGACCAATAAAGTAGTAGATTCAGGCGATCTGCGTGAAAAAGAAACCTGGAGCAGTGTAGGCAGCATCTTGCGCAATTTCAAACGCGCTGCACAAGAGCGAGCGAGCCAGGTAGAGGAGTTGATGGCGCATTTGGCCAATAGTCCTTATCCCGTTCTGGTTTGTGGTGATTTTAATGATATTCCCCAATCGTATACTTATCATCGCATTCGGAAAAAACTGGATGATGCTTTTTTGTCATCCGGTTCCGGAATCGGGATCACTTATGCAGGCCGCATCCCTGGACTGCGCATTGATTACATTTTTACTGACCAGCGCTTTACCCCCGTGTATTGCGAGCGGGGCAAAGTGAGTTTTTCCGATCATCGTCCGGTCATTGCAGTGATAAAACTCTAATACATTTTTCTATTTTTGCGGCGGCAAATTCAAGTCCAATGAACAGTGAACTAAAAATTTACAACAGTCTCAGTAAAGAGAAAGAAGTTTTTCGACCCATTCACCCCGGCCGGGTCGGGATGTATGTGTGTGGGCCTACCGTATACAGCAATGTTCATTTGGGCAACTGTCGCACTTTCGTCAGCTTCGATATCGTTTACCGCTACTTACAATTTCTGGGGTACAAGGTACGCTACGTGCGCAACGTTACCGACGTTGGCCACCTCGAAGGAGATGTGGATACGGGTGGGGAAGACAAGCTGGGCAAACGCGCCCGCCTGGAAGAATTGCAACCCATGGAAATTGCGCACAAATATACCGTGGGTTTCCACGACATGATGCGCATCTTCAACGTGCTTTCCCCGAGTATTGAACCCCGTGCAACCGGACACATCCCGGAGCAGATCGAGATGGTACAACAAATTCTCGACAATGGGTATGCCTACGAAGTCAATGGTTCGGTTTATTTTGATACCCTCAAGTTTGCCGAAAAGGACGGAATTTACGGCGAATTGTCGGGCCGCAAGATCGAAGACCTGATCGCCGAATCACGCGACAACCTCAAAAAACAAGACGAAAAACGCCATCCATCTGATTTTGCCATTTGGATCAAAGCTGCCCCAGAGCACCTGATGCACTGGGACTCGCCCTGGTCGGTGGGTTTCCCCGGATGGCACTTGGAATGCTCGGCGATGAGCACCAAATACCTGGGCAAAACCTTTGACATTCACGGTGGAGGCAACGACCTCAAATTTCCTCACCACGAAAACGAGGTTGCGCAAAACTACGGCGCTTGTGGCTGCACACCAGCCCGTACCTGGATGCACGGCAATATGCTTTTGCTCAATGGCAAAAAAATGTCCAAATCCGACGGCAACTCCATCATGCCAGAGGAGTTGTTTACTGGCAAAAGTTCCCACCTTACCAAGGGATATACCCCGATGGTGGTGCGCTTTTTTATGCTGCAAACGCATTACCGCAGTACCCTCGACCTGAGCGATGACGCGCTGCAAGCCGCCGAAAAAGGCTACCGCCGACTGATGGAGGCGTACGCAACGCTGCAAGCACTGCCCTTCAGCGGCGATGCTACGGCTGGTGTGCAAGACCAGGAAGTACGCGAGTGGATCGCGGGGGTGCACGATGAAATGAACGACGACTTCAATACGCCCAAAGCACTGGCGCGTTTGTTTGAAATCGTCAGCCGGATCAACAGTTGGAAAGGGGGACAATTGAGTATGGAGGGTTTGACCGAGGCGACCTACACTGAGCTAAAAGCGACCTTTACAACGTTTATCTTCGATATTTTTGGTCTGCAAGACGAGGCCGCTGCTGGTGGCGACGATGGCTTCAAAACCCTCGATGGCTTGATGCAACTGATCATCGACATGCGTGCAGATGTACGTGCGCGTAAGGATTGGTCTGCGGCAGATAAAATTCGCGATGTCCTCAAAGAAGTGGGGATTGTACTCAAGGATGGGAAAGAAGGAACGGAGTGGAGTAAAGAATGAAAAACGAAAAATGAAAAATGAAAAACGAATATTATTTTTCGTTTTTCATTTTTCGTTTTTCATTCAAAAATATGCTTTCAGCAAAGACGCTACTTCGCTGTCTTTTTTCAAATCTGGAGCCATGGTAAACAACAAATCGTGCGCCGCGTAATCCTCTTCCAGCGCTTCGCTGAGTAGGAGCAGTGCCTCCTGGCGGTCGCCAGCCATAAATAGGCAAACGATGCGACAATAGCTCAATTCCGGCCCTACGGCGCTTTCTTCGGCGATGTCCAAAATTTCCAACGCCGCTTCTGCCCGATCGGTCTCCATCAACAATACTGCGTATTGCAGCCAGAGGCTGACTTCTTCGGGAGCAATCTCGGTAGCACGATCATAGTGCTCTTCAGCAAGCTCATAATCGCCTTCCTGGGCATACACTGCGGCAATAAGCGCGTGGTATTCTTCGCGGTTGTCGTCAATCTCAATCGCTTTGCTACAAAAATGAATGGCCAATTGCCATTGTTCTTCAGCAACGGCTACCTCGGCCAAATGATAAAAAGCTTCATCGTTGTGGGACTCCAAGCGCAGCGCTTCCATCAGCAATGGTTTGGCCATACTGACCCGACCCAGGCGCAGGAGGCATTGACCCTGGCGCAACAGCAGGTCGCCATCGGTATGAAAAAGCGTTTGGATTTCTTCACAAATATCCAGGGTAAGCTCGTAGCGTTGCAACTCAAAGGCCAGATCCGCACGCTCCCGGTAAGCCAGTTCATTGCTTTCATCCGCAAGGTAGGCATACTCCAGGGCTTCGAGGGCTTCATCGTAATTGCCGAGGTAAGACTGGGAAAGCCCCAGGTTGTACCAGGCTACACTGCAATACGGGTTTTCATCAATGATTTGCTCATGCAGGGTTACACTTTCTTCGTAATTGCGGATGTGCTGCACCGCACACATGAGTTTTTCCAGGCAATGGCGCATTTCTGAATCATAACTTACCGCAGCTTTAAGCGCCAGGAACATGGATTGGTACTCATCTTGGTGCTCATAAATTAAAGCCCGTACGAAGTACAATTCGGCGTTGGTTGCCGCATCCAGTTCTTCTGGTAGCTGATTCAATTGTTCGTGAGCGGCCAGGTGCTCGCCAAGATAAGTGAGGGCTTGTGCACGCAACAGCAGGATCTCCGGCTCGTTGGGAGCCAATTTTTCTGCCTGAATGAGCACCTCAAACGCTGGGCGTTCTTGATTGGATTGAATGAGGATTTCGGCTTTGCGCAAAAGGAATTCTACGGTATAGCTGTGGCAATCAATGGCGCGTTCCGCCACTTCCATTGCACGGTCAAAAATCTCTTCATTGAGGTAATGGTCAATCAAATGACGGTAGGCGTCCTGGTCAAGAAAAAAGAATTCTCCTTGTTCCATCTTGGCTTCAAACTCGGTAACTAATTCGATCAATGCCTGGTTACTCATAAGATACTGTTGTAGTCTTTAAGCGGATTGTTGCTAAAGGTAACAAAAACCCACCCATATCTCCGAACTTTAGCGCAAGTAAGTGAAAGGCATTAACGGAACGGTAGCTGTTTCTGAGGGAACGGTAAAAATTGCCTAACTATTTGTCCTTTAATAGTTTATTGTTTTCGATTATTTATCTTTTGACATATACGAACAAATAAAATGCCAATGGTGAAACACGGATTTATTCACCACAGATTCATAAGGATTTGTTCACCACAGCTTCGCACAGATTCACGCGGATTATTCACTATGTATTTTATTCACCACAGATTCGCACAGATTGACACAGATTTTTATCATAACTATAGAAAACTGTGCGAATTTGTGTGAAATAATCTGTGTCAATCTGTGGTGAATAATATTTGTGGTGAATAAAAATTCTCTGCTGAACACCTATTTCCGTTTGTTCCGTGCCTCCTGAATGCGCCGCAACAGTTCCTTGTTGAACTCCTGTTCGCTGCGCTGCAACAACGCAATTTTGCGTACCGCCATAAAGGCTTTCATGCGTTGGAAATAGTCGCGTTTGAGCTTGATCAGCTGTTCTTCCATCTCAAAACGGTCGAAGATGGCACGTTCTACATCCTGATCGCTCATCGTGTTCAAATCCTCATCTGGCTTGTATTTTTGGCGAATGCGTTTGTGCTCGCTTTCGTACTGGTTGTACAAGGGCCAGAATTTTTCGGATTCTTCCGGCGTAAGTTTGAGCTTATCCGTGATAAAGGCCACTTTTAAGGCACGAATGCGTTCATTTCCTTCTTGTGCTTGCGTCAGCAGTGGCAGACACAATAAGCCTACCACCGTGAAAGCCAACACTTTAATCAAGTTTCTCATGTTTTGTGCTCTTTTCCGGGTTAGAGAAATTCTTTGATGGTTTCATCGTCCAAATCCTGTATGAGTTCATCAAAGTACTGGTCGATTTCCTCTGGTTGTAACTCATCAAAATTAAGTTGAAGGGGATGGTCTTGATTGGAGGCAAACTCCATCAATGTTTCCGTATCAAATTCGTGGAGGTTGTCCTGAATGTAGGCATCCAAAGTTTGTTGGTCGAGTTTGGCCAACTCTGTCCCGACCCTGCCCGTAGTTACTTGATTTTGCTGATACAGCCAAGTAATCCCTAGCGTGATCAACAGGGCGACGCTGGCCAAACTGAGTGCCCAGCGGGGTTGAAGCAAAAACTGCATTTGCTCCTTCAACTGATCCAGCCAGGAAGGGCCGGGGGGGACAGGTGTACTGGTAGGTACATTTTCGGTGGCCTGCACCTTTTCCAGCACCTCCTTTTGCAGGCGTTGAAAGTAGTTGGCAGGTATGTTAAACCCCTCTCCTTGCTCCTTTAGTTTAAGCAAGCGTGGAGACAAATCCTCCAACTCTTTGCGTAGTTCATCAGGGCGTTTCATGCGTATGTTTTTAAAATTGAGCTTGAAAGCATGTTTAAACATGCGTTAAATTATGCTGCAAAAAACTGTTCCACTTTTTTTACGGCATGGTGAAAAGAAGCTTTGAGGGAACCTACCGAAATGTTCAACAATTTGGAGATGTCCTCGTAGCTCATTTCTTCATAATACCGCAAATTAAACACCTCTTTCTGCCGGTCTGGTAACATTTGTAAAGCCTGCTGCAAACGAATTTGGGCCTCATCGCCATCAAAAAACGAATCGGCTTGCAAGCGATTGGCCAGGTTGATGTTGGCATCGTCGATGGAGGTAGCGCTGCGGCGCTTGCGTTGCTTGAGGAAAGTGATGGCTTCGTTGGTGACGATTCGGTACATCCAGGTGTACAAGCCCGACTTGGCCTCAAATTGCTCGATGTTGCGGAATACTTTTACCAAAGCATTTTGGATCACATCGTTGGCATCCTCATGATCGGTGACCAAACGCCGCACTTGCCAATACAGCCGGTCTTGGTACGCATCCATCAATAGCCGAAACCCCTTTTCCAGGGTTTTAGGGTTTCGCATGAGTCCCAGGATTTGCTCATCGCTGGTTTTGGCCTGCGGCATCAGATTATGGTGGTTTGAAAGGTTAGACTTTAGACGAACACAAAGGTTTAAATCGGGGGAGAATATTTTCTTATTTTACAGCCTAAATATGGCGCAAAAAATTACTTCCCGATTTTTTTTTAGGCTTTTGAATAGGAAGCTCACTTGAAATGAACCGTTCGACTTCCTATTCAAAAGCCAAATCGGGAAGTTAATTTTTCTGCGTTATTAAAGTTAATTATCGCCTATGATGAAGGTAGACCAACAAAAACAATTCACCCTTGAGTTTTTGCAAACTTACCGCGCGGCGGATGAAGTAGAGCTTGAACATGTTCAAACCACCGAGGCGTTCATCCAGGCACAGCCCAACCCTTTTGATCCACTATTGCCCATCGGGCACATCACGGTTTCGGCCATCCTGCTGGATCAGGCGCAGGAGAACATCCTTTTTCATCACCACCTGAAACTGGATCGTTGGCTGCAATTTGGCGGGCATATCGAACCCGATCAGGACCGCAATACCCTGCAGGCAGCCATTCGTGAGCTGATGGAAGAAACAGGGCTCAGCGTGGTTGCTTTTGGTGTGGTTTCTGGCGACCCCATCGATGTCGATGTACACCTCATCCCGGCGCGTGCGGATTTTCCAGCGCATCCACACCACGACTTACGCTATGTGTTTAAACTCATCCTGCCCGCCAAATTTGACGAAACAAGTTTTAAATGGATTCCGATTCGGGAGCTGCTGGCTTGGGAAGACCCCTCAATCCAACGTTTTGCGCAGAAGGTACATCTCCTGCTTACTGAACTTTGATCAGAAACCCATTCACCACCGCGTACTCCGTTTTTCCATCCTTTTGCAACAGAATTGAGCCACCAGAACCCAGGTTGATGGCGGTGGAACTGCCCGGATTGGCTGGATTGGGGCGAGGGCGAATCAAGAGTACCCCTAGTTTGCTCAATTCCAGGCTCTCGGGCCAAGTGCTCACCTGGACATCCGTAATGCCCTGGCGCAACAAGGCCAGGTGGTCCAGTTTACTGGCTTCTTCCCAGCCGATTACCCCCGGTTTAATACTGCCGGGCACGGCCTGGTAACCCTCCAACTCAATTTCATCGTAGCCATTGGTATTCATCAGGTCGCCCATTTCGGCGATGTTAGCGCGGTAAAAGAATTTGCGGCTATTGTCGTAATTCACCTCTTCGCGGCGGAAGGCCAGGTCAACTTTGTACCACTTGTCGTTGCGCATCACTTGCACTTTGCGCACGACCAAATCATGGAAACCACCGGGCTGGTTTTCGGGTAAACCCTCGTACGCCGTATAATTCCATTCTTTGTACTTTTCCATCGCAATGGCCTCCAGGGCCGTCAGGAAAATGGAAAAATTGAGGCGGCGCAGCATCTGGTTTTCGGGGTCACCTTTGAGGCCGCCACTTTCGATGAGGATGGTGCGGGTTCCCCATTTTTGGATGTTGTCGCCAAAAGCACGGGGTTCAAAAGCATCGTCGTAACGCCCCACCTGTTTGGGGATGTGTTTTTGTAAAAGTTGGTTCATGACCCCGATCAAGCGCATGGCGTCGCCCCGGGTTTCGTTGATGTCTTTGGTGTAATTGTAGGCGGGTGCCAATACCGAGATGGAGGCGGGGTAGGGGCTTACGCCCGCACCAAGGTAGATGTTTTGATCGTGCAAATTGAAACCCCAGTCGGCTTTGGTTTCATCCCGAATGCGTTTGAGGATGCGGCCTTCGGGGGTTTGCAGGCGCATGGCGTCGCGGTTGATGTCGATGCCTTGCATGTTGCGACGGGTGAAACGATTGGCCCCATCTGGGTTGAGCATGGGGATAAAATGCAGGGTCAGTTTGGAGAGCAAAACCTGGCGCAAGGAATCGAATTCGTCTTTTTTTTGCAAAAATTGAAACAGGTCCATCAAAGCCATGGTGGCAGTGGGTTCGTCGCCGTGCATTTGTGACCACATCAACACCTTTACTGGCCCCGTACCAATACTCACGTGGTAAATGTTGCGATTCTGAAAGGATTTTCCCGCCAGTTTAACGGTAAATGGGGCAGGCAAGGCCTTGATCACGGGTTCGATGTCTTCCAGCTTAAAGCGGCGCGTTTCCAGGCCAGCTACCCGGTACTCAGGATGTTTTTCGTAAAATCGCTCGGCGTTGGGCGACATCGTGGGCTCGGGCTCGGTTTGCTGGGTCCGACTCTGGCAGGCAAAACAGCTGCAAAACAGTACAATGAGCAATAGTTTTTGCATGGGTCTTCATGGAATGGTTCTTGATGCAAATAACGGAATTTATTTCATTTGAACGACCTAAGTTACCTAACGCACTTTACGCATTTTTTTACCGCGGAGTAAAGGAGTAAACGCGGAGTTCCGCGGAGTTTTTAGTAATAAGGAGTTTGCCACCTGCGGTGGCTGGAGTTCGGGTTCCAGGAAAATTTTGCTGAAGACCAAGTCGAGGACAACGGGGCTTGCTAAAGGATTACGAACCAAACTTCAGGAATAGCGACCTCTGTGGCCTCTCCGCACCGCAGGTGCCCCTAAAAAACTCCGCGAAACTCCGCGTTTACTCCTTTACTTTGCGGTGAAAAAAAATACGGTTAAATTGAAATAGCTACGAGTACCGGAAAGCCTTAGATGAACATAATTGTCTTAGGGGGCAAAATCCTCAGTCCCGCACCCACTTTACCTCATGCCCTTCGCCCACCAATGGCATATCCAACTGCCCGATCATCCGCTCCAGGATGCTGTGCTTAATGTCTGCTTTCCTCCGGCTAAAAATATTGGCCTGACTGGTTTCGAGGTAAACGATGGTAAAACGTGGATCGTACACCCGCAAGGCATTGAACAAACGGTTGCGCAACTCCTGGGTGAGGTTGGTGCTGTTCCACACAAAGGACTGTTTGCGCCGACAAAAAGCCTTGGCGCGTTCGTACGCCAGTTGCGCCACCTTGCCTTGCCCCTCACGGTCGTCCGAGCGGATTTTCAACTCTTTGCGGATCTGGTCTAGGCTGACCATCGGCAAATGGGGGTAATGTTTGGCGTAGTAGGTATCCTTGCCACTGCCCGCTACCCCTGCCAAAACCACTACCTCAAAAGCCGTGTCGTCGAACAACTCCACGGGATAGGTTTCTTCAGACCAGACGTAGCGGTAGCGGCTATGCTCGTTGAACCAGACGGCTTCCTGCATAAAGCACTCGTTTTCCAGGCACAGTTCACGAAACAAATCGGCACGGTAGGCCAGTTCATCCCGGGTTGCACTGATGCGCCCCAGCACATCCGCTTTGGCCAGGAGGTAAGTCAATTCATTGCGCACCCGCCAGCTGGCCAGAATGGCTGCGCGCAGCGGGTCGGGTTTGTCCATGATCCAGAGGGGTAGGCCGTGCTGGCGCACTAGGGCGCAAACTTCTTCCCGGAAACCGATCTCCACATCCCAGAGGATTTCGCGGGCCACTTTTTCTCCAATTTTGGCGTGTCGCGGAGAACTGATTTTCCCATCTTCCACAATCGTGCACTGGGGTTTGGCCACGTCGTGCAGCAAGGCCGCGTGAAAAAGCAGGGATTGTTCCCGCTCGCTCAAGGTTTGGAACTCGGGCAAAGCCAGCAGGGCGTCAACAACCATGCGCGTATGCGTCCAAACATCCCCTTCAGCGTGGTGCTCGGGTTCCTGAGGACAGTTGCGCAGTGGCTCCACCCAATCCAGCGACTCAATCAGTGCCCAATTCGGCGCCTGTGGTTTGAAAATCTGGCCGTTCAAACCAAAGAGGGGCTCTTTTCCAGTTGCGTATCCAATGTTCATCGGTTTGTACGTGGTTTTTGCGAACGTACTTGAGTACATGTTGAGAAAATTCGGTTTCGGGAAATGCCGCTGCATTGCGGCACACCACGCCTTCACTTTCACCCCCCAGGCGACTGCCCTGGGCTTGTTGATTCGCGATGATGGTTTGTAATTGTGTTGTCGTGAAGTTGCCGCGTTCCAATACGGGCACAGTTGGCAGATCGAGCAATTGCGCGTACCAGTCTACCTCGTCCCAGGACAGCCACAAGCCGTTGTCGCGTACCGCAAAAAGGTAAAAATGACTGTCCAGCCGGGCGTACTCGATGCTGTGGATGGCGTAGAGGTTCTCGCCAAAGAGGTGCAAATCTTGCAGTGAGTTGCCCACCCGCTCCCAGATTTCCCAGATGGGTTTGGCCCAGGGATTGCGGTTGACCGCCCCATGCGAACGCGCGTACACCCCACTGGCTTTAATACAGGTGTTTTCGCCGTCCAGTTTTTCGGTCACCACGATTTCTTGTGCCAATAGCGCCTGCCACTCTTCCTGGATGCGGTCGTCGTTGACGGCACCTTCCGAAAAAGGAAAATGGTAGGTGCGCGGGTATTTTTCGGAGATGGTTTCCATGGGTGGTCGTTTTGCTTACAGGGACAAACGGATGGGTGGCTTGGAAAGTTCCTTTGCTTCACCACAGATTACAGGGGTTTATTCACCACAGATTCTTTTATTCACCGCAGATTCGCACAGATGAACACAGATTTTTACGCCATATCTATAAAATCTGTGAAAATCTGTGCGAATCTGTGGTGAATAATCCGTGTCAATCTGTGCGAATCCGTAGTGAATAATAAAAAATCTGTGGTGAAAACCCCGCCGTGAATTCACCCTGCCCAACCTTCCCGATCCAAACTCCTAAAATGAATCGCCTCCGCCAGGTGTTCAATCAAGATCCTTTCCGATCCCGCCAAATCTGCGGCGGTGCGCGCTACTTTCAGAATCCGGTCGTAAGCACGAGCCGACAGTTGTAATTTTTCCATCGCTTTTTTGACCAACAGTTGCCCCGCCGCGTCCACCTGACACACCTCGTGAACCATCCTGCTGGGCATTTGCGCGTTGCAATGGATGTTCATCCCCACAAAGCGTTGGGCTTGAATCTCGCGGGCAGTCACTACTCTGGCCGCTATGTCCTTACTGGTTTCGGAAGGGCGTTCCTGACTGGCCAATTCATCATAAGAAACTGGGGTGACTTCTACGTGCAAATCGATGCGGTCGAGCAAAGGGCCAGAAATTTTGGTCAGGTAGCGTTTCACCACTCCGGGGCCGCACACGCACTCTTTGTCCGGGTGGTTGTAATAGCCACAAGGGCAAGGATTCATCGAAGACACCAGCATAAAACTCGCCGGGTAGTCTACCGTGTTTTTGGCCCGCGAAATGGTCACGCGGCGTTCTTCCATCGGTTGGCGCATCACTTCCAGAACGCTTCTTTTGAACTCGGGCAACTCATCCAAAAAAAGCACCCCATTGTGCGCCAGGGAGATTTCGCCGGGCATCGGATCGGAGCCTCCTCCCACCAGGGCCACGTCGCTGATGGTATGGTGTGGGGAACGAAAAGGCCGGGTAGTGACCAAAGCAGCATTGGAAGCCAAAATCCCCGACACGGAATGGATTTTGGTGGTTTCCAGCGCTTCTTGCAAACTGAGCG
>Ga0209717_1003936_pt1 | contig 12568 bp, 9 predicted proteins | sample AD_UKC048_MetaG_FD_184418 | JGI IMG/M metagenome (GOLD analysis project Ga0209717, IMG submission 184418) | Active sludge microbial communities of municipal wastewater-treating anaerobic digesters from USA - AD_UKC048_MetaG (SPAdes) (version 2) | ecosystem: Engineered > Bioreactor > Anaerobic >... | reverse complement strand
CCGATAAAGATGACCCGCTTTGAGATCAGGCAGTTGTTGCCGTTCACCGTGAGCGTCACAAAATGCTCCTGCTTCAGAGCCCTCATATCCCTGCACAGATCCGCCACATCGGAACTCTTTCCCAGCCGGATATGCCCCTTTTCAAACATCCGGACACCCAGCTCGTAAAACGCCTTCAGCTTCAGCTTCATCTTTCCCGGAAGCTTCGTGTTCTCAGGATCCTCACCTGAATTTATTATCCTCTCGATAGCATGACGGTGATCCGGACGGACCTTCCCGAAAATGAATTCCAGCAGATCCGGATTTGAACAGTAACCCGCACCCCTCTCTGCAATAGTACTCGCGATCTCTTTCATAGTTTCCTCCTGAAATAATGTCTGTATTCACAAACACTTATAACAGAAAAAGGGAGGGATTTTGGGGAGGTGAGTGTAACACAACATACATTAAGTTACATGAATTTGTAACTGCCTAATTTCATTGGCTTTTAAAAGACACCATTTCTGAGTGTAACATAATGGGCAAAATCGGGTAACATAAAAACATAGTGTGTTTCACTGAGTGTAACATAACTTATTTTCCTGCCTGGAAAAGGGATTGCGCATTTTCGTTCTGACGCAAAAACCGGGCATTATGTGGTATAAGTAAGTATAAGGTCAGAAAAGTTTCAGATCAGAGATAATAACTTAAAAGAGAGGTGCTACCATGAACAGTGTAAATCCGATAAGGGATCAGGAAAAGATCGAGCAGATGAAGAAGATACTGCGGGAGCAGTCCTTCAGGAACTATTTCCTTTTTGTGTCGGGGATAAACATCGGCATCAGGGTCGGGGATCTGCTCCGGCTCAGGGTGGAGGATGTCCGGGAGCGGAGCCACATTGTTATCCGTGAACAGAAGACCGGCAAGGAGAAGAAGTTCAAGATCAATGACAACCTTCAGCGGGAGATCGACGGCTATGTCCGGGGCAGGGACGATGATGAGTTCCTGTTCCTCTCAAGGCAGGGGGGAAAGCGACCGCTCACCAGAGTTTCGGCATGGAGGATCCTCAACAGTGCCGCCAGGGAAGTCGGACTTGAAGGAATAGGAACACACACAATGAGAAAGACCTTCGGGTTTCATTACTACCGCATGAGCAAGGACATCGCCATGCTCCAGAAGATCTTCAACCACTCATCACCCGCAGTCACACTGAGGTATATCGGGATCACACAGGATGCTATTGATGAGTCGCTGGAGAGGTTTTCGCTATAGCGGAGGTTGTGTGAAAAGGGCCCGGTCTGAGAGATCGGGTTCTTTTTTTATCTTTTAATTAAAGAACCTGTATTTATTTAGAAGATCCATTTGGTTAGAAATATATCCAGGCTTCCAGCGTTTGTATTGCCGTCAAGATCGCCTACTGTTAAACCCGTTAAAAAAACATTGTCCCATCCGTCAATTAAAATTGAACTACCTCTTTCTTCTGAAACTGTACCCCACTGTTTTGTCCATAGTTTGTTCCCGTCGTTATTAAACTTAGAAACAAAGATGTCATCTTTCCCGATATTTGTGTTGCCGTCAAGTTCACCAACTGTCCATCCGGTTACCAAAACATTGTCTGAGCTGTCAACTGAAACTGAATTGCCGCCATCACCTTTATTTGTACCCCACTGTTTTGTCCATAGTTTGTTGCCGTCATTATCAAATTTTGTGAGCAATATGTCTAATCCGCCGGCCGATGCATTGCCATCAAGATTGCCATATGTATATCCTGTTACAAAAACATTATCTGAGCTGTCAACTGCAACTGAATTACCTTCATCCAATTGAGTTGTTCCCCACTGCTTTGTCCAGAGTTTGTTTCCGTCGTTATCAAACTTAGTGAGAAATATGTCTTCATTGCCGACAAATGTGTTACCGTCAAGTTCACCTGCTGTCCATCCAGTTACCAAAACATTGTCTGAGCTGTCAATCGCAACTGAATTGCCAATATCAGGTGCAATCGTTCCCCACTGCTTTGTCCAGAGTTTGTTTCCATCGTTATCAAACTTAGTGAGAAATATGTCTTCTTCCCCGATATTTGTGTTGCCGTCAAGATCACCTTGTGTCGTTCCCACTACAAAAACATTGTCTAAGCTGTCAACTGCAACTGAATTGCCAGTATTTCTTCCAACTGTTCCCCACTGTCTTGTCCAGAGTTTGTTGCCGTCATTATCAAATTTTGTGAGAAAGATGTCAACCCAACCGGTAAATGTGTTGCCGTCAAGATCGCCTGCTGTATATCCTGTTACAAAAACATTGTCTGAGCTGTCAACTGCAACTGAATAGCCTTGTTCATCTTTATTCGTTCCCCACTGTTTTGTCCATAATTTATTACCGTTGTTATCAAATTTTGTCAGAAATATGTCAATTCCTAATAAATATGTGTTTCCGTCAAGACCTCCTGCTGTAAATCCTGTTACAAAAATGTTGCCCGAGCTATCAACTGCAACTGAAAAGCCGTTATCAAATCCGCTCGTTCCCCACTGTTTTGTTGACCTTAATTCATACGACATAACAGTGAATGTTTTTACAATAATCTGGCATCCGTCACTGACTATAACTGAAAAAGTATTTGCCCCCGTTTTAGTTAAAGTAAGTTTCAAAGTATTCTTATCGCCGTCCCATCCATCTTCTTCCACTATTGCCGCACCCGAAACTGCAACAGAAAGAGAGTCGCCATCAGCATCCGTCGCTGTTATAACAACTGGAACCGGCATCAAATCAACAACAATCGGAGATCCTGTGAATTCTTCGCCATTTATTTCTATCTTTTCTATCACCGGTGCATTGTTCCCTGCACAGACACCATCAGTTCCGTCTTTTCCGTCAATTCCGTTACAGACAAACACGCTGGTCACAACTTCATTCGGGTCGGTATCAAGAACAAGGTTTCCGTTCGTGTCTATGCCGGTTTTTATATTGTATCCGCCGGCAGGACATGTTTCTGTGTCAGGTGTTACTTCAACAAGACTGTTATATCCGTTAACTCCGTTTTCTCCATCTTCTCCGTCAAGTCCATTGCAAACTTTCTGAGAGACATTTCCTTCCCCTTCATCGAGTGTGCCGCTGTCATCTATATCTATTCCAACGGTGACAAGTTGTCCTCCGTTGGGGCAGTCCGCATCACCCGGTTCTATTTTTTCAATAACGATCATCGAGTTATGACCGTTAGCCCCGGCATCACCAGTCTCACCAGTTTCTCCTTTCTCGCCGGGATCTCCCTTTTCACCATCTTTTACTGTCACAGAAACTTCACCGCAGGTAACAGTGTAAGTTCCGTCCTCATTATCAACAACAGAACAATCGTCACCGTCCTCTCCGTCAACACCCGTCTCACCAGTCTCACCTTTATCTCCTGTGTCACCTTTAGCTCCGTCACTCACTGTAACCGCTGTATCCTCTCCGCAAGTGATGGTGACAACTCCGGTCTCTTCATCTTTTTCAACCGTACAGCCAATGCCGTCAGCACCATCTTTTCCTTCTACACCGTCGGTCCCGTCGGTTCCGTCCTCACCGTCTTTTCCGGCAGCACCGTCTTCACCGTCCTCTCCGTGGCAGACATATCTCGTCTCGGTGATTTCATTTTCATCAAGTTCATTATTTCCGTTGAGGTCAATACCGAAATCGACACGGGTTCCGCCCGCCACACAATTCTCACCCTTATCTTCATCACTCACAAGAGAAAGCGCTGAACTACCCGGCTTGCCGTCTTCCCCACAACTTACAAAAAACAGCGGGAACAAAACCATCAATAAAATCAAAAAGATTGCGTTTTTCATGGGAGCTACCTCTTGAAAAAAATATCATAAATACAGCACACAACTTAAGTCATATTACACCATGGAAATGTAAAATTCTATTTTTTTTAAGAGATGTTTTCATGCTGAAAAGATATTGCGGATAGCGTGAATTTTTTCAGCCAGGAAGGTTCTTGCAAGTCCGATACTCCAATACACGCAAGTTAGTTCTTGGATCTGTTTAATCTCTTTTTCTCTAAGGACTCCGGCAAGCTAGCACTTCTGTCTTTCTGACAGGACAACGCTCCGTCAAGGAGCCTTTATTTGTCTGTTTTAAGCCCCCCCATAAGGTCTCTCATTTAGAAAGTTTGAAGTTTAACATTTTAGGTCTTTACATTCGGGCGGGCTTTGGAGCACAAAACTGTCAATACGCACTGAACTTGATTAAAACTATGAAGCTTCAAAGTTAGCAGTCAGCCCGCCTGAAGCAAATCCCGTGTTAGCTGCAGTTGTTCTCAAAGGTATATAGTTTATTCTGATTCTCAATTTCTGAAATAATTCCGTAAGCCCTTCGATGTCCCAAACGATCAGCTAGTTTTAAGTATGCTAAAACATCTTCAACATTAGCATTTATCTTAATAAGTTCACACCCTAGATTAAAGCAAGTACTTGCATCGTTGGGGTTAATTTTATATGCTTTTTCGTAGGCCTCTATAGCTTCGCTATTTCGGCCTAATAATGAAAGTGCACAGCCCTTCTGATACCATGAATCGGCAAGTTCAGGACAAATTTCGGCAATTTTACTAAAACATATCAGTGCTTTGTCATGTTCTTGCGCGTAGCCATGAGCCGTCCCTTTTAGAGTTAGCAAAAAAGCAGAATTAGGATCAGACTTTAAGTTTTCGTCAACCTGAAATAGAACTTCTCCATAATTTCCTTGTCTGATTAGGCGTTCCATTTTATCATTAAATTCCTTTGCACTCATTTGAGTTTTGGGCTCGATAGCTAATGTTGGTCGAGTTGAAATTTTGTGTGAGCTCACTGTCATATTTAAAGGAACCTTTTCTAATTGATTACTACCTCTCTTTTTTGTCATCTCGTAAAGGCAAACAGGGTATTCAACATTTTCTTCTATTAGCTTTATATAGTGTTGACGTCTTTCTTCATTACATTTTAAACCGAAAATAACCTCACATAATTGACCAGGCCATTCAAATTCTCCTGAATATGGTTCTACATATCTCCATTCCTCTTCATATCGCCAACATGTAGGTTTAGTCGAAATAGCTTTCTGAAATGTACTATCAGAGAAATCAATTTTATAACTGGAGGTATAAGGGTGCCCCTTTTCATCAATACTAATAATCATTTCCGTGTTGAATCCATTCTTATTCATTTCGGGTAGTTTATCAGAGTAGATAACAGGTAGTAAGTTTTCAGAATTTGAAAGGCGTGAGCCCTCAGTTTTTTTAAATCCTAAACAAATCCCCGAATGTTCTCCTGCATAATGTGTCCACATTAATGGATGTTCTGAGTTAACTGATAAGCTAAAAATTCCAACGGATAATAATTGAGCGTCAAGCCCGGAAAACAACTGTTCACTTTGGGCAGGGGAACGCCCCGTAAAATTTTTAATCACTTCGGATCTATATGCCGATGCCTGCCCTATATCCTTAAATTCCTCAATTTTCTTAAGCATTATTTCGGTTTCTATGTGGTTCAAACCAAAAAAAGAGTTTTTATTATCTATCGCCCTTTTCGCTTCTAATATAAATCCTACAACGCTAGCTTGTTGCATTTCTTTTATCTTTTCAAATATCCAGTCTCTACCAATATCTATAATAGAACATTCAAAAGGGTCATTTAATCCTTCGGCTGTAGGCAGGTAAACTTTCCTTTTTAAAAAAATGTCTTCGGTATATTTTGTGTCTGATTTGTACTTGTAGAAAATCATATTGTCATGTTTTCCGTATTGCATATCTTTTTTCCTTATATCTGTAATTGCCATAAATTTCTTTTTTTAAGCCTATAAACATTACAACTATAATTTTTTTTATGAATATTTCAATTTCTATATATTCTCATGTTTGCAGTCTAAACGCCTTGACCGTTACAGCTTCTCTGAACGACGACGGTTCCTATTCCTGTCCTGTTTGTCATGTCTATGCTGAGTCAGTCGAAGTGAGTTAATCGAAAGAAACAATACAGAATGGCAAACTTCACTTTGTTTCTGCCTTCAATGAATTCACTACAGACAAAGCCGGTTGGCAATTTTTCAGGTAGACTGACGAAACAATTCCCCACTGTAACAAAATACCTATTTAGTTACACTCGTCCGTAGCTATCTGATTTTATTAGACCACAATTTGCGGATCTGCAACAGTCTCCTTTTCTTAAATCGTTCCACTTAACGAAGGTGGATTTTCCACTTAAGGAAAGCTGAAACAGTCCAAAAGGAGGCAACTTCGACCGAGGGGCATGATCCCCGGGGAGCTGAAAAAGGTGAAAAGGGGGCTTTTTTCGAATTTGTTAAGTGGAATAGGTGGAATTAAGTGGAACACCGATTTCAATTAATTCAAGTAGTTAGGTGCTGTTTTCCACTTATCTACCTTTCTACCTGAAACAATTAATATAAAAATAATTTTTAAATATAAAAAGGAGTTAGAAACCGAGTCCGTTAAGTGGAAAGGTGGAAGTTGAGGTTTGGGTTTTAAGGAAACCGGGATGCGGCTGATATTCAGAGAATTTAAACATGTGCTGTTTTTTGACTGTTGCTCAGGAAAGTGTATATTGTTCAGAATTGAGTTGAATTACCAGAGGAGATCAATATGAGTTTGCCGGTAAATATTGAATGGCTTCTTTCTTCAAAAAAAATTGAGAGCGAAAGGATAGAATTCAAAGAAGGATTCAACCCTGTGAAAATCATGCATGCCATGTGTGCATTTGCCAATGATTTTCATAATCTTGGCGGCGGCTATATCATTATCGGTACATCAGAAAAAAACGGTGTTCTTCAAAGACCGGTAAAGGGTATTCCTGAAAGTAAACTTGATCAGATTCAGAAAGAGATCGTTGAAATAGGGCACAAAATTGTCCCTTCCTATCATCCGATAATGGAACCATATAAAGTTGACGGAAAGTGGATTCTGATTCTATGGGCTCCCGGAGGACAGGTGAGACCTTATAAAGCGCCGGTCACTTTGGAAAAAAATAAAAGGGAATACGGATATTTCATCAAAAAAGGATCTGTTACAGTCAAAGCAAAAGATCATGATGAAATGGAATTAATGTCGCTGGCAGCGAAAATTCCTTTTGATGACAGGATAAATCAGACTGCAACGGTTAATGACCTCTCACTGCGTCTGATTGAGGATTTTTTAACCGAAGTGGGAAGCGAGCTCGCAGAACAGACTGATCAGCTTCCTATTGAAACAATCGGTCGCCGGATGAACATTGTCAGTGGACCAAGTGAATCGCCATTTCCAAAGAATATCGGACTAATGATGTTTAATGAACATCCGGAGCATTTTTTTCCTGTTACCCAGATTGATGTAGTCTATTTTCCGGATGGTCCCGGCGGAGATATTTTTGAAGAAAAAGAATTCAAAGGCCCTTTGTACCGCATTATTCGTGATTCACTCAGCCATATCCAGCGCAACTACTTAAAGCAGACGGTGATCAAATATCCTGACCGGGCTGAAGCAGACCGTATCTGGAATTTTCCATATGCCGCTATCGAAGAAGCACTAGTTAATGCAGTATATCACCGTTCTTATGAAATCCGCGAACCTGTGGAAGTGAGAATAACACCTGAAGAACTGATCGTCCTCAGTTTTCCTGGACCGGATCGTTCAATCAGCATTGAAGACATCAAAGAAGGCAATGCGGTCAGCCGTCGTTACCGCAACCGGCGGATAGGTGAATTTCTCAAAGAACTTGATCTGACCGAGGGTCGTTCAACAGGTATCCGCAAAATTAAGAGGGCAACAGCTCTCAACGGTTCACCAGATCCCGTTTTTGAAACAGACGAAGATCGTAATTATTTTATTGTCCGGCTTCCGGTACACCCTGATTCTCTTAAAACAAAAGGGGAAAATGAACAAGTCCCGCCATCAGTCGCCATGCAAGACGCCATGCAAGTCGCCATGCAAGTCGAACAGATTGTTATCAAACTAGAAGGTGAAAAAAGCAGAGAAGAACTGCAGGAAAAATTAAAAATCAAGAACAGGGATTATTTTAGAAAAGCTTATATAGTTGCTGCACTTGAAGGTGGATTTATTGAATACACTATTCCCGACAAACCCAACAGCAGATTACAAAAATACCGCCTGACAGAAAAAGGAAAAGAGCTTCAAAAACAATTGAATCAGGATGATAAAAAATGAAGATAATTAACTTGAATGATGATCAGCGGTAATTGTGTGAGCAGTCCTGCATTTCCCATCCGGTTCAACAACATAGCTCAAGTCACGGGTTATCCACAGATGCACTGCCTGTTTCATGGTTTTTGCAAGTCCGATTGCGTATGAGATGTGTCCGTCAACTCCCCGGATCTCTTCAGGAATTGCATAGTTCTTTCCGAAACAGCTTCCAAGCCGGACGGAGATGTGCGGGTTGAACGGTGGCAGAGCCATCCTATATTCAAGAAGCTGTTTCTTCTCCTCAAGTTCACACCGTTTCCGGTCAAGCTCTGAAATATCAAGAAGCTCACAGATCCTTGAAACAAGCGGTTCTTCCATCATCCCGTTCTCGATCTGCTCGATCTGCCAGATCCCGCGACCCAGATTGCTATAGCCGAGCATTTTTGCCAGCTCCTTCCTTGTCAAGCGCTTGAGCCCGAACCTCTGTCTCTGAATTAACGCACCTAAGATCTTTGAATGATTTTGCATCTGATTCCTCCTTTTAGCAGTTTTTATAAAGCGCCCGCAAGCAAGAGTGCAAATCGGCGCAAACAACATCGGAGGATTATAGCTTAATTGGGGAATGGTGCAAATAAAAGGTGGAAAATCATAATTTTACTGACTTTATTTCTTTTTATCACATGAACATCACATAAAAAAGCATATGATTTCAAAACATTATATCCCAAAAGTTAGGTTTTATCACATGACCGTCACATGAGGTTTAAAAGAAATGGATTACATGCCAGTTACATAAGAATCTTTAATATTATCAGAGTGTTTTAGCAAACAATTGATAATGAATTACACACCGGTTACATAAGACTAAGCAGAGATACAAATTTAACAGTCAAGCAAATTCGCTAAAGTAATAATTCGCTAAAGTAATAATTCGCTATGGTGAATTTTTTGAAAACGAGGGTGAGGTCAGGAAGCAGTCAGTTCTTGTTTAATCCTTTTGTTCTGGAGAACAGGATGTTTTTCCAAAAGCACTCCCGTTGAAAGATCTCATTTTCATCTGAATTTATGTTTGCAACTTCAAGTATTGAGAATGTAAAGTAGCTTGATCTTTCCTCTCCTTCTGTGTCAATCATCGTTTTCAGTTCCTTATTACTACCATGTCCGTTTTTTGAGTACGCACACCATCTACCCCAGATATTTTCTTTACCGGAAGCTTTACCGACATATAGCTTTTCTGTTTTCCGGTCTGAGATTAAATATACTCCTGATACTTGAGAAAGAGCTGTCTTCCAGGTTTTCATATCGTTCTCAACAATCATGTCAAGCTCATTCTTGGATATGGAGACTCTGTTAAATCCGGGAAATTCAGAAACAGACAATTTCTTTTCAAGTATCTCATGAAGGAACAAACTCTCTGACCAGTTTTCACATTTTAAATATGACTGCCTTCCGGGTCTTTCAAAGTGGATAACAAGTCTCCCTTTTAATGCAGAGAAGCTTTCATCTTCAACGAGATCATATTTGAAGATATCATTATTTTTCTTCACGTCGTTTACAGTGTAGATTCCTGCAAAAAGCCATTTGTTCCTTTCTGGAAGTGAGATCAGTGAAAGAACCTGCTCCCTTTCAAAATTCTTCTTAGTCTGCAAGGACTGCCACTCTTCAAACTTTCCTGAAACAAAAAAATCAAGTGGGTTTTCTTTAACCTCATTAGTAGAAGCAAGATGAATTTTTATATTCTTGCCGAAAATACTTCCATTTAAATTTTGTAGGATAGGAAACGCCTTAACAGCATTCTGATACATTGTTCAACTCCTTGTTTTTTAATTATCGTCTTTTTTCCTCGATAATTTATCGTTTTTCTTTTTTATTAAACCTTTTGATGGATAGTGTTTTTCGTTATCCGGCAATGAACACTTCTTTCCGAGCACTTCCTCTATAAACTTGTTTTTTTCTTTTCCTTTCAACCCTGGAATAATTTTGTAATTTTCATCGAGACTTAAGATTCCTTTGTCGAAAAGAAGATGATGGTTTGCACATAAAAGGATACCGTTTTCAGGACTTACTCTTTTTTCACCCTTACAATCAGACCAGGCAACGATATGTGCTGCTTGAAGTGCTTCTTCAATGTCTAGTCCACAAAAGGCACACTTGTTTTTATAAACTCGTTTCATAAGTGATTTAAAATAGTTTTGAGCAGCACCCCTAACAGACATATATGAATACACTTTTTTGTCGGACAGTTCACCGTTGAAGTGTCTTTCTGATAAGTCTTCAATTGTTTCACCTTTGTCGGCATACATAAATGGATTAGTCTTAAAAAGGCCAGCATTTTCAAACACTTTTTTTATTCCATTTTCATAGTCATCAATATCCCATGCAGTAAAACCCTCACCTGGTTTCCCTCTCTGGTTGACAACTAAAATAGTTAGAGGAGGCATTTTATTTTCAAGACAGTAGTTCTGAATAAGTTCTAGAAAAAATCTACAAGGTCTATGGTGAGTGAGATTAAGCTTTCTGGAAAGTTCCCCATAAGTTATGGTGCTTTTCTTTTTTGCAACTTCGTAAAGTATGTTCCAAGCTCTGTACGCCCTCTCTTCCTGATTAACCCCTTCTTCATTCGCTTTTTTGTCTGAACTTCTTCTGCCAGACACTATCTCATTCCATAGCTTATCTGTTTCTTTATTGTCTTCCAGATATGGCCAACCTTCTGACTGAACGATGTTTTTGCCAGGAATTATTTTTCTTATCTTTTTTTCAAGATCATCCAGCGTCAGTCCAGAAATCGGTTTTAATGTGTCAGTATCAACTGTGAAATAAAAAGGCAGTTTTTTCTTATGCTTATCGTAGTTTGGAAGTTTATCAGACTTTGAAATAGCTGTAAAAAGGATTTCTTTGTTGTATGAGAAAAAGAGTTTTTCACCCTCCTTGAATTTTTTCTCATCAAGAGCTCCTTTTGGTATCCGGAATTTCCCTTTTTCTTCTCTTGAAAGCAGATCTTCTGAAAAAAATGAAAGCACATCCTCTTTGTTTTGAAAATGCTTTGATTCATCAGTGCTAAGCTTAATAATTCTCATTTTAACACCCCTTTAATGTTAAAAAAACCTTTCCCCTTTTGAATGCACACGATATTCTTCAAAATTTTCAAGCAGTCCCGGATTATTTTTTAAATATTTCTTCGCCCAAGGGTCAATGTTATATGGCGATCCAAATCTGACATCTACAATTATTCCAGGACTGGAAAGATAAATGACACAGTTTTTTGCCAAACCACCTGCAATTCCATCGTTCATATAAACACTTATCGTGTTCTCGTCGTTTATTATGTAATGTCTTAAAAACCCTTTTTCTTCTTTCGAGAGATTGTGAAGGTAACTCTTTTTCTTTAAGTTCAAAAATAATGGCTTTGTCAAATTCTTAATATATTCAAAGGTTTTAGCCGACAAAGCAGAGAGTGTTATTAAAAAAACTATTCCTATCAACCAGTTATATTCACTTTTGAAATTAAGAATGTGTATGCGATTCAAGACTGAATCAGGAAGAAAAAGCAAAATACTTGAGGCAATAAAAAAAGTTAAAAGTAGGACATGATTCGTAATTATTTCCTTCAATAACTCTATCGGCTTAACAAATTTTTCTGTCATTTCTTCATACTCTTTGCTTTTGAGATTCTATTCCAGACTAGACGACAAGTTGCCCTATAAACTTCTTTTCTTTCATCCTCAGTAAGTTCAAGAGCATCGAAAACCACCTTGTCAAGCTCTGCTCTATCCTGGAGAGGATTCGGTTCCTGCTCTTCAATAGGAATCTTTGATTGAGGATCTATGCCACATTCAACAAAAATGTCGTTTATTTCTCTGTTTCCTATTACATTTAAAATACTTCTTGCCTTTTTTTCGTCGATTAAATCTAAATCAGGAAGAACAATAAAAGGATAGTCGTATTCCATATAAGTAGTTAAAACCCCTTGTCCTTGATTGGCGTTCCCAAATATTTCAATTTGCATAAAATAAAATGTTGAATTAATCGCTAATTTCCCTGACCACTCTCTTTTTTTTACTTTTCCATAGCAAAAATTGTCCGAACAAGTTAATTTTGAAACAGCAATCGGTGAGAAAAACCTTTTATCCCAAAATCTAAAGAATAAAACATCAATATCTTCAAAACTTAGAGAATACCAGTGTGGAGTATGGGATTCAACGGAATCACCTACATTCATTCTGTTTTTCTCTCCCCATTTAATATAATCGGAAGCGCCAGTATTTTTCATTTCCTGAATGCTTCTTTTTGAAGAAAACAGATAAGCTGTTTTTTCAATAAAAATCTTGAAGTTCCCCCAAAAAAAATTCAGCAGATTTCTAACTGAAGAGGAGGAGCTGTTTTGAGTCAGGCGGGGCGTTCTGTTTGTTGCTCAGGATTCCCTTCGGGGTTCGCATGAAAATTGATTTTACG
>Ga0209717_1003930_pt1 | contig 12574 bp, 8 predicted proteins | sample AD_UKC048_MetaG_FD_184418 | JGI IMG/M metagenome (GOLD analysis project Ga0209717, IMG submission 184418) | Active sludge microbial communities of municipal wastewater-treating anaerobic digesters from USA - AD_UKC048_MetaG (SPAdes) (version 2) | ecosystem: Engineered > Bioreactor > Anaerobic >... | reverse complement strand
CCGGGCAACCTTCCAGGGTGCAACCAAGCCCAGGGCAGCAGCGAAGAGTTCTTGTTGAGTCATGTTCCTTTCCAAAAAGCAGAAGTCACTCACATACTATCTTACCCACGTCAAACAGCGAAGAGCCGATTATATTTCGCAGACGGTGTATGAAAGGGTTCGCTTGCGTTGTGTTGTTGATGCAATAGTATCTGCGTTGTATGGTCTTGAATTCGATGATTTACGATGGATTCTTCATAACTGTGATCATCCAAATGAAAAACTGAAAGAAAAGGAATTCTGCCGGACACTCGATCCGAAGGGCTTCTGGCGCATCGACAAGGAACTCGATCCGGAGCTTCGGCAGACGGTGTTGACGCTCGTCGCTTTCGATGCGTTGCTCGGGTGCGTCGCCGCCGCCGGCGGGGACCGGCACAGGGGCATCGAGGCGTTCGCGGCGCTGAATGACGGCCAGGGGTGGCTGATTCCCGAAACGCTCCGGCTTTCGGATCATGGTCTTGGCCATGACGAGCGGGCGCGGCAGCCCCAGCCCGTCGCCTCCCGCCTCGGGCCCAGGTTCCCGGAGGATCGCCGGCCCCTGTCGCCCGAGGAGGCCCGGGCCGAGTGCGAGCGCCACGCCCGCGCCATCCTGGGCGACGCCGAGTTCGACCGCCGGTTCCTGAACCGGCCGGCCGACCCCGCACCCCGGCCCGAAACTCCTTGCAACGAGCCCGGCGATCGCGATAGCATGAAAGGGCGTATACAACAGAAACGTTTGTTCGACTAGGAGCCGCGGACGATGCTCACGAAACTCCGGTTCAAGAACTTCAAGGCATGGAAAGACTCTGGCGACATCCGCCTTGCGCCCCTGACGGTGCTGTTCGGCACCAACAGCGCCGGCAAGACCAGCATCCCCCAGCTTTTGCTGATGCTCAAGCAGACGGCCGACTCCCCCGACCGCCAGCGCGCCCTCCAGATGGGCGACAGCAGAACCCTGGTCGATCTGGGCACGTTCGAGGACGCCCTCCACAACCACGACGTCTCTCACAAGCTGGAGATCGATCTCGACTGGAACCTGAACGAACCCCTTCAAATCTCCGATCCTCTCACGAAAAAGAAGTTTGAGGGTTCCGAAATGTCGCTTCATGTCTGCATTTCGGCCGGCAAGAACCGACAGCCTGTCGTTTCGGAGGTGAGATACGAACTGAAGAGCGGTGGAGCCATACAGGTCGATATCGAAATGAAGCGCAAGTCGAATAAAAACAAGTATGATGTTGCCTCGCCGCATTCGAACTACAAGCTCACCCGGCACAGCGGAAGGGTCTGGCCGGTTTCCGAACCCGTTCGTTTCTACGGTTTTCCCGATGAAGTGGCGGCCTACTTCCAGAACGCCATGTTTGCCACTGATTTCGTTCTACAGTTTGAAAAGATGTTGAGAAGTATATTTTATGTCGGCCCGCTCCGGGAAACGCCGAAAAGGCTTTACATGTGGTCTGGGGAGGTTCCCGACCATGTGGGGACGAAAGGCGATCGTGCCATCGAGGCGATCCTCGCGGCCGGTGATCGTCGGTTCAATCTCAAAGAAAAGAGTCGAAGCCGACAGCTTGCGGAGCTGGTTGCAGCATGGCTGAAAAAAATCGGAATGATTCGTGATTTCAGGGTGAAACCCCTCGGAGACGGCCGAAAAGAATACGAAGTGCTCGTCCGTACCGGCCCGAAAATGGCCGAGGTGAAGCTGACGGATGTCGGCTTCGGCGTCAGCCAGCTTCTTCCCGTTCTCGTCGAGAGCTTTTTCGTTCCGCCCCGTTCCATCATGATCTTCGAACAGCCCGAAATCCATCTGCACCCGCGCGTGCAGGCCGAAATGGCCGATCTGTTCATCGAAGCCGTCAAGATGCGCGAAGACGGAAAGCCGCGGGACTGTCAGTTCATCATCGAAAGCCATTCGGAGCATTTTCTGCGCCGCTTGCAGAGGCGCATCGCCGAGGAGGAACTGACCGCCGACCAGGCGGCGCTGTATTTCGTTCACACCGAGGACGGCGCGGCCCGGCTCGAACCTCTCGATGTCGATCCATACGGCAATATCCGCAACTGGCCCGAGAACTTTTTCGGCGACGAGATGGAAGACCTGGTGGCGAGAAGCGAAGCCCAGGCGAAGCGCATGGCCGCCCAGCAGGCCCCGCAGGACGGCGGCCGGCAATGAACCATCTGCCGACGCGCTGTGTCGTCGATACGAACGTCGCGACGACGGCGAACGGGCGCAACCCCGGCGCGAGTTGTGCCTGCGTTGCCGCCAGCAGTCGGGCCCTGATGACGGTCATGAGGGACGGGCACGTCTTCATCGACGCCCGCGGCCTGATCGTCGCGGAGTACCGGGCAAACCTGAACGCCAAGGGACAGCCGGGAGCCGGCGACATGTTTTTCAAATGGCTGCTCACGAACGAGTGGGGCGGCGTTCGCGTCACCCGGGTCGGCATCACGCCGAAGGCCGCCGATCCCGAAGATTTTCACGAACTGCCCCCGCCCCTGCCGGGCGTTTCCTACGACCGCTCCGATCGCAAGTTCCTCGCCGTCGCCGCCGCGCATCCCGAGCATCCGCCGATCCTGCAGGCGTTCGACAGCAAATGGTGGGGCTGGCGTGAGTCGCTCGCCAAAGACGGCGTGGCCATCCATTTCCTGTGCGAATCGGATATCGCCGAAAAATACCGGCAGAAGATGGGCTGAGCGTGGAGTTCTTCCGGTTTCCCCAGACGCCGCACCTCCTCTGGCTGGCCGACGGCACGCCCCGTGACGACAAGGTCATGACGGAGGCCGATGCGTGCGAATTCCTTGCAGGCGACGTTCTCGTCGAGGAGAAAGTCGACGGGGCGAACGTCGGCTTCTCGGTCGACGAGAACGGCGACCTGCGGGTGCAGAACCGGGGCAGTATCCTGGCGCCGGAAACGTGTCACGGCCAGTTCAAGCCGCTGTTCCGGTGGATCGAACCGAGGCGCGACGCGATCGCGGAGTCGCTTTTCCCCGACCTCATGCTGTTCGGCGAATGGTGCTATGCCGTGCATAGTGTAAAATATACCAGGCTTCCCGACTGGTTTCTCGCCTTCGACGTGTATGACCGGTCGAAAAATGCTTTCTGGAGCGTTCCGCGAAGGAATGAGCTCGCGGGCCGGCTGGGGCTGTCGGTCGTGCCGGTCCTGGGGAGCGGCAGGTTCACCCTCGGCGAACTGCCGGCACTGCTCGGCGACTCGTGCCTCACGGACGGGCCGGCGGAAGGCGCCTATTTCCGTCGCGACGAAGGCGGCCGGCTGGCGGCGCGCGCGAAGATCGTTCGGCCTGCGTTCACGCAGGCGATCGACGAGCACTGGTCGCGCAGGGCATTACGGATGAATCAGAGAGCCGGAGGGCACGTATGGCCTTGAACCCGATTTCCTTCACCGAACAGGTGGTGGCGGATTTTTTACGCTACCAGCTCACCACGTATCCGCTTGCCGACGAGAACCTGCACGGCCAGATGCGTTCGCTGCTGTGCCTCGAGGAAAGCCGCATCACCCCCTTGCGCAGCGGGCCGTTCGTCAGCCTGTCGAGGCCGTTCAGACGGGGGGCGGAGATCGAGCGGCTGGTACAGGAAGGCGTGCTTCACGAGGGAATGAAGGCGATCGCCGGCTGGCCGACGGTGCGCGCCCACCAGGAAAACGCGATGCGGGCCATCAGGCAGGGCAAAACGACGCTGATCGCGACGGGCACGGGATCGGGAAAGACCGAAGCCTTTCTGTACCCGATCATCAGCCGGTGCCTGGAGCTGGCCGAAGCGAAGGCGCCGCCCGGCATCGTCGCTGTGCTGGTCTACCCGATGAACGCTCTCGCCGAGGACCAGCTCGACCGGTTGCGCGGCCTTTTGGCCGGGCGCGGGATTTCGTTCGGGCTGTATGTAGGAAAGACCCCCGATGAAGAGGCGGGAGTGCGGGGTGAGCGGCTTCCCGCCGGCTCGTCGAACGCCGATTACCGGGCCCGGCTGAAGCAGATGCGCGATGCGGGCGACCCGGGTACGCTGATCCCGCCCGAAGAGCGCGCCAGCCGTGCCGCAATGCGGAAGGCGGGTGGCCAGCCCCGGATTCTCCTGACCAACGTCAAACAGCTCGAACTGCTATTGACGCGGGGCAAGGACGTCGGGCTGTTCGACGGGGCGCCGCTCGAATACCTGGTATTCGACGAGGCGCACACCTTCCGGGGCGCCCAGGGAGCCGAGACGGCCTGTCTCATCCGCCGTCTGCGCGCGTTCTGCGGGAAGAGCGCCGACGAGGTGACGTGCGTGGCCACCTCGGCCACGATGGCGGATCCGGAGCGCGGTTCCAAAGCCGGCATCGATTTCGCCCGGCGGTTTTTCGGCGTGGCGGCCGACCGCGTGACGCTGGTCGGCGAGATCTACGACGAACTGCGGTGGAACGAGCTTCGATCGCTCCCGGCCGGCCCGTCGGCGGATCCGGCCGAACTGCTCGGCCGGGTGCTTCGCGCGGTCGATCTGCCCGACGACCAGGTTGTGGAAGGCCTCTCCGCATGTCTTGCCGAGCTCGGCGGCGCGCGACTGCCGGTTACGGGATGGCAGAAGGCCCTGGCGTCGCAACTGGCGAGCAACGACCTGGTCCATGCCCTGGCCGATGCCCTGCGCGAGCCGCGGGCGCTGGCGGAGCTGCCCGGACTGCTGACGGAACAGGTCGGCCGCGAGGTCTCGGTTCCCGAGATCCTGTGCTGGCTGGCATTGGGCGCGGCCTGCGGCCGTGACGGCCACGAGCCGCTGCTGCGGCCGGTCGTCCACAGTTTCATCCGCGGCGTCGGCGGGGCTGTCGTCACGCTTTCCGAACCGGATCGGGCGGCACGGCTCTGGCTGGCAGGCGAGGATGCGGAGGCGGGCGGCGCCGGCGAGTTCCGGCGGTTTCCCCTGCTTTCCTGCACCACCTGCGGGCAGCACTACTATGAGGCGTGGGTGAAGGATTTCGGGTTCGGTGAAGGAAGAGCCGCGGGCATCACGGGCGGCGACCTGGTCGGAACCCGCCGCGTATGGCCCCACCTCGCGGAGGCTCAGGAAGGGGTCCGGGTTCTGCTGATCGACCGCCTCGTCGTAAAGCCCGACGAGGACGAGAACACCGACGATACCGATGATACCGACGGGGAGACGGCCGGGGGTGACCATGAATACGATCATCAACGCCTGCACCCGGTGTGGGTCTGCAGGGCCTGCGGCGCCCTTCATGATGCCGGTGGCCACACCTGCGCTTCCTGCAACGCGGGCGGAGGCCTGGTTCCGCTGTATGCGGTCCGCGTGAAGGCAAAGCTGAACGGCCGCCTGCATTCCTGCGTTGCCTGCCAGGCCCCCGGCCGAAGACCGGGCGGCGGGCAGTACCGGGAGCCGGCGCGTCCGGTGCGTGCGGTATCCGTTTCCGACGTGCACGTTCTTGCCCAGTCGATGCTCCATCTTTCCGAGCGCCGGCGACTGCTGGTTTTCGCCGACAACCGCCAGGATGCGGCGTTCCAGGCCGGCTGGATGCGGGACCATGCGCGCCGGTTCCGGTTGCGGGCGCTCATGGCCGGCGGTATCACGGCGCACGGCGTCTCGATCGGCGATCTCGCTCAGCAGCTCGACGCTGTCCTCGAGCGGGACGACGAGCTGTCGCGGGCGCTCATTCCGGAAGTCTGGCAGTTCGTGCCGAAAGAGGATGCCGGAACGAAACATCGCGAAGAGCGATTGTATTTCCTGCGGCTTCAGATCCTGCGGGAGCTGACGACGGGCGTGAAACAACGCATCGGCCTCGAGCCCTGGGGCCGGCTGCGTGTCGAATACGAGGGGCTCGACGAAAACCACGACCTGATCCGGCGCTGGGCCGACAAGCTCGGCTGTGAACCTGCGCGCCTGGCCGAAGGCATCGCCGCGATGCTGGACCATCTTCGGCGCATCCGCCTGGTTCATGACGAGCCCACGAAGATGTTCGAAACCTACTGGAACACCGGCGACAAGGAGATCCAGTATGGGTATATCCCCGAAGTCCCGGGCGGGCCGCGCGGCATGAAGCTGACCCGCGGGGCGGCGGACGAGCCGGGCCGGGTGACCCAGTGGATCGGGGCTCGGCCGACGCAGATCTGGAACGCCGTTTCCGACTGGGGCGTTCCGGAAAACGAGCTGGCGGCGTTCCTGGAGGAGCTCTGGGCGATGCTGGCCGGCCTCGGCCTGATCGTGCCCGCCAAGCTTACGGGGTGGGGAAAGCCGTTGAGCGGCACCGCCGGGGTGTATCAGATCAACTCCGGCAAACTGCGCATCATGCCGCATCGCGGCCGGTTCCGGTGCGTCAGGTGCCGGCGGATCGCCCTGCACGCGGGACCGACGGGCCGGTGCCTGGCCTGGCATTGCGGCGGAACGCTGGCGGCGGAAGAGGCCGACCCGGACGATTTCGATCTTCGGATCCTCGACGGCGAGTATGCGATGCTGCGCGCCGCCGAACACTCGGCGCAGGTGCCGACGGAGCTGCGCGAGCGGTATGAAAACCAGTTCAAGGGGAAGAGCGAGCAGGTGAACACCCTGGTCTGCACCCCCACGCTCGAGCTCGGCGTCGATATCGGCGCTCTGGATGCGGTGCTGATGCGTAACATGCCGCCCGGGCCCGCCAACTACTGGCAGCGTGCCGGCCGGGCGGGCCGGCGCCACCGGATGGCGGTGGACATCACGTATGCGCAGGCGACGAATTTCGACCAGTCGTATTTCCGCGACCCGCTGAAACTGCTTCGCGGCGTTGTCGAGCCGCCCCGGTTCAATCTCGCGAACGACGTGATGGTGCGCAAACACGTTCATGCGACGGTGCTCACCGCCCTGCACGGATTTGCCCGGCAGGCCGGGGCGGAAGAGAAAGCGCGGATCGAAACGGTTCTGCGGCGGTGTTTCCCGGTGAGTCTCGCTTCCTATCTGTTCACTCCCGGCGGTGAAGTTCTCGAAAAGCCTTTCGATCCAGGGGACCTGAAGGCATTGGTCGCCGAATTCCGGGTGAGGCTTGCCGCAGAGGTGAAGCGGGCGTTCACGCAGGCCTGGCCGCCCGAAGACGCGATGGTCGTGACGGAAGCGCGGCTGGCCGAGATGATCGACGAGCTTGCGCCACAGCTCGAATCGGTTCTGCGCCGGTTCAAGCGGCGGCTCGAGTGGGCGCGCGGCGAGCTGGCGAGGCTGTCCAGGGAGGAAAGCCGGAAGGGCGTGCTGGATCCGGAGGACCAGGCGCATCGCAAACGCTGTCAGCGGATCATCGAGCGGCTGAAGGGGCAGGCCAGACGGACGCGGGCCCAGGCCCAGGGGGGCGCGGACGATTCGGATACGATGGGTGCTCTCGCCCGTGAAGGGTTCCTGCCGGGCTACGGTCTCGAGGCCGGAAGCATCGTCGGAACGGCCGAACCGCCCCGGATGACGTACAGCCTGAGCGAGTTCGATCTTGCCCGTGCTCCCACGATGGCTCTGCGGGAATACGTTCCGGGAAATGCCATCTATGCCAACGGCTTTCGGTTCGTGCCGCGCCGGTTTCAGCTCCTTCCCGACGAAACCATGAAGTTCGAGATCGACGCGGAGCGGAAAGTCGTCGTCCAGATCGGGGCAGCGCAGACGGCGCCGCTTTCCCAGCGCGAGATCCGCGCGGTTCCCGTCTGTGACGCGATTCTTCCATCGCAGTCGCAGATATCGGATGACGAGGAGTTCCGGTTCCAGATGGCGGTATCGGTGTTTGCGATGGAGCGCGGATTCCATCGGGGCGGAACGGCCCTGAAATGGGGGGAACTCGATCTGCGCCTGCGGCGCAGCGTGCAGGTGCGGCTCGTCAATGTCGGCCCGAGAAGCGAAGTCGAGGATGGAAATCTCGGATATCCGGTCTGCCTGGCCTGCGGGCAGTCACACTCCCCCTTCGCCTCTGACAAATCGCGCCAGGACTTCGATCAGAAGCATCTCGACCGATGCGGGCACAAGATTCAGCCGACGGGGTTTTTCGCCGACGTCGAGGTGGATGCTCTCGGCCTGCATGATATCGAAGACCAGACCATGGGTTTCAGCTTCATGGAAGCGATGCGCATGGGAGCGGCGCGCGTGCTCGACATGGAGATCGAGGACTTGCAACTCCTTGCCATTGGCCGGCCCGGGGAAAACCGCCTGGATATCCTGATGTATGATCCGATGCCGGGCGGTTCGGGCCTGCTCGACCAGCTCGTGAGCCGGTGGCAGGAGGTGCGCCTGGCGGCGCTCGAAATCGTCGAAAACTGCCCGGGCGCATGCGAACGCGCCTGCATCGACTGTCTGCAGACATACAGGAACCGTTTCTATCACGAGCATCTCGACCGGAAGAAGGCAGGGGAGGTGCTTGCGCGTTCGGAGAGCGCCCTTATCGAGGCTCATCCGATTCCCGAAAAACTTCCGAAAACCACGACGACGACGGGACAGCCCCAGACGCCCATCGAGACCAGGTTCAAACGGTTTCTGGAGGAGGCCGGGCTTCCGATGCCGATCGCCCAGAAGACCATCGAGATTACCCCGGGAATGCCGACGATACCGGACTTTTATTACGAGGGTGACGATGCCGACGAGCCCGGTATCTGCATGTATCTGGACGGCATGGCGGCCCACATTCACGGGAACCCCGAAACGGCCGAGAAAGACCGGTTCCTGCGCGATCAGCTTCGTTCCAGGGGATACGAGGTCGTCGAAGTCCGGTCGTATGAGCTGGATGACAAAGACGCCGTCGTCGCGGCCGTTTCACGGATAGCGAAGTATCTCGTCGGCAAGGAGAAACAACGGAAGCTTCGCGAGGAGACCGGCTGGTTCGAACGGGCGAGTGGCGGCAACTCGGTTCAGGTGGCGGTCGAGGAGGTTCAGCAGCCCGAGGAACGCCGGTTCAGGTTCATCAGGGTCGATGCTCCGGCGGTCGATACCGTTCCGATCTTCGACCTGCGCATCGCCGCCGGGGCGTTTTCGGAACACCAGAGCCCCGAACCCGAAGGGTATGCGAAGCTCGAGGGCCTGGCGCCGCGCGAGTCCTATTTCATTGCCCGGGTTATCGGCGACTCGATGGATGAGATCGTTCCCGACGGCGCCTGGTGCCTGTGGGAGCGGATCGGTTTACCCGGCGTCGGTGCCCCCACCAGCGGGCAGAATCTCGTCGTGCGGCGCCCCGACGGCGATGACCCCGAACTCGGGCGGTTCACCTTCAAGCGTCTTGCCAAGGATCGAAACGGCAGATACCTCATGCCCCTGAGTTCCAACCCCGCTCATCAGACGATCCGTTTCGGCCCCGAAGATCGCATCGAAACCTTTGCCCGACTCAAACACGTCGTGGTCGAGAATGAATAAATAATTGCAAGAATATAAAAGGTGCTGGGCGAGCCTGCATAAGGACTTTCGAAGGAGAAAACATGCCGTTTCAGAAATGTTGTTCGATCTGGAAAAATGATGAGCAAAGATTTTCCCTGGGGCGAGGAATATGATGATGAGGAACAATGCGCCCAGGACCCGCGAATGGCGTGGGCACTCTGTCGATCCTGAACTTTCGGACGAGTGGCTGGAAACGTGCAGCTCCTTTCCCAATTGGCGGTTGATAAACATTTGTGCAGGCCATTATTCTCCAGATGGTCGCAGATCGTCCCAATTTCCTCATGTCTACTTCCGGTGGAAATCGGAATTTTCCAGGAAACCGATGGAAAACTTCTCGATCATTCTTGATGCATTTCAGAGGTGTTTACGTAACGTATTTGCAGGTGATGATTCTCGAATTGCTTTGGAAGCCACGACAAGGATTCATATCCGCTCAGGTATTGCTACGACCTTGTCTCTGCGCATTGATTCGAGAACTCCCAGAAGCTCCACTGAGTCCAATTCACTCGATCGGAAGTGGTTCAATGAAATCATCGAAAAAATGAAGCGGTTCGAACGTGAAACGACTTCGATAATGGATAAATTCTTTACAGATTGACGGTCCAGTGCGACGATGTATCAGTTGCTACAACGAAAAGGAGTATCTCCATGAAGAAGCGGATCGGGGTCTGGGTGGACCGGCGGAGGGCCGTCATCGTGACGGTCGGGCAGGGGGAGGAACAGGTGCAGGTCGTCACCTCGCCGCTCGAGGGGACCGGCACGACGAAAGGCCGCTCCCAGCATGGACAGCACGATATCGTGCCCGACGCGGTGCAGTTGAACCAGGAAACTCTATATCTGAAGAAATATTATACCGACATCGTCGAGTTGGTGAAAGGCGCCGATTATCTGGTGCTCATGGGGCCGGGCGAGGCTCGGGTGGAGCTGCGCAACGCGCTCGAACAGCGGTCGCTCGGCTACAAGATCCTCGAGGTGAAGCCGGCCGACAAGATGACCGACCGCGAGGCGATGCTCGCCGTGCGCGACTACTACGCCGGTCACCAGTTGCCCTGACCCGGCAACCTAATGCGGATTTTCTAAAATATCATGATGTCTATGTAGGGGCGGGTCTCAGACCCTGATTCTTACCCACATCTCTTCGTCATCCAATCTATGGCTGGTTTTCAAAGGTATCAAACCTCGAAAACCAGCCATTGTACTGTTTCCCAGTTTCCGCTACGCTTGATCTCATGAGAGAAACAATTACACCTGCAATCATTTCGGAATGTGCAAGTCTTGCGAACAGCATGGCCATTGAAAACTTCGCCCGTCTCGGCCACTATGATTCTCGAGTTGTCCTGAGAACGGTTCGGGTTGCTGCATCGATATTTTCCAGCCCGAATACGAGGTTTTCACAAGTGTTCAAAACCGAAGCCGAGAGAAAAGCTGGTTATCGCCTTATCGAAAAGGAAACTCTGGCCCCCCGTGACCTGATTTCATCGGCGGTTGATGCTTCATCGAATCGCATTCGCGATCTTGGAATGAAGATGGTTCTCATTCCGCAAGATACCTCGACATTTACTGCCAATTATTCGTCTCACATAGAGGGCTTGGGGTGTGTCGGTTGTGAGAAGAGTTCAGGTTTCTTCTTTCATAGTGCGCTCGGGCTCACGCAGGCCGGGACTCCAATTGGTTTGCTGGGCATGAAAATATTTACCAGGCCAAAACATCCCCAAAAATCCAGAAATGCCTGGAAGACCCTCCCCATCAAAGAAAAGGAGAGTTATCGCTGGCAGGAAATGGCTCGCGAGGTTGTGGAAATTTTGCCTAGAGATGTCGAGCCAGTCTTTATTTCCGACCGCGAATCGGATATTCACGAATACTTTCAGGAACTTTTTGATCTCAATGCCAGATTCGTGGTTCGTCATTCTCATAATCGGCGAACTATTGATGAAAACGGCGAACTGGAAACTATTCGAGAGCGTCTTTCATCAGCTCCTATCAGTGGCCATGGCCAATTTTCGATTCCGAAGTCTGGCTCTCGTAAACCGCGAACTGTATTCGTGTCATTGCAATGGGAACGAATTGAGTTTCATCTGCACAAAAGTGGCCTTGCCATCCACAGAAATCGACGGCCAATCGCACTTACTGCAGTGCGTATCTATGAGAATGCGCCCCCTGCCGGAGAAAAGGGAATTGATTGGATTCTTTACACCGACCTTCCTATTCAGAGCGCTATCGATGCGCTCGAAGTTCTACGAATTTATACATGCCGCTGGAGGATAGAGGATTTTCATTTGACCCTGAAGTCAGGAATGCGCATTGAACAAAACCGTCTCGAGAAAGCTGAAAACATTCAGAGATTGCTCGCCCTTGCAGCTCCAATGGCTGTAAAAATCATGGAAATACTGTATCGAAGCCGTAATGATCCCTTGGAAGCTGATTTCGGTTATTTAAAATGGCCCACTTTGACTGTCTGATTTGGCCCACCCTGCTCAGGGAGGCTACCCTTCGGAAAAAGTTCCCCGGAGGCAGCCATGAACAGGAGAATCAAAGTGGAGTTATTCGAGCAGATACGGCGTGAATACGAGCATGGCATCGGAACGATCAATGGAGTTGCCCGGAAGTTCGGCGTTCATCGGCGACTTGTGCGGCAGGCTATCGTGTCGGCAGTCCCTCCAGAGCGAAAAGTTCCGGATCGTGCCAAGCCCAAGCTATCTCAGGTGGTGGATTTCATCGATGAGATTCTCGAGAAGGACAAAACCGTCCGCCGAAAACAGCGCCATACAGCGCATCGCATATGGCAGCGTATACTTCAGGAGCAAGGAACTGTCATCTCCGAATCGGTTGTTCGGGTCTACGTTCGGTCGCGGAAGTTGGAAATGGGGCTTATGGGGCATCAAGTGATGATCCCTCAAGTCTATGGCCCCGCCCAGGAGGCTCAGGTAGACTGGTTCGAAGCCGACGTGCGCATACGTGGGTTCCTGATCAGAATTCAGTTGTTCTGCATGCGAAGCATGTATTCGGGTGGAGCCTTCCATCGGGCCTATCTGCGAGCGACTCAGCAGGCATTTCTCGAAGCGCACGAATTGGCCTTCCAGCATTTCGGTGGTGTTTTCAGAGAAATCCGGTATGACAATCTTTCCAGCGCAGTGAAAAAGATCTTCCGAGGCCGACAGCGTGAGGAAACGAATCGTTTCATTGCTTTCCGGTCTCACTGGGGTTTCCAATCAGACT
>Ga0209717_1003917_pt1 | contig 12588 bp, 12 predicted proteins | sample AD_UKC048_MetaG_FD_184418 | JGI IMG/M metagenome (GOLD analysis project Ga0209717, IMG submission 184418) | Active sludge microbial communities of municipal wastewater-treating anaerobic digesters from USA - AD_UKC048_MetaG (SPAdes) (version 2) | ecosystem: Engineered > Bioreactor > Anaerobic >... | reverse complement strand
AGCAGCAATCAAAATTGCGGCTGTCACCACGATGCCAGTGATTGTCATACCGGAAATCGGCGTGACCGAGATAGTTGCTATCGCCCACGCTGAGACAGCCGTGAATAGGAACGATACCACAAATACCACTGCGGTCGCCACCAAAGACAGAGTGGTTGGATTAGACTGCCCAACCATGACCAAGAAACGGAAGAACACGAACGTCATGACTGCCAAAATGAAGAATATTCCCATCCGCATCGAGCCACTCATATCTGTTTGCCAACGTTCAGTCGACACATCCGCAACCTTCTTTTGTCCACCAGCGAAACGACTACCGATCACATTTTTCATGCTACTGAAAATGATCGGCGACATTTTGATGATAGACACGATTGCGGCTGTGAAAATGGCACCGATCCCGATCTGCTTCACCGGCCCGCTCGCAATGTCGTCCCACGGCAGAGCTGCCATCTGCGGGTTCAGGTGAGCAAACAGAGGAATCAGGAAGAATGTCGCCAGCACCGAGCCACCGCAGATCAAGAGGACATATTTCAGTCCAATGATGAAACCGAGTCCGACCATCACTGCGGAGGTACTCAGCTCCGCCACGACCTTGGTTTTTTCTGTCAGATGGGTGAAAAAGTCAGACCTGACCAGCTTCGTGGTAAAAGTATCTGACCAGACACCATGGACAGCGACCATGAAGTCATAGATGAAGCCAAAAGCGACTGACAAAAACAGCGTGATAGCCGATTTACCACCTTGGTCTCCAGCCATAAGCACGTTTGTCGTCGTCGTCGCTTCCGGGAACGGCAAACGCCCATGCATCTTGTTGATGAAGTAGTCCCGGAACATCGTCAGCATGACCACCCCAATGATCGATCCGAGAATCGGGCTCAGGATGATTGCCAACCAGTTCGGTTCCAGTCCGAGGATGTAGGCCGATGGCAAGACAAACACAGCGCCGCCAACCACGATTCCAGACACGGCTCCAATAGCAATGACCTGGACATTCTCAAGGAGACCGAACTTCTTCGCGACGAGCGAACAGTAGCCGACCATCACGACCGCGATCAGAATGGCGATTTCAACACCATTGCTGAGTTTGGCCGTGAGATAGGCAGAAGCGGCCGAGAAAAACACGAGCATCAATATTCCGGCGAAAATCGACCGGAGTGTCCACTCTTTCGGATTCGGATCCGTCACGACGGGGATATACTTCTCCCCCTCCGCAAGCGGCCTTTGGGCGTTTTCCGGTAGCCCAACCACCTTATCTTCTTCACTCATTTCCATCTCCTTGTCCACACGGACGCAGAAGGTTGAAAAACAAAAAAATAAAACAAAACACATGCCTACCCCAATAGACACGTGATAATTGTCAAAGGACAAATCACGAGTATTTAAGCAAAAGCAGGACAAAATGTCAATAGTCCAAAACGTAAAAAAATAGCACTGAAGATTTTTTAATTACAAATTCCCAAATCATTAAAAAACCTAAAACAATCCTACTCCACCAACGAAAAAAGAATAAACCGCCATTGTGATTGGTGAAAGTACACTTGCTCCAAAGAACAAAAATGCTAATAAAATTATCAGACTATACCTCTCGAGGAATACCACCACATGGCTATACGACGGCGGCAAAACCGCAAACAACACTTTCGAACCATCAAGCGGTGGGATCGGCACCAAATTAAATGTCGCGAGTAGAACATTCGCGTACACAATGAGAGAAAAGAAAGAAGTCAAAACCGAAAATGGCAAGAATCGCACGAGCGCCCCGAACACTGCCGCGAGCAGAAGATTCGACAACGGACCGGCGAGCGCCACATAGGCCGGACCCCATTTGCCATTACGCAGATTATACGGATTGAATGGCACCGGTTTCGCAAAAGCAAACATGAAACTTCCCCCAGAAACAAAAAGCAAAATCAAGGGCATGAAAATCGTCCCCATCGGATCAATATGGGCAATCGGATTTAGAGTCAATCTACCCGCCAAACGCGCTGTCGGATCCCCCAGTCTGTCAGCCATCCAACCGTGGGCATATTCATGCATAATCGCCGAAACGATAATCACCACCAAAAAAAATAAACTGGATAAAATCATCATAAACTTGACAAACTTTTAATTTTGAAGTAAAATCTCCATACCTGGCTTATTATAGCGGGAAAAACTACTAACGTCAAAATAATCAATTTTTATGTCTAGAATCTGCACAGTCTGTGGCAAAGTGCCAAAAAAAGCGGCCAACCGCAGTCACGCCCGCAACAAAACATTGCGTCGCCAAAATCCAAACCTACAAATATCCGGCGGCGTAATCAAATGCACTCGTTGCATCCGTACTGCTTCCAAAAAATCTGTCTAACAAAAAATCTCCTTCGGGAGATTTTTTGTTACCATCGAATTGTCGGGCTAACAGGATTTGAACCTGCGACCTCATGCACCCCATGCATGCGCGCTACCAACTGCGCTATAGCCCGATGAGCGAGGGAGACGACAAGGATAATCTTGTTGTTTCCCGAGCGAAGAGGGTCTATATGCGAACATATAGCCCGTTTTTTTCTCACGCGATTATACCACCACCCAAAAACTTTTTCAATACAAAAAAAGGGCGTAGCTCTCGCTACACCCAACAACCCCAGAAAGGACCCCCCACCTAAACAGAGATTATTACTCGGAACAAAATTGACCAAAGTCTCTGCCCAGCACATCGAGTCCCAGACATGTTTCATGATCACAAGTACCAATCGGCTGAATTCCAATAATCTCCTTACAAACAAACTCCCCCGAAGGCTCCGAAGTCAGAACCTCAACGCAGGTTGCATGAGTGCGACCATCACACCCAAATCGCTGAACCACACTTCTACACCGATCCTGAACTCTTCTCACCGAAACTCGAAAAACTCGATACATCATACACCTCCATTTATGTGTTTATCGCCAACAAAGAACTCTCCGACTAATCAATATACCACCAGACTCACCACTTGTCAACCCAAACACAAAACACCACCCTCGCGGATGGTGTCCTGTTTTGAAAACTGATTAAATCGTGAGATTGTCAACAGCGCTTGTGTCAACTTCGTCATTCATGGCTACTGGCTGGCTGACGCGAGGACCGCGACCGCCGACCGGTTCGTTGATCTTCAGATTCACGCGAGCGTTATTTTTGGCGCCCACGATCTTCAGAAGAGTACGAATTGCCCGAGCTGTTTGACCCTGTCGTCCAATGACATAACCCATATCACCGGCATTGATATCCAAAGTGATGAGCACGCCACGTTCGTCAATCGTGCGAGTTGTTTTCACATCTTGCGGATTGTTGACGATCGCTTGAACGAGCATTTCGACAAACTGTTGATCGGTAAGATTATTCATAATCGATCATATCTGATTTAAATACTGAACTGTCGACGGTGTGGTAACACCACCAGTCCCGTATGCACCTGTCCAACACGGACGAATGCGCAATTATTATACCCAACCACAAAATCCATGTCAAACCTTATACAGCCGCTTTCGCTTTCTTTTCAGCCAATTTTTTCTTCCGTCTCTCGGTCAACTTCACAGACAAACGCTTTTTACCAGAAATAATTCCTTCGTTCAAAAGCAAATTGTGAACAGTGTTTGAAGCTTGAGCTCCGACTGACATCCAATATTTGATTCTCTCAGCATTGAACTTCACAACTTTTGGTTTTGAAACCGAATTATATGTACCGAGCAATTCCAAATAACCAGCTTGTGTATCTTTGTGTTTATCCGATACAATCAAACGGTATGACGGCGATTTGGATTTACCAATCCGCTGTAGACGCAACATCAACATAGTATGTTTTAATTAAAAGTGAGCGTTTCGTGACGACTCGGGCATATTATACCTGAATTCGAGAAAAAAGTCAACCCCGCCTCTCGCGAGAGGCGGGGCAGGCCCCACCCGATGAGAGAGACGCTAGCCCCATCCTAGTCTAATTTAACCGACAAAAGCCGACTAATACCATCATTCCCCATAGTCACCCCATAGAGAGCATCGGCAGTATGCATTGTCACTTGATTATGAGTGATGAGGAGGAATTGGGAACGCATCGCGAGTTCATGCAAAATTTTGTTGAAACGTAGAGTATTGGCCTCATCGAGCGCCGCCTCTACCTCATCGAGCACGACGAATGGTGATGGGTTAATATTCAAAATCGCGCAAACAAGTGCAATCGAAGTGAGAGTGCGCTCGCCACCCGAGAGTGCCTGAATATTTTTGATTTTTTTACCCGGCGGACAAGCGACCGCATCGATCCCGATCAAAATTTGTTCTTTTTTCTTCCGACCGACCACATCCGATTCGACTGGAATATCACTCGGACTGATCACCCCATCACTCGCCAACTCACCATTCACCATTTCGACACTTTCCTCTTCCTCCGCATAAATTTCCACGAGATCCGCTTTTCCACCCTCAAACAACAATTCGAAATATCGTGAAAATTCCTTACGAATCAATTTGAAAGCTTTGTCACGTTTTTTCTTCATGATTTCATCCAATTCCTGTACCGCCGTCTTCAAATCACCGAGCGCACGACGCAAATCCGAAAGCTGTCCAGTGAGAAAATCGTATTTTGTCTTGGTTTCTTCATGCTCTTTCACCACTTCTTCATCAATTCCACCGATCAGTGACATTTGATATTTACACTTTTGAATTTTCTCCTGAATACCGACCAACTCTGTCGCCGAGACCGTTGTTGCATTACGTTCCAAAATGTTTTTTATATCCAAATGCATTTCTGCATAGACTTCATTTGCCAGGTCTTCCTGTCGTGTGTCTAGTTTCGCGATCGAAATTTGTAATTCATTTCTACGATCGACAACTTTATTTATTGAACTCTGGTAAGCCTGCATTTCATCTTGCAATGCGAACACACGCCGCTTCTTTTCTTCTTCTACCCGATTGAAATCCGCGAGAGCGGTTTCTGCCGCCACCATTTCATGTTCGACCGCCACGATCATCTTGTCCAGCATTTTTTTCTCACTCGAAAGCCCGACCATTGCATTGCCGTATTCAGCCGGCGTCATATTACACAGAGCCAATTCCTGATTTAGTGTAGCAATTTCTGTATCCAAACTTTTTTTCTGTTCACGCACAATCCGCGCTTCTGCTTCCGCCATCTGAATATCCGAAATAATTTTTTGTAAATTTGTCGCCGCTTTTTCCGATTCGATTTCCACCCGTTCGAGTCTGGTCTGAGCCTCCGCCAAAACCCTCTCATCATCCTGCACACCACGCATCCATTCACCCCCCTCGGCGAGAGCAAAACTCAAACCATTTCTTTTGCCCCGCCTGAAACCGCCACGCATACTACCACTCACTTCCATGACATCACCTTCTAGTGTCACCATTCGAATCCGACCAATTCCGATACTGCGCGCCACTTCAATATTTTCCACCACCAAAGTATTGCCGAAAATATATGAAAAAATATTGCTGAACTTCTTATCGAAATCAACGAGATCAAGCGCCAGACCGCGCACCCCCGGAATCTTCTTCATTTCTTCCAAATCTTGTGATGCATAGCGTGGTTTCACTTTGGAAATCGGTAGAAAAGTCGCTACTCCGAGCTCATTCGTACGTAAATACTGAATTGCCGTCTCAGCAACATGTTCATCACTAGTGACGATTGAAGACAGATTGCTACCAGCCGCCACATCCAAAGCCAGCAAATATTCTTCCGGAACTTTTCCTAATTGTGCTACTACTCCAAAAACACCATTGAACCTCTGACGATCCTCTAGAATTGCCTGCACCGCTTTCAATCCCGCCAACTGCCAATACGATTGATCATTCTTCACCTGTTGAAAATTCTGTGTCAAACGCAAAATTTTATTGCGCGTTTCTGTTTTCTCCAATAATAATTTCTCGTTGGCAGAACGAATGGCCAACAAATCACTATTCAAATGATTGTATTTTTCTTCGGCCAAAGTGAGCGAACGAACTGTTTCTTCTTTTTTAGTTTTTAATTCAGTAATTTTCCCCTCGAGCCAGCCGACATTTTGTTTGCCTACCTTGGAATATTCCGCTTGTAATTTCCCGACGATTATCGCTCGATCTTTTTCCAAACTGTTCTTCCGCGCCATTACTTCCTGAGATTTTTTCTGCAATTCAGCAAACAGGGATTCCCGCGACTCAGCACCAGCCAATTTCGCCAATTCTGTTTGAACGATATTTAATTTTTTTTCTAATTCCACATATTCCCGATGTACAATTTCCATCTCACCACGCAAACTCTCCAACTGCTTCGCATTTGATTGCCACAGAGTGGTATAATAGATCTCGCCGAGGGAACGAAGTTCGTTTTCTACATCCTGACGCTGTTCCAATTTCTTCACCTGCCGAGAGAGTGCACGCAAGCGCGGTTCGACCTCATTCATGAGCATCTCTGCCTGACGCAAATTCTCCTCCGTATGTTGCATTTTCAAAATTGATTGATGGCGCTTTATCTGAAATTCTTTGATGCCCGCCGCTTCATCGAAAAACCGTTTTCGCTCTTCTGGAGTCTGGAGGAGCAGACGATCGATCATTCCCTGCCCCACCACACTATACGATCCCTGACCGAATTGAGCGCGCGCGAGGAGAATCTGCAAATCAATCAAACGGATCTGTTGCCCATTTACCACGTACTCATTATCACCCGAACGATATAGACGGCGAGTGATTGCAATTTCATCAAATTCAACATCAACTCGATGATCTGAATTATCGAGTGTCAATGTCACGCTCGCCATACCGAGTTGCCCCTTCGCTTCCGAACCGGCAAAAATTACATCTTCGCTTTTCTTCCCACGCAAAGCCTTCATACTCTGTTCCCCCATCACCCAACGAATCGCGTCTGAAATATTGCTTTTACCGGAACCATTTGGACCGACAATCGCCGTCACACTCATCTTCCCATCACGTGGTGGAATGAAATCCAAATGCACTTTCTGTGCAAATGACTTGAACCCTTGAATTTCGATACTTTTCAAAAACATAATGCCCCATATTATACACCACTCGATTGCCCTTGACAAATTCGTAGGATTGGTATAGAATGCCTGGCTCTATATATGAAAGAGACAATGACCAAAATTCATCAAACTGTGGCCAATGCGAAAAATATCCTCATTGTGCCGCACCGCAACCCAGACGGAGACGCCATTGGTTCTCTTAGTGCGCTCGCTCATTATCTCACGAAACAAGGTAAAAATTTCGCTACATACTGCGCCACAGACACGACCGACAAACTCAAAAAGATTGACTACCTCCACATACCAAATTTCTCCCCCTCAGCGCCTACTGTCTCAAACTTCGATGTCCTAATCACAGTCGATTCGGGCGATCCTGAATATGCCGGGATTACTGATTTCTTGAAAAACATTTCTCGTCGCACCGCGGTCATCAATATCGATCACCATCCGACCAATACTCGCTATGGTCACCACAATTTAATCATACCGACAGCCGCCTCGACCACAGAAATTATTTTTCAACTCTTCAAACACAATCGCTGGCACATCGATCGCCCCATCGCCGCATCTCTCCTGACTGGTCTCATCACCGACACCAATAATTTCACAAACGGAGCGACTTCCTATTCCGCACTCATGGTCGCGAGCGAACTCATCCGCCTCGGCGCTAATTTCAACCAACTGAAAAATCATTTGATCAAAGATAAGACTATCAACATCCTGAAATTGTGGGGAGTGGTTTTGTCTCGTCTCGAATTACACGAAAAAAACGAAGTGACATACACTTACCTCACACTCGCCGACCTGCACGAACACAATGTCTCCGAAAACGAATCCGAAGGGATTACTAATTTCTTAAATGGATTATCCGAAGGCAAAATGTCTCTAATTGCCAAAGAGACAACCGATGGAAAAGTGAAAATCAGCTTACGCACCACCCACGAAGACGTCGACGTCTCAGCCATCGCCAAAAATTTCGGAGGTGGCGGACACCGAAAAGCCGCCGGATTCTCATCCGAAAAAACAATTACCGAAACCTTCGCACAGGTCTGGAAATTACTTGAAGAAAAAGAAAAACCGGTGTAAAATACAGAATATCTGAAAAAACATCTAATCTAATTGTTATGCCAAAAATGACCTCTCAATATCTCATCCCAACCGTCATCGAGAAAACCAGCTCCGGTGAGAGAGCCTACGATATTTACTCTCGCCTCCTGAAAGACCGTATCATTTTCCTCGGCAGTGAAATCGACGACGCCGTGGCGAACACAATTATTGCTCAATTCCTTTTCCTCGAAAATCAAGATTCCGGAAAAGACATCAAATTCTATATCAATTCCCCAGGTGGATCCGTCACCGCCGGTCTCGCCATCTACGACACCATGCAATTTCTGAAATCTGACGTATCGACCGTCTGCATCGGTATGGCCGCCTCGATGGCTTCCGTCCTCCTCGCCGCCGGTGCGAAAGGCAAACGGTTCTGCCTACCAAATAGTGAAGTGATGATCCATCAGGTCATGGGCGGTACTCAGGGACAAGCCAGCGACATCAAAATTCACGCCGAAAGAATTTTGAAAATAAAAGATAAACTTAACTTACTTTTGAAAAAACACACGGGTCGTGATCTGAAAATCATCGAGAGAGATACCGACCGCGATTATTTCATGACCGCAGACGAAGCTGTCGCCTACGGTATTGTGGATAAAGTAATCGAGAAACAAAAATAAGACTGCCTCGACAAAATCCGAAAATATTCCAAAACTTAAAGAGCCGTCCCCTTGTAGGAGATCGGCTCTTTTGATTGTTGATGGGAGTAATAAAACCCCCTCATAAACTGCACCCAAGAAGGTATGCCAGAGGCAAAGGTCAGCCGGAGCCGACGCTGTCCTCAACATACCTTCCCATGCTTGTTGGGCACAGAGAAGTGTGCGTGCCGACGTTGATGAAGGCATGACCACTTCCCGACACCCGACCACTATTGTTAAAGAATCAATAACGACTAATGATACCATAAATAATGGCTTTTGTCAAGCCCCCCACCCTGAAAATGTGGATAACCTCACAAATTTGGCTAAAACAAAAGGAATTTCGATAAAACGAAACTCCCTCTAAAAACCCAAATTACTCGACCGAAACCGTCTCGGCAGGGGTACTAGGGGCCGATTCACTCGGAACAGTCTCCACACCATCAACTGCCCCAGCCACACAAGCGTCTCCTTCACAAGCCGGAACACTCTCACCCACCGCCTTACCGATGAGACAGATCTGCGGTAGAGCACGATAGTGACTTTCGAACACCCTGTCTTCTACACGACCGTCCCCAAATGTGCGAGTATAAGTAAAAGTTGTATCCGCCCCTCGAAAGGAATTCTGACACTTCCTCTCACCTGGAGCGAGAGAATCCGATTCCACTTCTTTCGGCTCCCCTGCTGGCAACCAGCGTAAGACTTCCGGATGAGTATATGAACCCGTCCGACCATCACTATTCGTCCCCCACAAAGTGAATACTAATTCTTCGGTTTTCGTATCCATGTAAGTCTGAATCAGAATGTAGTTTTCCGTATCATTACGAAACTTGAAATCTGGTGCCGGATCATACACCGTCGCATCTGTCCCTGGCAGACGATTCACTGGATCGAAATAATGCGAAATCACGAGCGAATGATTGCGTCGCTCTACAATTTCCATACCCGCATTCATCGCCATACGAAACAATGTCGTGCCGAGCTGACAAAGTCCTCCACCAATTTCCGGCTTCATTTTGTCACCTTTGATTACCAATTCTGGTAAATAACCATTTTCGAGTGTGAACGGTCCAGTATATTGCAAGGTGGAAAAAATTTCCCCCGGTTTAATCAAAATTCCATTTAATTTTTTAACGGCGTTTTTTATATTCTGAATCCGATTACTTGGTGAATTAGAATAATCCGAAATACCCACACCAAAAACTTCCTTAATACCAAATTTATTCGCATCGCTCATTTTCACCTGTGGCTCGACTTGTTCGACGAGCACCGTCACTTCACGCGCAAATCCTTCATCATGCCAAGTACGCTCTCGCACGGCCTGATTCAAAACATCATAAGTTTTTTCAACATCGAGACGCAGACCCGGATGAGATCCTTCAAAAGTTGTCACCTTGCCTGTATCATCCACCTCAAATCTCGCATTGTTTGGTTCGACATTGATGGTCTTCGCGACCATGTCTGCGAGATACGCGAACACTTCGGGTTTCTTCAGACCAAACACAATTTCACCTTCAGCGGTTTTCTGCACATTGATCCACTCACCCAGCTGACTCTGACTTATTTTCCAACGAAATTCCCGTTTGGTCGCCGGATCGGTAAAACTCAATTCCAAACTAGCCGAAAAAACATTCGACAGTCTAGCAATAATATTCTCCACATCCGCCCGCAAAACCCGTGGCATATATTCCTGACGCGCCACCAAAATATCAACCGATTCCAAATTGCGCCAACTCTCCACTACCCCCGGTATGACCGCGGCGAGATCATAAACCCGACCAGATGAAGCTTCTTCAATTTCGAATTTGAGCGGAGATACAGAAATGATTTTCACATTGGCATCCTTCGGCGGATCTTCCGATGGTGCGAGGAGCTCTCGCATCTCTGTTTCGAGTCCGACTGAATTATAATCAATATTCAATAATTGTTTTGGTCGTTGAACCAAAGAACTCAATAAATTATACCCAGCAAAAAAAACATTTTTATCTTTACCAATACGGACAATCCGACCCGCCTCGTCAGATGGATCGAAGCCAATCAAAATTGATTCACCGCTATCACCCATTGGGGCAGGATACAAAATAACTTTTTTTTCACCAACCGAATCATTGAAACGAACGACCATTCCTTCCGCATTGAATTTGTCCGACATCTTCTGAAGGAAATCACGTGTCTCATCATAGGTCATCCCACCCACCGGAATACGCCCAATCGAAGTGCCTGGTAAAACACGATCCCGATAATAAAAAGATGCAAGCACCGTCCCAGCCACAAATAAAATCCCGAGACTGCTGATCCAAATCAATAATATAAAAACTCCTCGCCAAATACTTCGTGGTTTTTTCGTAGTTTCAATAATTTTTTCAACGACTTTTTCGCTTTCTTTTACAATTTCAGTCTCGATCATACTATTCGTCTACGATCACAACAGGGATTTTCGCATCAAATTGACGCTTCGGGATACGCACCACCATCACGCCATTTTTGAATTCTGCCCGCGCCAAATCACCCTTCACTTCTGTTGGTAAAACTATTGTCCGAGAAAACTTCCCCCAGAAACACTCTGTGCAGTGTATTTTTTTGATATTTAATTTATCTGATGGAGAATATCTAACACCGCGAATTGTCAATAATTCATTATGCACATATACTTCGATTTTCTCTGGCACGGCCCCAGCCATCGTTGAAGCGACGACGATATCTCTCTCTGTCTCATATACATCCACCGCCAGTTGCCCCTCTTCATCCTCACCCCAAGGAGACGGCGAGGTATCCGAAGTAGCAATACTCTGTTCGCTGTGTTGGGATTCCAAAATCAAATCCAGTATATCCGCCTCATTGTTTTTAGTATTTTTATCGCTCATATTGAGTATGGCCGTATTATACCAAATATTCGGAAATTTGGTAATACCAGGTTGACAAGTATCTCTTTTTACTATATAATATCCTCGGTTTTTACAAATAGTAAGGAGAGATGGCTGAGCGGTTTAAGGCGACGGTCTTGAAAACCGTTGAGGATGAAAGTCCTCCGTGAGTTCGAATCTCACTCTCTCCGCCATGACAATTTAGTATCGGATAGACCCATTTTGTATAGAGAAATGGGCGACCCGAGTGGTTCGAATCCCGTTGTCCTTGTCAAAAAGGCGTTCTGTAAAAGGACGCTTTTTTGTATTATTTCAAATATGGTGTATACTATAATCAATATATTTTAATAAAAATTCTATTATGCCAACAATAAGTAAAAACATCCGTAAGCTAAGAGAGCAGAAAGGAATATCTCAGGATAGACTTTCCAAATTGGCAGATATTTCTTTGAACACCATTGCCAAGCTTGAACTTGATGAAACTCAAAATCCTACTATTGAAACCTTGCAAAAAATCGCAAAGGCTTTAGATGCCGGGGTTGAAGATTTAATTAAGTAAATTTATGGGAAAGAAATCATTAAATAGTAATTTACATAAAGCCAATATGGCTAAGAAAGACGAGTTTTATACTCAGCTTATTGATATTGAAAAAGAACTAAAACACTACAAAGAACAATTTAGAGATAAAATTGTTTATTGTAATTGTGATGATCCGTATGAAAGTAATTTCTTTAAATATTTCGCCGCCAATTTTAACGCCCTTGGTCTTAAAAAATTAATCACAACCAGCTACACTAGATCACCAATCGCTGGCGGGCAATTACCTCTCTTTGAAGTTAAAGGTTTGAAACCAAAAGGCAAAGAGCCGTTTAAGATTGAACTTAATGAGGTTACAGATAATGATGCAGATGGAGCTATTGGGCTTACCGATGTAAAATGGCTCTTAAAAAATGATGCTAATACAGCCACCCCACTTAAAGGTAATGGCGATTTTCGTAGTGAG
>Ga0209717_1003909_pt1 | contig 12605 bp, 7 predicted proteins | sample AD_UKC048_MetaG_FD_184418 | JGI IMG/M metagenome (GOLD analysis project Ga0209717, IMG submission 184418) | Active sludge microbial communities of municipal wastewater-treating anaerobic digesters from USA - AD_UKC048_MetaG (SPAdes) (version 2) | ecosystem: Engineered > Bioreactor > Anaerobic >... | reverse complement strand
GCTGTTCGTCATACCCGCTTTAACGGCTATCGCCTTCACTGTTGCAGTGCTGCTCACGGTAAAAGGTGTGTTGTTGTATAACGTTGAAGACGTCGTCGGCTCTACGCCATTTGTTGTGTAGTAAATGGATGCACCAGAGGTAGCACTCGTTAAGCTTACTGATTGTGCACTGGTAAAAGTTCCGCCGTTGGGGCTTATAGCGGGCACGACAACTGCCGGCACAGGCGCCACATTAACATTTGTACGATTCCCTGCCGCATCATAAACGTAGCCACGGTTACCATTCTGAGTATCTTCAACAGTGACTAATCGCCCAAGTGCATCATATTGATAGTTAACCGTTGTTTGCGCATAAATTCTAGGTTGTGACAAACAACCTAGTATCATCATCGCCCACAAAAAAAATTTTACTGTTGTTCGTGCAGAAAGTATCATCGTACAGTCCCTTTATTTATTAAAATTTCTATTACGTTTTTATTACTAGAACCCAAACAATTTAGGATAATCAGCAATACGAATCCGGCAACAAATGCTGAAATCTTTTTCGAAGATTGCGGGCAGGATATAGAAGTTATTAATCACGCGAACCAAAAACACAAAGAAAAATCTAAATTTGAGAACAGCGTCCCATCTTATTCTCTCGCTTTGCAGTGCTTAAATTGTTGAGGCTGAACTGAAAATCCTGCTAAACATAGTGAAATTTATAATCACAAGCACACTGCAAATACATTAAAAATTAAGTAGCGCCTCAATATTTTCTTTAGGTGCTACTTTGATTTTTTTCATCACAGCACCACCCGTTTTAACCGATTTACCATTTTCATTGGTATCCCAAATAATAAACCCAATAACATAGTATTCGCCGGCGCTGATGTTATTGAAGGTGAATTCGTTGTTTGAGTTACACTTTGTTTTAATCACCATGTCGTGATATTCCTTTGGGTCTGGCGTAAATGTTGGGATGGTACCCTCTATAATTATTTTTCCCTGATCATTATTACCGTAGATGTTTAAAATGCGTTCACTGGAATATTTAGCGACAGGCAACAACTCCACACCAAAACCGGCGCAACCTTTGGTTTTATTATTTTTTAAGGTTAGAAATGCCTTACCCTGTATCGCTGAGTTGCCTACCGTTTTAACCCACTTTACTTCATCCAGATTAAACGCACTCTTAAGGGGTATAGGTTCTTGTGCACAGACCAAGGGACTGACAAACAACAAGGTAAAGCACAGGCGATTCAGTAATTTTTTCTTCATGTTGGTATTCCGTTGATAAATTGGGGCCAAGTAAATTGGCATAAATTGGGGTCAGAGCATAAATTGGGGTCAGAGTAAAATTAAAAAACGGATATCTCAGTTTGAAGAAGCTCTCAATTTAATTTTACTCTGACCCCAATTTTCAAAACGGGAGAAAGAGAAATGCCGGGCGAGCCCGGCATTTTTGTACAGCTTAAGCCTTCATGTTACTGAACGATAAAACGAACATTGTCGAAGGAAACATCCATGGCATCTGAAGGCTCAACAACAAAGATATTGGTAATGGAGGAGGCATTTGCTTTACCGCCACAACAGGGATTTGAATTACCTTTGGCAATTAGTTCTGCAATGCCAATACTGTATTCTGTCCAAACTCCGTCTGCCCCAACAGGCACTTCTACGTCACTGACATTTGGCCAACCGCTGTCTAATTTTACGTAAAGTTTTGAACCTGCAACTTTGGAATTTACTTTTACATCAAACACGAGTTTACCGTTTGATGGCCAGGTGCTGAGATTCGCGGGGCCTGCAGTGACATTAAAAAATACATTTCCTGTCGCGCCGGTTTTGGCAACATTGAAGACTTTGCCACGACCTGCTTCAGAAACTTCTGACGAGGTTATTTTTCCATCCGGATTGTAGCTTTGAACTTGTAAACCTGTTGTAAGAACGTCGGCATACATCATAAATGATGGTGGTGCAGCAAAGGCCGGCACCTCGAGGCGCACATTATCAAAGGATACGTTCATCGCACCCGTGGGTTCTATAACGAATAGATTCGTGATCGCTGATAGATTTGCAATGCCACCACAGCAGGGATTTGAATTTCCCTTGGCAATTAAATCCGCAACTTTGATTCGGTATTCGCCCCACACACCGTCTGCAGGCAAGGTGACTTCTACATCACTCACATTTGGCCAACCGCTATCCATTTTGACAAGCAATTTGGAACCCGCCGCTTTGCTGCTTACTTTGAGATTAAATACCAATTCACCGTTCGCAGACCATTTACTTAAATTCGCTGGGCCCGCGGTAACATTAAAAAACACGTTACCGTTTGCGCCGGTTTTAGCAACATTGAACACACTGCCGCGACCTGCTTCAACTACTGTTGAAGACGTAATGGCGTTATCGGGGTTATAGCTTTGAACTTGCAAACCTGTTGCTGCCGCATCTTCAAAAATGTTGAACAAGGGCAGTTGCGCAAACTCGTCAACGACATCCGCCTTTTTCCCTTGGATATGAATATTGTCGAAAGACACATTCATCGCGGCTGAAGGATCGATCACAAAGATATTGCTAATTGACGCCAGACTCGCTTTGCCGCTCGCCAAAGAATTGCCTTTCGCGATCAAATCCGTAAGCTTAATGCGATACTCGCCCCACACACCGTCTGCCGGTAAGGTAACTTCTGTATCGCTTACATTTGGCCAACCGCTGTCTAATTTAACCAAGAGCTTGGCGCCTGCAGCTTTGCTATTTACTTTGACATCGAATACCAATTCGCTGTCTGCAGACCAGTTTCTCAAGTCGGTTGGATCACCGGCAATTTTGAAATAGACGTTGCCATTTGCACCGGTTTTCGCGACGTTGAATACCTTGCCACGACCGGCTTCTGCCACTTCGGTATGGGCAATAGCACCATCTGGATTGTAACTATCAAACTGCAAACCAGCGGCTAACTTATCGTCGTAAAGAGTGAACAACGGTGGGCCAGGCAGCTCAATTTTGCCAATGGCAGGGCGCGGTTTTCCTGGATTCAACACAGCCGTTTCAGCACTAGCTCCACAACCCTTACCCGTTTGTGGCGATGCGCTGCACTCATAGACTTTTACATAATCCACTTGCATGGTTTGCGGGAACACAGAAGCGTCTATGCCTTTGTTATTGACTCCGCCGGCCCAAGCTCCACCCACGGCTAAATTTAGCAGCATGTGATAGGCAGATTTATCATCAAATGGAGCGCCTTCTGGAGCATTCGTTAAAATGCCATCCACCGTGTATTGCGAGTACCAGCCCGCTTTGCGTTGCGTGGCAAAGTTAACGCCGTCCACATACCAGCGGATTTCACCCTCTTCCCATTCCAAGGCATAGGTGTGGAAATCGTCGGCAGGGTTTACGTTATTTGGAAGGGTGTAAGGATCACCCGACGAGGTATTCCCGGGCCAAGCTCTGCCGTAGTGTAAGGTTCCATAGACACGCGTTTCTGGCGCTTGAAGTACGCCGTCCACTGTGGTGCGAGTGCCAAGGTTTACCGCTTCCATAATGTCGATTTCACCGCTCGATGCCCAATTGCCATAAGGTGAACTGGTAGGCAACATCCAGATCGCAGGCCAAGTGCCCTGACCTTGCGGCAACTTGGCGCGAATTTCAAATCGGCCAAATGTCCACTCTTGTAAATTTTTAGTTCTCAAACGTGCAGAGGTATAGGGCAATGTTTTAGTTGCCGGACCCGTACCTTCAGGAGAATCTGTGCCCGTAAAATCTTCTTTCACTGCAACAATATTTAACACGCCATCTTTAACAAACGCGTTTTTATCTTGATCGGTATAACACTGTTGCTCGTTGTTACCGCCGCCCCAGCAATTTTTTTCATAGGACCATTTGGTTGCATCAATTGCTGTGCCGTTAAATTCGTCGCTCCACACCAGCTTCCATTTTGTCGCGGAAGATGATTGTGCAGACGAGGTGCTTGACTCACTACTCGCACTAGAAGCTGCTGAACTTGATGTAGGTATTTCTGCGTTTTCACCACTGCCGCCGCAGCCGACCATGGTGAGCGCAAGCGCACTAACTAATAATATTTTTTTCATTGAATTTTCTCCGCATTGCCGTTGGTTTTATTATGACTGGCGTGCAAATTATTTTTGTACGCCAGGTGATATTGATAGATTTTTATGGGCACTGAATACTGGCTATTGGTGTGCTTTCGATTCGCACATGATGCAGTGTTAAACCTAATTCGCCATTGGTACTAAGCGTAAAGGGCGACAACAACATATCCAGTTTCACTTTGCTAAAGCAGCTCATACTGACGGACAGTGTTTGCCACTGACCGGCGTTTACTTTTTGTAATGCATCCGCAATGGATTTTTCTGCGCCGCAATCTGAACCACAGGCCATGATTAATTTCACATCGGCAGTCGGTTTTTTATCAACCTTAACATCAAATACCAAGGCCGCTTTTTCAGGTAGCGATGAATAATCCACACGCTCTTTGGCGATAAAGCCAGCGCTAGCTTGCGCTTTGCCATTCCAATGCAATTGGATTGAATCTTCTTGTACCAAACGATCCACTGCGCGGTAATTAAGTGCGCCTAAATTCAAAACGCTCGCAGTAATTGGCTTAGTGTTATTGAGATCATCGGTAAGGCTTAACTGCCAAGGTTCTAGGCTACGGTTTCTAAATACTGTTAATGTCTCAGCCGATTTTTTTGCGGTTTGCGCTGCTTCTGATAAATCATCCTTTAGCGAATCCTTATCGGCATAGGTCAAACCATAGCCATAAGGAAAGAGTGGTGCGTAATTTTCTTCGCCAATATTTAACGGGGTTTGGTCCGGAATGGCAGGCCAAGAGAAAGACAATTTTCCGCTGAAATCAAAACGCGCTTTGTTATTAGCATCGGCAATAATCACATCCGCCACACCAGCACCTTCAGTACCCGGTTGCCAAATCACTGCGAAGGCATCGGACGCATTTAATTCTGGGTTCACCCACAGAGGGCGACCAGTAATAAATAAGGATACAACTGGGATGCCCTGCGCTTTGAATTTTTGCAGCAGCTTTAATTCTTTATCGGATGCGTAATCTAATTTATTGATATCGCCTTGCATTTCCGCATAGGGGTTTTCACCAAACACCACCACAGCCACATCTGGCTTCTGTTGAAAGTCGCCGTTAACACTCAAGCTCACTTTACTGCCGTTAGCTTTAGCGGCATCAGCAATACCTTTATAGATTGAGGTTGCACCGGGGAAATCGCTATTCACGTTGCCCGTACCCTGCCATGAAATACTCCAACCACCGGCTTGTTTGCCAATGTTGTCCGCACCATCGCCCGTTACCAGAATTTTGCTACCCGCTTTAATGGGCAGCAATTGGTTTTTGTTTTTCAACAATACGAGTGATTCACGCACGGCCTGGCGAGCAATTGCACGGTGTTCGGTACTACCCAAAATTTCATTTTTGCCAGAGAGCGCATGAGAGGATGGCGCACCACTATCAAATAATCCAGCGCGCATTTTTACGCGCAAGATTCTGCGCACTGCATCGTCTAAACGCGCCTGTGAGATCACGCCGCTCTTGGCTTGCGCAAGCGTATTTTCGTAAAGCAATTTCCAATCGTCTGGAACCATAAAAACATCCACGCCCGCATTAAAAGCTTGCGCACAATTATTTTTAGTACAGCCAGATACGAATTCGTGACCGTTCCAATCGCCAACAACCAAACCATCAAAACCCATATGGTTTTTTAGAATGTCGGTTAACAGGTATTGGTGGCCGTGCATTCTCTCGCCCTGCCAACTATTGAACGATGCCATAACGGTTTGCACACCCGCTTCAATCGCGGTGACATAACCTTGCGCATGAATCTTGACGAGTTCTTCTTCGCTCACATCGGTATTGCCACGATCGATACCACCTTTTGTACCGCCATCGCCCAAGAAGTGTTTAGCAGTGCCTATTACATGATGTGCCGATAAAAATTCTTGGGTATTCGCATCGCCTTGCAGGCCTTCTACCATTTTGCCGGCATAGGATTTTACGAGTTCGGGGCTTTCAGAATAGGATTCATAGGTGCGACCCCAGCGATCATCGCGCACCACGGCGACTGTGGGCGCAAAGCTCCAGCCAATACCGGTAACTGCAATTTCGCGAGCTGTCGCTGCGCCGATTTTTTTCATCAACTCTGGGTTGCGCGCTGCACCCAGCGCAATGTTGTGCGGGTAGAGAGTTGCGCCTATGACATTGTTGTGGCCATGTACCGCATCGGTACCCCACATAATCGGAATCGCTACGCCATTTTCAGCGGGTTGCATGGAGGCTTTATAAAAACTATCCGCTAAGGCAACCCAATCTTCGGCTTTGGATAATTTGTTGTTATTCGGAAAGGCTCCGCCACCGTTCAAGATAGAACCTATGTGGTATTTTTTGATATCAGCAAGGCTAATACTGCGAATTTCGGGCTGAATGGTTTGGCCGACTTTTTGTTCCAAGGTCATTTTGGCGATAAGTGCATCAATTTTTTCTTCTATCGCCGGATCTTTTGCCACTTTGCTAACCGGCTTCGGCCAGAGGGCAGGATTGCGATTCACACTTGTTGCATTCTGTGTTTTAGGAACTTCTACCACCTTGGTTTTTGGTGCGGGGGTTTCACAGCCCGGTAAGATCAAAGCACAGGCGGTTAGACTCGCCAGCAATTGCAGATAGTGTTTAAAAGAATGCATCATAGTGTTTCACCACAATTATGTCGGTTCGCCACAGTTAAGTGGTGCGATAGTGTCTGTAAAAAAGCCCCCACAATTGGGGGCTATCAAGGAGAGCTAGCAAGGAGGTAATGGGGGTTGGCTATATGCGGTAACACGCCCATCACACTTGCTAACGCCCAAATACGGCCTGACCCGTATCTAGGTTTGGCTTTTTAATCGTTGCAGTTATTCAGTTATAACAACGGCTAAAATTAGACTTTTAAGTAAAAAGTGGCTTTTACGATGGGTTTATGATGGTGAAAATTGGAGTGTGTGTCGTCCCACTTTCAATAAACTCGCAAGGTGGGGCTGTTCATTTTTGAAAAAATTGAAGGGAAACAGGTTTATTGAAATGAATTTCTTCAGAACCTCGATGGCTCAACCCGCTAAAGTGGATTTCCATTTGCTAAATCTCTTTAATTTCAAGAAGAGATTAGATTTTGGGGAAGCTATACTCACGCAAACGCATGAGTAACTCTCTATTGCTCGGTAAGCCGTTCACTAAATGCTGCGTTCTCTTCGCATTCTCGTCAAATAGCCCGCGTGCCATCTCTACATTTTTCTGGTTATTTCGACGATTAAATTCACCGTAGTGGTTTGGAGCGCCCATACCAAACAACACATATTGAAAGCTCGCCGAGGGGAACATTTCCCCCACTCGTATAGTGTCGTGGGTCCATGGAGTTTGATATTTCCAGAGCGTCAATAGTTCTTTTAAACTTTCGGGCACAGTGTTGGGGTTGCAGTGGTCTCGCCAATACTGTGAATCTGTTCGCTGCGTTAATACATAATGCAGCTTTAAAAATTCAATAATTTTTTTCCAGTGGTGCGCAAGCTTATCGTTGAAGCGCGCGGCAATAATATTCATTACTTTTCGATTCGCGGGAAGTTGCTCACTGATCATTTGTGCTGACAATTCAATCAGCACCAACGCCGTTGCCTCAAGCGGTTCGATAAAACCTGCTGCAATCCCAATTGCCACACAGTTTTTGTGCCAGAACTTTTCACGATAACCAGGATTAAATGTCAGTTTGCGCGGTGATACATTCTTGGCAGCCGCTTTACCCACACTTGGTTCAAGATATTTACGTAAGGTTTGTTCGGCTTGCTCCTCCGTTGTGTAAGCACTGGAAAATACGTGCCCCACACCACGCCGTGTTGGTAGACCTATATCCCAGATCCAACCCGACTCGGTTGCGGTCGAGTGGGTGCAGGATTCTATATTGCCTTCAGGATTTGCATAGGGAACTTGTACCGCTAACGCACTATCGTTAAAGAGTACGCCGCGCTGATCTTTAAAGGGGATTTTGTAATGCTGGCCAAGTAACAAAGAGGCAAAGCCGGTGCAATCAATGAATAGGTCACCGCTAATATCGTTATTACCCTGTGTACCTAATGATGCAATATCACCAGCGTCGCTTGAGTTAACCTGAATAACATTATCAGAAATGTAAGTCACACCTAGTACATCAATACAGTGCTTTTTCAGCATGATCGCAAACTTACCTGCATCCAGGTGATAGCCATAATTCACCACACAGGCGTACTCAGGTGTAGCCATTTGCTTAGGTGCTAAATAACGATCTGCGATAGACCTTTGCGGACAGACTGCATCGGAAAAGCTGATTTTGCTTTTATGTGGCAGCCAATATTCAGCAAGATTTATTTCTGAGTAATTGTCAGGCAAGGTAAAGGGATGATAATAAAATTCGTTGTTACCCTTACTCCAGTTTATAAATTTTGAACCCTGTTTAAAACTCGCATCGCATTCGCGAATAAATTGAGTTTCTGAAATCCCTATTTTTTTTAAAGTCGCGCGCATCGAAGGCCAAGTACCTTCGCCAACACCTACTGTAGGAATATCTGGCGACTCAATCAAGATCACCTCAATACCCATTTCTTTATTGACGACATGGTCAGCAGCAATGATGCCTGCCGTTAACCAACCAGCAGAGCCACCGCCAACAATAACAATTTTTTTAACCGGAATATTCATAGCGATTGTTCTTGAAAAATGACGATCAAATTATTTGAATTCGAAAAACGACGTAAGCGTGAGCCGGCCCGTCGCTGGGTTGGGGTCAAAACTATAGTCTGGTCCAATTTTGCCGGAGTGTAGGCTCGTACCTCGGTACATAATCATTCGGTTAAATACCGCATCGAACGACACCACTTCTTCAAATTGATCTGTAGAGCCGTTTATATACCCTTCCGGATATGTATTTTTTGTGGGAAACCGTTCTTCTATGTTTGCCATATACCGCGAATAGCGATCTTCATCCACATACTCAAAATTAGTTGGTTTGTGACGATACAACGCAGTCCCCATATTGGGAATGGATTGTAGATAATGAACAACCGCGAGACCTTTGCGGGATGGAGAATCAAAATGAGGAATTCGTTGTAATAAATCCAAGTCATCTGGGCGAGTGGTGACTATCGAAAATTTGGATACCGCACTTTTAATTTTCCGTACTTCCAGCTCAAAAAAACGCTCCATAAAAAAGCCGAGATTTTTAACGATGGCAAAGGTATATTCCTGCGGAACCTGCATGCGAACACCGGGATAAAATGAATCTGCATGGGCAAAATTATTTTCTTGAATGGCGCGCTCCTTGAGCTCGAACGCGCCTTTTAGAAAATCATCAACCACAAGAACTTCTTGCTGTTCATTGCCAACTCTATAGCAATCAATATTTGCATGTTCGCAAAGTTCAAACAGGGTCGGTTCCATACACTTCTCTATTTTTTTACAGCCTAAAATGCAAGTCTGCTGATTAAACTGGCGCTACTGCTTTGCAATATTGGTTAATAAGATCTTGATGACTAGGCATTGCCGATACTTTTTCGCTGACACTGGTTTTCAAATAACCTAGGAAATTTTTCAATTCCTTTTCATCCATGACATCAACAATGGGATGATATGCACTCGGCGCAATGCCTTGACCCATCATCACCTGAACCCAAGAATCATTGAGGAACAATTCTTTTTCTTCCAGTGCAATAGCGGCTGTGTCTTTAAACAAATTCACGCGACGCGCCAATGCCTCGGGGATTTCCATGTTTTTGCAATAGCGCCAAAATTCTGTATCATCACGTTGAGTTGCGTGATAGTGCAAGATGACGAAATTGCGGGCGCGATCTATTTCTTCTGCAGACTGCTTATTAAATTCATCCACATTCGACATCACAATTTCATTCTGTGGAAAATATCGCATTAAGCGATAAATCGCAGACATGGCTAAATGGATGGAGGTAGATTCAAGTGGCTCAATAAAGCTTGCCGTAAGCCCCACAGCAATACAGTTTTTATTCCAGGCTTTCATTCGACGGCCAGTTTTATATTTAATGACTCGCGGTTCAGTAACGGGGCGTCCTTCCAGGTTTTTCAACAGCGTACTCATCGCTTCATCATCCGAAACGTGTCGGCTGGAATAAACCATACCATTTCCCGCTCTATGCTGAAGTGGAATACGCCACTGCCATCCAAAGTCGTGGGCTATTGATTGTGTATAAGGTCTGGGTGCGCGCACTAATTCAGTCTGTAGCGCAATTGCAGAATCACAGGGAAGATAATGACCATAGGGCACCCAGGGTGTATTTAAAGCCCCGTCGATCAGCATTGCCCTGAAGCCGGTACAATCCAGAAATAAATCGCCCTCTATTTCCCGGCCATCTTTCAATAACAAGGATTTAATAAAGCCATTTTCTGGAGACACGATAACTTTTTCAATATGCCCTTCGACATGTTTGGCGCCGTGCTTTATGGAAAAGTTTTTCAAAAAGTCTGCGTATAAAGTAGCATCTAAATGATACGCGTAATTAACGCCATCATTTTCGCCACTACACTTCTCTAAACGTGCAGCTTTAGACTCAGGGCAATAATCGCCAAAGGGAACATCTATACCGTATTTTTTTCCTGCCAGCCAAAAATGCTGAAATTGGCATGCCCAACAATCTTTTCCTGTAAGCCCAAAAGAGTGAAAGTATCTATCGCCTTTATTCGCCCAGTTACTAAACTCAATACCTAACTTAAAGGTTCCTTGAACATGGGCCATGAGCTCTCGCTCATTAATACCCAACAGCTTATGAAATACTCGTAGGGTGGGGATAGTTGCCTCCCCCACGCCAATTCGCCCGATTTCTGGCGATTCAATCAGGGTGATATCGAGATTTTTTCCCAGCACCTTGGAGATAGCTGCGGCAGCTAACCAACCTGAAGTGCCACCACCAGCAATAACGATTTTACGAATAGAATTCACGGTTGTATGTTCGGTCATTTCTCAGCTCATAGTCATCAATGTGAAGCATGCTAACTTACTTCATTTTTGCATTTTTGATATCAATCAACGTTTGTATATTATTCACAGAATCAGCAACGTTGTACGCAAGTGATAAGAAACCAGATTTGTGTAACTCAACCACGGCATCATTTGCTAATGCCATTAACTTTTCAATATGCACGGTATAGCCGGCATCAAACTTAATAGTAGTTCCGTTAGCTAAATCAATTTCAATAATCACTCGCTCAAGGAGATCGTGTTTTAAAAAGGCTTCAATCATAGGGTCAAGTAACTCTGAACCTTTATGGCGAGCTAACAATACATCTCTCATTTCATTTAAGGTGGTGGAGCTAGTGCCGTCAGCATTGAACAGTGCAGGCACTGTGTTTTGCTGGATTCTTGAATCATTTACGTCCACATAAACAACCAATCGTTGTTCTGTTTCTTGTTGCTGAAGTCCAATCATGAAAGGACCTTGTTTCATCGCGTGAGGAATGTAACGCGTGCTCCAGGTTGAGCTCTCGTCAAGGAAGAGATTTTCATTCTCCTCAAACCCTAGTAGGGCGACTGGGAAAAAGCGACCGGTTTCAGAATCTTTGCGAAATAGGATGGGGTACTCTCGTTGAACCTTGGCAAATTCATTGGGCAGTATCATGACTGCGCCTACTTGGTGCCCATATTCAGAGCCGTACTTTTCTTTGTACCCAAGGGTCTTATGTTGTTCAACGTTTAGCGGCTGAAAATCTTTCATGTTATTTTCCGTTTTTGCTTTTATGAACTAAAAAAAGTGCCGCTCATAGAGCGGCACTTTTTGTTACTAACATCAATAAAAATTATTAGAAATTGTAACGCGCTGAAAGCGAGTAACGAGGTTCTAATATATTGAAGTTTCTTACTTGATAGCCAGTACGGCCATAGGTTTTCTGATCTTCACCTAACACGTTAGTAGCTTCCAAGGCGACAGTGAGGTCTTCAGTCACTTTGTAACCTACGTTTAAGTCAACTTGACCGTAGGCTTCGGTAAACTGAGGCTCACCATTGTCGTTCGCATTATTCAGGAAGTTGTCACGCCAGTTGTACGCAATACGTGCTTGCCATTGGTCTTTTTCATAGATACCAACCACGTTAGCAGAATCACTCAAGCCTAGCAGCGCAAATTGAGGTGTTCCTGGTTCTGTATCTAACCTGTACTTAACAGAGCCATTAACAATAGTGTAGTTGGCTTGTACACCAAAACCGCTATCACCGAAGAAGTATTGGCCTGCGAATTCCCAGCCATTCAACACTGCATCTCTAGAGTTTGTAGGCATGGTAGTATCATTCACAACACCTGGATCACCCGCTACAGAGACGATATCTACGCCGTTAGCCCACTTCCCGTAATCTGCCGCGTTATAAGCGCCACCGGTACCGCACAAACCAGAGTTGTTTTGATTGATACAACCATTAGCGGTTGTAGTCATCATACCAACCATTTGGAATATGCTTCGCTCATTTACTGCATGGTTACCAGCTTGCAATGCAGCCAAAGCTGCGCGTGCACGCGGGCCTCTAGTTGGGTCCAATGTACCAGCGTAAGTAACGCTACTAGTC
>Ga0209717_1003905_pt1 | contig 12614 bp, 7 predicted proteins | sample AD_UKC048_MetaG_FD_184418 | JGI IMG/M metagenome (GOLD analysis project Ga0209717, IMG submission 184418) | Active sludge microbial communities of municipal wastewater-treating anaerobic digesters from USA - AD_UKC048_MetaG (SPAdes) (version 2) | ecosystem: Engineered > Bioreactor > Anaerobic >... | reverse complement strand
AGAAAATGGCTTTTTTCTGGCATGGCCATTTTGCCTGCCGCAATCTGAATGTGTTTTACCAGCAAGGACTACTGGATACGATCCGTCGTAATGCGTTGGGAAGTTTCCGGACCTTGTTAAAGGAAGTATCCCGTTCCGCAGCCATGCTGAATTTCCTGAATAATCAACAGAACAAAAAGGATCACCCCAATGAAAACTTTGCCCGTGAAGTAATGGAACTCTTTACCCTTGGGCGGGGAAATTATACGGAGAATGATGTAAAGGAAGCCGCCCGTGCCTTTACCGGTTGGTCGGCCAATATCAAAGGCGAGTTTCAGTTCCGTCGTTTCCAGCACGATTTCGGTCCCAAGACCGTACTCGGCAAGACCGGCAATTTTGATGGCGAAGAAGTGCTGGATATCTTACTCTCACAAAAACAGACTGCGCTTTATATTACGCAGAAAATCTATAAGTTTTTTGTAAATGAAAAACCGGATACGGAAAAGATCAGCTGGCTGGCCGACCGGTTTTATACAAGCGACTATTCAATCAGTGCGCTGATGGAGGATATATTTACCAGTGACTGGTTTTATGATGAAAAAAATATAGGTACACAGATCAAATCACCGGTGGAATTATTGGTAGGGATTCAGCGGATGCTGCCCATGAAACTGGAAAATGAAGAAGCCCTGATGCTCCTGCAACGGGTATTGGGTCAGCTCCTGTTTTATCCGCCCAATGTAGCGGGCTGGCCAGGAGGGCGCAACTGGATCGACAGTTCATCACTGATGATGCGCATGCGGATTCCCCAGCTGATCAATGATGTGGATGAAATGAATGTAAAGGCCAAGGATGATGATGATACGATGATGGGTATTAAGAATGCCCCTAAAATGCCGGGCATGAAAAAGCAGCAGATCAATGCCAATGTGGACTGGTCGCCTTATGTAAAGCATTATGAGAGTATTCCGCGGGAAAAACTGGCTTCAGCGGTCAGCAGTTTTTTACTGCAGACAAAATCATCGGTGAGTGAAGAACTGATCACCCGATTTTCGGATCAGACCGGAAGGGAGAATTTTATTAAAACAGCGACTATACAGGTGATGAGTACTCCTGAGTATCAACTTTGTTAAGAAAAGCTTCGAGCAGCGAGTTACGAGTTGCGAGATTTTGTGTCTGCCTGCCGTTGGGAATTTTACTATTGAAGGGCTCGTAGCTCACAGCTCGCCACTCGTAGCTTAAAGAATATCATCAAAAAGTCTTTAATCTTTATTTATGTATATCAAAAGAAAGAAGTTCATCCAAATCGGTTCCCTGGCCACTGCTTCCCTGATGGTGCCCAAGTTTCTGAAGGCTTTTGAAAGTCCGGCCCGTGTGATGCCCGGCAATAAAGTGGTGGTGGTACTGCAACTGAGCGGGGGAAATGACGGATTGAATACCGTGATTCCTTACCGGAATGACCTGTATTATAAAGCAAGACCACGCCTGGGAATTCTCCGGGATAAAGCATTAAGTCTTACCGATGAAACGGGGTTACACCCGGCCCTCACGGCTTTTAAGGAATTGTATGATGATGGCAGTCTGTCCATTTTGAATAATGTCGGATATCCCAATCCCGACCGGTCCCATTTCCGGAGTATGGATATCTGGCATACGGCCAGTCAGAGCACGGAGTACTGGAGTCAGGGTTGGGTGGGGCGTTACCTGGATGCACAGTGTAAAGGTTGTGATAAACCCACGCAGGCCATTGAACTGGATGATGTGCTGAGTCTTGCCCTTAAGGGAGAAAATATAAAAGGAATCGCCGTAAAAGATCCCCGTCGTTTATATGGTACAGCGAATGAAAAGTTTTTCCGGGAAGTGATGAAGAACCATAAAGATGAAGCCGGTGAGCAACCTGTGGACTATCTCTATAAAACCATGGCGGAAACCCTCTCCAGTGCCGATTATATTTTTCAACAAAGCCGGCTGCATCCCAGCAATGCCGACTATCCGAAGACCGACCTTGGCAACAGCCTGAAGACGATTGCCTCCCTGATTTTTTCAGAGATCAATACCAAGGTCTACTATGTCTCCCTGGGTAGTTTTGATACCCATATCAATCAGGAAGCGCAGCAACAACGCCTGTTTACGGAAATGAATGACGCCGTAAAATCGTTTGTAAAAGACCTGAAGGAACAACACCGCTTTGAGGATGTGTTATTATTTACCTTCTCGGAGTTTGGCCGCCGGGTGGAACAGAATGCCAGCGGCGGAACCGATCATGGTACGGCCAATAATATGTTCCTGGTGAGTGGCGGACTGAAAAAGAAAGGAGTACTGAATCCCATGCCTGACCTGGCGAACCTGAATGAAGGCGATCTGAAATATAATGTGGACTTTAAGAATGTATATGCTACGATCCTGAATAAATGGTTGCAGGCGGATGATGTGGGGATTTTGGGGAGGAAGTATGAGTATCTGAATTTCATATAGTGAGTGGTGAGTAGTCAGTAGTGAGTAGGGCGTAACACCGGAAAAGGCATTACAGGTTTGATATAATATCAAAGCTGTAATGCCTTTTCAAGTTTAGTTCAACTGCCCACTCCCTACTCACCATTCACCACTCACTTCTTCTTCCCCGTTGCCACTTTATAAAGTATAAATGTCATGGCCGCAAAAAAGCCAACGCCCAATGCCATATAACCACTATGTCCGAAACTGCCGGTAACACCTTCTTCGAGGTTTACCGATTTCATGGCGGATTCAAAGAATACAGTGAGGATAGCCGCAATGACCCCGAACAAGGCGCCTCCGGCCACCAGACCTGTTGCAAACAGATTGCCTTTGCGCAGGTCCTCCTCTTCCTCCGGTTCACTGTCTTTTTTAGCCTTTCGGTCGGCCACTCCTCTTATAAATCCTCCAATAAAGATGGGCAATGTAGTGGACAAGGGCAGGTAGGTACCAACGGCAAAACTCAGGGCTTTCACACCGCAGAGTTCCAGTACTATGGCAATGAATACACCGATGAGTACAAATTGCCAGTCGAGGTTGAAGGACAGGATTCCTTTAATCAAGGTGGCCATCAGGGTGGCTTGTGGTGCGGAATAGGTTTCACCAATAGCATGCTGTACGCCAGTGGCGGCCAGCGCAGCAGATGGAGTGTCCAGGATTTTTACTGTCCAGCCGATTACAATTGATGATACAATGGCACCGATAAATAAGGCGAGCTGCTGGTACTTTGGCGTAGCCCCAACCAGGTAACCCGTTTTTAAATCCTGTGAAGTGGCGCCGGCATTAGCCGCTGCCACACAGATCATGCCTCCGACCACGAGTGCCATGGGCTCATATAGCTTACCACTCCAGCCTACCCCGATAAATACCAGGCAGGTGGCCATGATGGTGGCAATAGTCATACCACTGATAGGATTATTGGAGGAACCGATCAGTCCTACGATACGGGAAGATACGGTAACAAAGAAAGCGCCGAAGATGATCACCAATACACCTAATAATAAACGGCTGCCGATATTTTCTCCCGGGATAATGGAGAGCAGGGCCATGATCAGGATCAGGCCAAGACTACCTAGACCAACCACTTTGATACTCAGATCTTGTTCCGTACGGATCACACTTTTGCCTGCTGATTTATCTTTTACCGCACCAATGCTTTCTTTGAAGGAAGATATAATAGTAGGGATAGTTTTAATCAGGGTGATAAAACCACCTGCCGCAACAGCACCAGCACCGATCTGCCGGATATAGGCTCTGTACAGCGCTTCCGCTGAATCAGTAAAAGTATGTGAGGTAGCATCCCATCCGAACTTGGCCGGATTCAAACCGAGTTTGGTTAACTGTGCAAAAGTGGCATCTCCGGGAACCAGCGTAGCCAGCAAAGGAATCAGTACAAAGGAACTGAGCACACCACCTGCCACCAGGATACCGGATATTTTAGGTCCGATGATATAGCCCACCCCGAGATATTCGGGGGTGATCTCACCGCTGATTTTTGCGGAGGGCAGGTATTTATTTTTAAGATGAGTAGCATAAACCGGTACTTCTGCAATTACATGAAATACTTTCTGCAGGAAAGCGTAGATAATGGCTACGCCCATTCCCATAAAGGCGGTCTTGGCCAGGTCACCTCCTTTTTCACCAGCCTTCAACACAGAGGCACAAGCAGTCCCTTCCGGATAGGGCAGTGTCTCATGTTCTTTAACGATTAAGGAGCGGCGCAACGGGATCATCATTAATGTACCCAGCATACCGCCCAGAATGGCCAGGGTCATAATGGTGAGGTAATTAAAATAGCTGCTGCTGTCAGGCGAACTGAGAAAAAGGAAGCCGGGTAATGTGAAAACAACACCCGCCGCAATACTCTCTCCGGCACTACCAGTTGTCTGGATAATATTATTCTCAAGAATGGTTGTCTTCAGAAATAATTTCCCCAATGCAATGGATAATACGGCGATGGGAATAGAGGCGGAGACAGTAAGACCAGCTTTAAGGGCGAGGTAAACGGTTGCCGCACCGAATATGATCCCGAAGATAGAACCAGTGATCACAGATTTGATGGTGAACTCGGCCATCCTTGCTTCCGGTGGAACAAAGGGGCGAAATACTTTTTGCTGTTCAGACATATGCAGTAGAGGTTTATAGATGGAAGATACTTGCTGTTGGTGAGAACTCCAACAGCAGACTGATCACTGTTGGTGAAAACACCAACAGCGGACTGGCCGTTGGTGAAAACACCAACAGCGGACTGATGGTTGTTGGTGTTATCACCAACAACTATCAGTTCACTCCCTTCTCCTTCATCACCCGGTTCAGCCATTTCAGCAGTACAAAAAGGAAGATGGCTGCGCCGCCCAGTAATATAAAGTTCAGCCAGAAATAATCAGTCTTGTCTTCATACTGATCCCATTTACTGGCGAGGATGCCGCTGAGTTTATTGCCGATAGAGGTTGATAAAAACCAGCCGCCCATCATCAGAGAAGTGATACGAACCGGACTGAGTTTGGAGACCAGTGATAAGCCCATCGGACTGAGGAAAAGTTCGCCAATCGTGACCACCCCGTAACTACCCACCAGCCACCATACACTGACTTTTTCCGTACCGTTATGGCCGGCTTTTACAGCCGCCACCATTACTAATACGGATAAAGCGGAGACCAGTAAACCAAACGCAATCTTGGTAGGCGTGGAAGGCTCTTTGCCTTTTCTTCTCAGCCAGGTAAAGAAAGCCACCACCAGCGGGGTAAGGGCAATCACCCAGAAAGGATTGATGGATTGGGACAAGCTGGGCAGCCAGGCTTTGACCACTGCCCCTTCAGCAGGTAGTTTTTCGGGGGCTACATTTTTAAAATAAGAGGGGTAACCCAGTTCTTTCACTTCATTACCCTGGGCGTCCCTTACTTTGCGGAACTGATTATCCAGCTTGGTGACTGAATCGAGTTTATACGTGGTGTTGGCGGCTTTGTCGGTTTGTTTTAAGGCCGCCAGGAAATCACCTGTAGTACCTGTTACTTCCCGATCCGTATACCGGCTTGCCCATGTATTAAGGGCAGATCCGTTTTGTTTAAAGATGGCCCAGAATAAAATTACCACGGCAAAAATAGCGAGCATGGCGCCAATGGCCGGACGTTCATCCTTACTGCTGCGTAATAATAATGCGGTATAAAATACACAGACAGGGATACAGGCAAAGATGAAGGCGTCGGTGGAATTGGAATCGAAAATATAACCATTTGTGCCTTTGATAAACCAGCCGATCACCCCAAATAAAATCGACGGGAGGATCACTAGCGCCAGAATTTTTCCGAGCGGCATATCGCCCGGCTTCAGGGGTTTGCGTACATCGAAATCTTTGTAATGCCGGGTGCCCGCAATAAAGGTGATCACGCCGATAAACATACCGACACCAGCTGCGGCAAATGCGGCTCCCCAGCCGATCATGGTATAAAGAGCGGCTCCAAAAAAGTTACAGACAAAGGCGCCTACATTAATTCCCATGTAAAAGATATTATATCCTTCATCTTTCTGATGGAGATGTTCAGGCGTGGAATAAACATTTCCCAGCAGCGTTGAAATATTGGGTTTGAAAAATCCATTGCCGATAATCACCAGGGCCATGGATACATAGAGCATGGTGATATTATGTATGCCCATTGTACAATAACCGACACCCATCAGTAAACCGCCCATAATGATGGAACGGCGGTAACCGAGGTAACGGTCCGCAATCAATCCGCCCAGGAAGGGCGTAAAAAACACCAGGGCGATAAAGGTACCATACAGGCTGGCTGAATCCTTTTCATCCATATTGAAACCGTCCGCTGCATCTTTGAGGTAGAGGGTGAAGATGCCGATCATCAGGTAATAGCCAAAGCGTTCCCACATTTCAGAAAAGAAAAGAAAGGGCAGGGCTTTCGGGTGTTTTTTCCACATAACAATTTCGTTTGATATGGAAAGATAATAAAGGAAAGCATAGGGAAAACAAAAAAGGCAGCAACCTGGGAGGGTGCTGCCTTTTTTGTTAAGAAGCCGGACCTGTTAGTCGGCTCCTGTTTTATCTTTTACAATCTGATTGAGTGATTTGATTCTTGAATAAATCAGGATACCTCCAATAAACCCACCGGCAACCAGGATCAGGAAAAATATTTTTTTATCAGTAAAGTCATCCCAGAAACTGGTCATAACACCGGCCACTTTACCGCCAATGGAAGTAGAAAGGAACCAACCTCCCATCAATAAGGAAGTGAGCCTGGCCGGAGCCAGTTTGGAGACCAGTGAAAGCCCCATCGGACTCAGGAAGATTTCACTGATGGTAAAGACAAAATAAGTACCCCATAACCACAGGGGGGATGCTTTATGTCCATAAATAGAGGGGACAGACATGATCGCAAAGACCATTACAAGTGCGGAAAGTCCGGATATAAACAGGGCCATCCCGAATTTTGACATGGTTGTGGGTTCCTTGCCTTTACTTCGTAGAAAACTAAAGAAAGGAACGAAAAACAAAGTCAGCAATACTATAAAGAGCGGATTAATTGACTGGAATAATTCTGTGTTGGTGAGTTTGACATCTTTGCCTTGCGGCCAGTCTTCTTTGGGAACATTCACAAAATAGGGATCAGGCCCTAATGCTTGTACTATGTTGCCGCTGTCATCTTTTACTCCCCGCATGTACTCATCCAGTTTGTTGGTCATGCGCGGTGTATCCGTTACCTGTTGCAAAGGGAATATGGCACCGGTTACCCGGGCAGTGGATGCAGAAGCCACACGGTCTGTATGCTTTTCAGCCCAGAGGGTGAGTCCGGTGGCATTCTGATTATAGATCGTCCAGAACGCAATGGCGATGGCGAACACAAATAACAAGGCGCCGATACTCTTTTTCTCCTGTCCTTTGGCTCTTACCCATAATGAAACGTAGAAGGCGATGACGGGTAAACAGGCGAAAATGAAAGCGTCATTGGCCTGGGTACCCATTACCGGCGCCCCAAATATTTTGGTGGGGAGAATCCATCCGATGACTGCAGCTATAATGGCCGGCAGGAAAACGGTCATAAAAATGGTGGAGATCGGCATGTCTTCTGCCTGTACCGGTTTTTTGACATTGGCTTTTTTGATGTCTTCGTCATTCACAAATCCGGCAAGGATCACCATTCCAATGATCAGTCCGACACCTGCGGCGCCAAACGCATAGCCCCATCCATATGCATTTCGGAGCCATGCAGCTACGAAATTGCAGACAAAGGCGCCGATATTAATACCCATGTAGAATATATTATAGGCATTGTCTTTAAGCGGCTTCAGGTCTTCCCGGTTGTAAATATTTCCTAACAGGGTGGAGATATTAGGTTTGAAGAAGCCATTTCCGATAATGATCAGGGATAATGAAATAAACATGGCGGTATCTCCGGGTAAAGAAAGTCCGAGATAACCGGCGGCCATCAATGAGCCTCCGAGAAAAATGGATTTAATATAACCCAGGTAGCGGTCGGCAATCAACCCACCTATAAAAGGAGTCAGATAAACAAGTGCAATAAAACTACCCACGATGTCGGCCCCGATCTTTCCGGTAAATCCTTTTCCCCCGGTTGTACTGTCGGTCATGTAAATCAGGAGAATCCCTACCATCAGGTAGTAGGCAAATCGTTCCCACATTTCTGTAAAAAAGAGTACAAATAGCGCTTTGGGGTGTTTACCCGCTTTTACTGATTGATTCATACAGTAGTTTTTAGTTTGTAAATCAGAGTCGCGTAACCTTAGCAATCCCCAAAATACAGAAATTTAATCACCCGCAAGTTTTTTCAGTTTATCTTTAACCGCTCTGACAGATATTTGTAAATACTTAGAAACCAACCGACCGAATGCGCATTTTATTATTAGGCTCAGGTGGCAGGGAAAATGCCCTGGCCTGGAAGCTGACCCAAAGCCCCCGTTGTGAAGCTCTCTTTATCGCTCCTGGTAATGCAGGCACTACCCGATTTGGAACAAACCTGGATATTTCCCTGACTGATTTTGAAGGAATCCGGAAAGCCTGTATGGATGAAAAGATCGATATGGTAATTGTAGGACCCGAAGAACCACTGGTGAAAGGTGTGACCGATTTCCTGATCAGTAGTAAATCACTGGCAGATCTGGATGTGATCGGACCTGGTAAAGCCGGTGCCCAGCTCGAAGGCAGTAAGGCGTTTGCCAAAGCTTTTATGATGCGTCATGATATTCCTACAGCTGCTTACCGTGAGTTTACCCTTGATAATTATACGGAAGGCGTGGAATACCTCCGGCAACATACCCTCCCGATCGTTTTAAAGGCAGATGGTCTGGCCGCCGGTAAAGGCGTCGTGATCGCTGAAAACCATATTGAGGCTATCGCAGAATTTGAACTGATGATCCAACGCGCCAAATTTGGCGAAGCGGGAAAGAAAGTGGTGGTGGAACAATTCTTAAAAGGGATAGAGATATCTGTATTTGTATTGACGGACGGGAAGAACTATGTCATCCTCCCGGAAGCAAAAGACTATAAAAGAGTAGGCGAGGGCGATACCGGTCCCAATACCGGTGGTATGGGAGCCGTAAGTCCGGTGCCTTTTGTAAATAAAGAGCTGATGCAGAAGATCGAGGAGAAAGTGATCCGTCCCACCGTTGACGGACTGCGTCATGAAGGACTTGAATATCGCGGATTTATATTCTTTGGTTTTATGATCGTGGACAATGAACCTTACATGATCGAGTATAATTGCCGGATGGGTGATCCCGAAACAGAAGTAGTGATTCCCCGGTTGAAAAACGACCTGGTGGACCTGCTGGATGCCGTAGCTACCCAGCAACTGGATAAAATGACAATTGAAACAGACCCACGCACCGCCTGTACGGTGGTGGCGGTCAGTGGCGGTTATCCGGGTGATTATGCAAAAGGGTATGAAATCAACGGAATCGATCGCATCAATACAGAAGACAGTCTCCTGTTTCATATGGGTACCGGTTTGAAAGACGGGAAGGTTGTGACCAGCGGTGGCCGTGTTTTTTGTATTACTTCTTATGGCCGCAGTATTTTTGATGCCGTAGAGATATCCAAAGAAGAAATGCAGAAAGTTACTTTTACAGATATGAATTACCGCCAGGACATCGGTTTTGAATTTGAATAAACAGTCCGGATTCTCCTTATTATACTATTGCCACTGATATGGAAGTGCATTACCACGATTACCTGCAGCTCGAAAAAATCCTGAATGCCCAGGCACCGGAAAGCGTAAAGCACCAACTGCCGGCGCATGATGAAATGCTGTTCATTGTGATTCACCAGGCCTACGAACTCTGGTTTAAACAACTGCACCATGAAGTGGATTCGGTGGCCGGAATTTTACGGCAACCTGCGTTGAATGATAATTCACCCGAACTCCAGACCATTGTTCACCGGCTCAGCCGCTGTGTCACCATCCTTCGGGTACTGGTACACCAGGTGGATATCATGGAGACCATGACCCCGATGGACTTTCTCGATTTCAGGGATATGTTACGACCGGCCTCCGGTTTTCAGAGCTGGCAGTTCAAAGAGCTCGAAGCTAAACTCGGACTCAAATTTGAACACCGCCATGGCAAGGAATATTATACATCCCAGTTAAAACAGGAACATGTATCCGTGATAAAGGATGCAGAAGCCGCCACTTCCTTATTGCAATTAGTAAATGACTGGCTGGAGCGAATGCCTTTCCTGAAAGGAGGCGCGGATGCTGCATTCTGGGATCATTACAAGGAAAGCTACCGGTCCAGTCTCGCCGAAGCCGAACGGAATAACCTCTCAGCCTTTGACCAGGTATTCGCCGACGGATCAGTGGATACTGAACGTTCTTTATCTCCGGCTGCCTGCCGGGCCGCCCTTTTTATAATGCTTTACCGCGGTTATCCATTACTGCAACTGCCTTTCCAGTTACTCAATTGCTTACTCGAGATTGATGAGCAGCTCAGTTCCTGGCGTTATCGCCACATGAATATGGTGCACCGTATGATCGGTATGCGCATCGGCACGGGTGGCAGTACCGGTAAAGACTACCTGAAAGCCGCGGCAGATAAGCACTATATTTTTAAAGAAATCGCCCAGCTCAACAGTTTCCTGATGGAAAGAAGAAAGTTACCGGTTTTACCATCAGCGGTAGAAGAAGTACTTGGCTTCCGGCATGGGTAGAAATAAGGAATAAGAAATAAAGAATAAGGAATTAGAAAGTATACCCTAAAGAAGCAGGGTCGTTTATATAAACAGCCATTTCTCAGGAGGTACTTCCTCATTCCTTATTTTTTGTTCCTTATTTCTCATTTTAAAACGGCTGCCTTATAACAAGTATCGTCCTATTCAGTAGCTAAATCTTCTCAGAAGGCACTTCCTGATTCCTTATTTTTAATTCCTTATTTCTTATTTATTTGAGCGTATACCTGATTCCTAGTCCCCCCCAATTCCCCACAAACCCCCGGTTATCTCCAAACTCAAACGAGGGCTGCCAGTCGATGGAAACGTTGATAGGGGCACCGCTGAATTTATAATCCAGTCCGAGTACTCCATCCAGCCCGATATAGTTTCTGTTACCATACCGGTCATTATAGAAACCGATATGTGCACCGGGACCGATATACCACTGAAGTCCGCCGGCATTATTGATAGCTCCGTGGATTTCATATAATCCGGTAATACGGGCGCCTTGTCTCCAGAAATAGCCAATTCCTTCCAGGGCATTATTCCCATTTACAAAATGCTTCAGGGAGATACCTCCGCCATCCCATACTTTTACTCCAAGAGCGGTCTGATAACCGGATTGGGCAGCGGATTGATGACTGAAAAATAAAAGGGTGGCCGCACTTAAAACGCACTGAACAATAACCTTTCTCATACATTGATTTTTAGTGGATAAATGATTGCTAACCCCCTTTCGCCATTACTGTGCCAAAATGAGTTTTAGAAGCGGAAAATTGCAGATTCAGGTTGATTGTTTCCTGGTAATCAATAAGTAAAAAGCCACCAGGCATGCAATTCCGGCACTGGTCAGAAAGGTAAATGCACTCCCGAATCCTGTCCAGACCGCACCGGCAATGATGCTGGCAAACAAGGCAGCAATACTCTCTCCGGAGGTATAAAAACCAATGGCGGTGGCGGTGTCTGTGCTGCCGGATAAATTAGTGATCCAGGCTTTAATAACGCCTTCGGTAAAGGCGGAATAAAATCCATAGAGGGCAAATAAGGCGAAAATAACCGGAATGGAGGGGTTAAAGGCAAAACCACCATATACAAATGCAAATAAGATCATACCTGTAATCACCACATACCGGAAACCGACCTTGTCGGCCAGCATACCCGCCGGATAGGAGATGGCGGCATAAAACAAGTTATAAAACACATAAGCTGCAATGGTGATACTATCGGCATTAAACGCCAATCCGTTAATATGGATGACCTGGTTCCCGATTGCTTCCTTGGTGACCAGAAGCAGAAAGATATCCGAACTGTTGAAAAGGGCAAAGAGCAACAAGGCCGGAACAATTTTTTTAAAGCCCGGACTCGCAATGGTCCAGTATTTCAGAAAAGAAAAAAAATGCCCCTTCCCCAGGGTGGAAACCGGCTGTTTTTTTTCTTTAAGCAGGAAAATGAGCAAAACAGACAATATGCCCGGAACAAATGCCAGCATAAACAGTGTTTTGTAAGCACCGGGGTACATGGCCAGGTAAAAAAGGGCCACCAGTGGACCGATAGCTGCTCCAACGGTATCCATACTGCGGTGAAATCCGAATACCCGGGCCTTTGTTTCCCGGGTGGCTTCTGCAGATAACAGGGCGTCCCGGGCTGCAGTGCGGATACCTTTTCCCAGCCGGTCAGTGGTACGTGCGAGGAAAATCCAGCTGACCTGGGTAAAAAAAGCAATCATGGGTTTTGACACGGCACTCAGGAAATAACCCAGTTTGACAAAGGGCAGGCGAAGTCCTTTTTCATCACTGAGTTTGCCAAAATACCCTTTGCTGATACCTGCTGTAAAATTCACAACGCCCTCCAGTATGCCAATGAGCAGAACACTAAAACCGATTTCCTTGAGGTAAACAGGTATTACCGGGTAAAGCATTTCACTGGCAATATCTGCCAGTAAGCTTACCAATGAAAGGATCCAGAC
>Ga0209717_1003902_pt1 | contig 12620 bp, 9 predicted proteins | sample AD_UKC048_MetaG_FD_184418 | JGI IMG/M metagenome (GOLD analysis project Ga0209717, IMG submission 184418) | Active sludge microbial communities of municipal wastewater-treating anaerobic digesters from USA - AD_UKC048_MetaG (SPAdes) (version 2) | ecosystem: Engineered > Bioreactor > Anaerobic >... | reverse complement strand
GAGAATGAAGCGCCGAGCGCGATCACGCCGACCGTGGTGCCAGCGAAATACAGGTGGTGGAACGTGCCGAGGACGCCGCCGGCCATGAACACGATCGTTGCGAACAGCACGTTGACCGTCGCGGTCGTGCCGCGCACCAGGCCGAGCTTGACGAACAGGAAACTGATCACGGCGACCGCGAACACCTCGAAGAAGCCTTCCACCCACAGGTGCACGACCCACCAGCGCCAGTACTCGACCATCGAGATGTGCGTGTGTTCGCCCCACATCAGGCCGGCGCCGTAGAACAGCGCGATCGCGATCGTCGAAAGGAACAGCAGGCCAACGATCGACGACATCTCGTCCTTGCGCCGCAGCGCGGGCCAGAGCGCGCGACCGACCAGCACCAGCCAGAGCAGCAACCCGACAAAAAGGAACAATTGCCAGAAGCGGCCGAGATCGACGTATTCCCAGCCCTGGTGGCCGAACCAGAAATTGTTGGCCAGCCCGAGCTTCTGCATGACCGCGAACCACTGCCCGGCAAAGGCGCCGACGACGATGATGAGCAGGCAGCACCAGAGCAGGTTGACGCCGAGGCGCTGGAACTTCGGCTCATGCCCGGAAACGGCAGGCGCGATGTACAGGCCGGTCGCCAGCCACGCGGTGGCGATCCAGAGCACCGCCAGCATCGTGTGCCAGGATCGCGTCAGCGAGTACGGCAGGATCTGCGAGATGTCGAATCCATAGAACTGCTGGCCCTCGACCTGATAGTGGGCAGTGATCGCCCCGAGCAGGATCTGCACGAGCACGAGAGCCAGCACGACCCAGAAATACTTCGCGGTCGCGCGCATCGATGGCGTCACCACGAGGCCGGCGAGCGGATCGCGGGCCGGCGGCGCAAGATGCGGCTCCTTGCTGTGCCAGACCGCATAGTGCCACGCCAGCAGACCGATGCCGGCGATCATGAAAAGCACGCTGAACATGGTCCACATGAACGACCCGGGCGTTGGCGCATTGCCTACCAGCGGCTCATACGGCCAGTTGCTCGTGTAGCTGATCGTGTCACCGGGCCGATTGGTGGAAGCGGCCCAACTGGTCCAGAAGAAGAATCCGGCGAGTTGTCGACGGTATTCCAGATCGGGCACGGTGTCGTTGCGCATCGCATAGCCTTCGCGCAGCTTCTGCGTTGCCGGATCGTTGCCGAACAGGCTGACGTAGTGATTGGCCACGTTCGAGATCGCCAGCGCGCGATCCTCCGATACGGTGATCGTGTCGCTGGCCGTGTCGTAGGTGTTCGTGCGCATCTCCGCGGCGAGGCGCGCCTTGAGCGCCGCTTTCTGTGGTTCGGAAAGCGCCTCGAAGGCGGTGGCATGCTCGTGCAACGCCCACAATTGCAGAAGTCCGCTCGCTTCACGATGCAACCAGTCGGCGCTCCAGTCCGGCGCGACGAGTGCGCCGTGTCCCCAGACCGAGCCGAGCTGCTGGCCACCGAAGGATTGCCAGACCTGGCGACCGGTTTCCAGATCGGCGCGCGTGAACAGGACTTGGCCCGAGGCGGACACGATGCGTTCGGGCAACGGTGGCGCACTGCGGTGGATCTGGTTGCCCATCCACAGCAGGACGATGAAGGTGGCGCCGAGCAGCAGGCCCAGTGCGATCCAGAGGCGACGCGTGGTGGACATCACAGCAATCCAGTCGAGGAGGATGCGTCATGGTCGATTGCGGCCGCGCGAACGGCTTTGACGTGGATCAAGCCGACGATCGAAAAACGAAGTCGGCCGATCAGCCGGCCCGGGCTGTCCGGCCTGCGCATGCGCAGGCGATCCGGCTCAAGCCGCGGTCAATGATTCAGCACGCAGCGCCCGAGCTGGCGCAAACCATCGACCTGCAGCAGTTCGATGTCGCGCTCGTCGACACGGATCAGGCCATCATCGCGGAATCGACGCAGGATGCGGCTCACGGTTTCCGGTGCCAGCCGCAGGTAGCTCGCGATGTCGCCGCGCGACATGCTCAGGCGGAAGCGCGTGGCCGAGAAGCCGCGCGCGGCAAGGCGATCGGCAAACAGGATCAGGAATGCGGCCATGCGTTCGTTGGCGTTGTAGTCGCCAGCGAGCAGGGCGGCCTTGCCGATATCCGCGCTGAGCAGACGGAACAACTGCTGCTGGATACCCGGCATGCGCGTGGCCAGGGTGGACAGCGCCGGAAACGAGAAGCGGCACAGGTAGACCGTATCCAGCGCGATCGCGTCGCACGGGTAACGCGCCGGATGGATCGCGCTGAGGCCGATCATTTCGCCGGGCAGATGGAAACCAAGGATCTGCTCGCGGCCTTCCTCGTCGATCGTCGCGGTCTTGACCGTGCCGGCGCGCACCGCATAGATCGACTCGAAGCGCTCGCCGCTGCGAAACAGGAAATCGCCGGCACGAAAGGGTCCGACGTGTTCGACCAGGCAATGCAGCTCCTGCAGGGCGCGCTTGTCGTAGCCTCCGGGCAGGCAGACCTCGCCGAATGCGCAGGTCGTGCAGAAGCGCAGCGTGTCGCCGTCACCTTCGCCGGGATCCATTGGTGCACGTCGAGCAACGATTCGGGGATCGCTCATGGTCTCCGTCTGCATGGCACCGGAATGGCGCGCTGTCGCGATTCGCGCAGTGCCTGCACTCGCGAGTTGCACGCGGATCATACGCAGGATGGGTGAACCTGGAGAACCCTCCGTCGCCAAGGCGCGCGCCGGATCAGCGCATCCACCCGCGCCATCGCGGCCTGGTGCTGCGCCGCCGCCGTGCGAATGGGCGGCGCCCGGTGCTCAGGGCTTGCCCAGCACCTCTCGGATCCTCGCGACGAACGCGGGATCGATCTTGCCCATCGTCTCGCTGCGCGCGGCGATGCGACCTTCGGCGTCGAGCAGGATCAAAACGCTGCTGTGGCTGAATTCGCCATCATCCAGCGCGCGATACTGGATGCCGAGGATCGCGGCGAACTTGCGCACACCGGCCGCATCGGCTCGCGCCAGGCTCCAGCGGCCCGTGTCGATCCGGCGCTTGCCGGCCAGCGCCTTGAGTGCGGCGGGATCGTCGCGCGCGGTATCGAAGCTGACCATCAGCACGCCGAGCGCATCGCGTTGTCGCGCATCGAGCTCGCGCTCGGTCAGGCGCAAGGTGTCGATGATCAGCGGGCACATGTACGGACACGAGGCATAGAACATCGTCAGCAGGCGTGGCTTTCCGCGCAGGTCGGCCAGCCGGAACGATCGTGCATCCTGGTCGACCAGTGCCAGATCGAGCTGGTAGACCGAGTCGCCCGGCAAAGGCGAAGGCTGGACCGCCCGTGCGGACATCGGGACGCTCAGGATCATGCCGATGATCAAGGCGGCAATGCGGATCATGGCGCAGCTCCCGTGACAGGACGGACGCAGCGAAAGCCGAGATTTCCGGTGACATCGTCGCCTTCGAGCGAAGAAAGCATCGCGATGCGCATGAGCACCGCATAGTTGTCGCGATCCTGCATCGACAACGCGCCGGCACCACAGAATTTCATCAGGTCCGGATCGCCCTGCTCGCGATTGTCGGCGCTGACCATCAGCGCATTGAAATCATCGACCCATTCCCAGACCAGGCCGTGCAGGTCGCGCAGACCATAGGCATTGGCTTCGCCACCGATCGCTGCCGGGGCGCTGCCCGATGGTCGCGCATACCAGGACAGGATGCGGTTGCGCCACGCCGGGTCGGTCCGTGCATCGCTGCGCGTGGCATCTGCCGCGGCGACATACTCCCATTCGTGCCAGCCAGGCAAGCGCGCGTTTTCGCTTTCGCAATAGGCCTGCGCGGCGAACCAGCTGACCATGACCACCGGTTGCAGCGATTGCGTGTCGGCGATCGCATCCGCGCTTGGCCAGTGACCGAGATAGCGCGACTCGCTGAATATGGCCGGCACCTTGTCACGCCGCCATTGCGGATTGCGCTGCACGAAATCGAGGAATTCCCGGTTGGTCACCGGCTCGACGCGCATCGCGAACGGCTTGATCACCACATCGAGCGGCGTCTCGGCGAGCGGCAACACCGACTGGAATGCGCCGCCGGGAACATCGACATAGTCGGCGGCAAGCGCGGGAACGACCCATGCCAGCGAAAACAGGGTTGCGGCCAGACGGTCCCCTGACCGCCTCGCCGCACCCTTCACGCCTGGCACGATCCCCGCCATCTCAGTGGGCTGCGCCTTCGGCGCGCGGAGTCTCGTCGCGCACCTTGCCCACCTGCTCGGCGCTGACCCGGCCGTGGTTGTTGCCGAAACTGTTGAACACGTAAGTCAGGATGTTGGCGATCTCGTCGTTGTTGAGCTGGCTCATCGGCGGCATCACCGAATCGTAATCCTTGCCATTGACCTTGATCTTGCCGTTCAAGCCATTCAGCACGATGTGGATCGCCGCCGCCGGATCCTTGTCCAGATAGTCGGACTTCTCGAGTGGCGGGAACACGCCCGCAAGGCCTGCGCCATTGTCCTGGTGGCAGACCGAACAGGTCCCGGTGTAATGCGCCTTGCCGGCGGCAATCTGCTGCTCGAGGCTCAAGGTTCCACTGACCGCCGCCGCGCGCGCCTCGGTGACCGGCTCGAGGTTGGCTGCCTTGTCACCGAGATAGACCGAGTCGACTTCCTTGCCCGAGTAGATCGCCTTGTTCTCCGCGCCATCGACCTTGAGTATGGCCAGCGCGCCCTTGTTGAATGCACGGAAGATCGAATGGTCGACCAGCACGTAGCTGCCCGGCACCTCGACATGGAAGTCCGCCATGATCGCGCCACCGGCAGGGATCAAGGTGGTCTGCACGTTTTCCTGGAAATGCGTGCCACCCTCGTACCAGACCTTGTCGAAGATCTCGCCGATGACATGGAAGCTCGAGACCAGGTTCGGGCCGCCGTTGCCGACGAACAGGCGCACGGTCTCGCCGGTATTCGCCTTCAACGCCTTGTCGCTGATCAGGGCGCCTTCCGAACCGTTGAACAGGACATAGGTCGGGTTCTCGTCGATCGCCTTCTGCATGTCGAACGCCTGCAGGCCCTTCTCGCGATACTTGCCGACCGTGTAGAAATCGCCCTGCATGACGTAGTACTCGTGATCGACCTTCGGCAGTCCTTCCGGCGGCTCGACCAGGATCAGTCCATACATGCCATTGGCGATGTGCATGCCGACCGGCGCCGTCGCGCAGTGGTAGACGAACAGGCCGTGGTTGAGGGCCTTGAAGGTGAACTGGGACTCATGGCCCGGCGCGGTGAAGCTCGATGCCGCGCCGCCGCCAGGGCCGGTCACGCCGTGCAGGTCGATGTTGTGCGGCATCTTCGAATCGGGATGGTTCTTCAGGTGGAACTCGACCGTGTCGCCCTGGCGAACGCGGATGAAGCTGCCGGGAACCGTGCCACCAAAGGTCCAGAATGTGTAGCGCGCGCCTTCCGAGATTTCCATCTCGACTTCGCGCACCTCCAGTTCGACGATGACCTTGGCCGGCGCGGTGCGACCGGTGGCCGGCGGAACCTGTGGAGGACTGGTCAAGACCGCGTGCACCGGTTCCCCTTGCGGCGGACCGAAGTCGCCCTTTGCCGAACCTCCCGTGTCGACCTTCGGGCCGGCCGACTGCACCGCCGCGGCAGGCTGCTCGGGAACACCCGGGGAACAGCCCATCACCAACAGGGCCGCCAATGCCATCGCATGCATACCGTATTTCATCGCCTACCCCTTCCGCTCTGGATTCTTCAATCGCAAGTCTGCGCGGCACTCTGCCCGGATACCTTGACGTGCGTCAATTGCGGCGGAAACAGCGAACGCATCCGGTTGTTGTCGCGCGGCGGCAAAGTTGCCACCGGGTCGAGGTCGAAGGGACGTGGCGAGGCGCCAGCAGCACGCGCTGGCCAGTATCCCGCCCTTGCCGGCCGGCCATGGATCGATTGCCTGCGCGCAGCGAGGCGCGGAGCCGCTCGGCTCAGGCTTCGTCGTCGGACTTCTCTGCAAGCGCCGCCAACGCGGGCGGATCGACAATGCGCACGCTGCGCCGGTCGACATCGAGCACCTGCATCGCCTGCATGCGCGAGAACAGCCGGCTGACAGTCTCGATGGCCAGACCCAGATAGTTGGCGAGTTCCTGGCGCGACATGCTGAGATGCAGCACGCGCGGATCATGACCGATGCCCCTGAGCCGATCGGACAGGCTGCGCAGGAAGATCGCGAGGCGGGACATGGCCTGTTTCCGTCCCATCATCACCGGATGCTCAAGCTCACGCGCGAACTCCCGGCTCATCACGCGAAACAACTGCTGCTGCAGGCCCGGCACCTTGGCCGCCACGTCAGTCAGCAAATCAAACGGGATCTCGCACAGGCTCGATCGTTCCAGCGCTTCGGCCGAGCAGCGATGGCCGTTGCCGGAGAGTCCCTCAAGGCCGACCAGCTCGCCGGCGATATGGAAGCCGAGGATCTGCACGTCGCCTTCCGGCAAGGTCGCATAGGTCTTCAGCGAGCCCGAGCGAACCACGAACAGGGCCGGATGGACGACGTTCTCGCGGAACAGGATTTCACCACGCTCCAGCGGCATGCGCTGCTTGACCACCTGGTCAAGCCGCAGCAGATCGCTGCCGCCGATCGACGCCGGCAGGCACAGCGGGTTCAAGGCGCAGTCTGCGCAGGATTGGCGCAGCTCGCGCAAATTGACAATTGGGGATGGCTGGGCCATCAGGCATTGTCACACGAAGCGCGCCGGACGCCAGCCCGACGAACCCCTGAACGCCTGCTCAAAGCGCCTTTGAATAGGTCGGCCTGGCTCCGTCCGGGGCAGCGTCGAGATAGGCGTCGAAACACATCGCGACGATGCGCAGGAGGAAACGACCCCGCGCGGTGATCGTCAAACGGTCGGCTGTGACCACGACGAGTCCATCGGCCTGCAGGGCATCGATGCGCTCCATTTCCACCGGAAAATACTCGCGGAAAGCAATGCCGTGGTGCTCGCCGAATGCGCGCATGTCGAGCTCGCCGTGACACATGAGCCGCTGGATCACATCGGCGCGGATGACATCGTCATCGTCGAGCAGCTTGCCGCGCTGCATCGGCAGATGGCCCGCGTCGATTGCGGCGTAGTAGCCGAGCAGATCGCGTGCGTTCTGGTGGAAGCTGCGCCCGATATGGCCGATGGAACTCATGCCGAGACCGATCAAGTCGCAATCGCCGTGCGTCGAGTAACCCTGGAAATTGCGCTGCATGGTTCCTTCGCGCTGGGCGCGCGCGAGGTCGTCGTCGGGCAAGGCGAAATGATCGAGGCCGATATAGCGATAGCCCGCCGCGCCGAGGGTACTCACGGTCTGGCCGATCAGGGCCAGTCGCGTTGCCGCATCCGGCAGATCCGCATCCTTGATCTGGTTCTGCGCACGAAAGCGACTCGGCATGTGCGCATAGGCGTAGGTCGCGATGCGGTCGGGGCGCAGCGCGATCACTTCGTCGAGCGTGCGCGCGAATTTTTCCGTGGTCTGCTTCGGCAGGCCATGGATCAGGTCGACGCTGACCGAACGAAAGCCCGATTCGCGCGCGGCCACGATGACCTCGCGAGTCTGCTCGATGCTCTGCACGCGATTGACTGCGAGTTGCACCTCGGCATCGAAATCCTGGATGCCGAGCGACATGCGATTGAAGCCGACGTCGGCGAGCATGCGTACGGTTGCCGCATCGGCATGCCGCGGATCGACCTCGATGCCGAACTCGCGCTCCGCATCGGTGGAAAGGTTGAATCCGTTGCGCAGCGCGTCGAGCAGCGTGGTCATTTGCGTGGCATCGAGGAAATTCGGCGTGCCGCCGCCCAGATGCAGCTGATTGACGCGGCGATCGCGATCGAACAGCGGCGCGGTCATCGCGATCTCGCGCAGCAGCCGGGCGAGATACTGGTCGGCGCGGCGCCGGTCGCGCGTGATGATGCGCGTGCAACCGCAGTAGAAGCACGGGCTCAGACAGAACGGGATGTGCACGTAGATCGAAAGCGCATGCGGTATCGGATCCTCGTTGGAGGCACGCACGATCGCGCGCAGGTCCTCCTCCGAGAACTGCTCGTTGAAATGCGGCGCGGTCGGGTAGGACGTGTAGCGCGGGCCGTTCACGTTGTGACGCGCGATCAGTTCGGCATCGAAGACCGGAGCGCGCGCCAGCACGGGATGAATGAGGGTATTCGCGTTCATGCCAGCATGCTGCCGTGGATGGAGATTGCACGCCTTGATCCACGTCAATTGTTCGCCGGAGCTGCCTCCTTGATTCTCTGCAGCAGCAGCGATGCAAGGAGGCGACGCGGAGGAGTCCTCGATCGGCGGCACGCCAATGCAGCCCCGCGATCGCTACCGCGCCCCTGCCTGCGCTCAGACCAGATCGAGGCGGTGCACGACCTCGCGCGGATTGTCCGGATCGAAGTGGCGCGAGAAACCCAGCTCCGTCGCAAGCTCGCGCATCTTCGTGTTTTCGGGATCGTCCACCGAGAACAGCTGCCGCATGCCGCGCGCACGCGCGACCTCGATGAGTCTGCGCATGAGCAGGCTGCCCAGCCCGCGATGCTGCCAGTCATCGGCCACGACGACCGCGCATTCGCCGACACCGCGATCCTCGCCCGTCGCATAGCGGCTGACGCCGATTTCGACCGGCTCGCCTTCATGTTCGATGATCGCGACGAGAGCCATGTCCCGACTGAAATCGAGATCGGTCAGGCTCCTTATCATGGCCCCACTCGGGTCATTGACCTGGCCGAGGAAGCGCATGCGACGCGCTTCAGGCGAAAGGCGCTTGATGAAATCGCGTTCGCGTCCGGCATCGTCCGGGCTGATCGCCCGCACGACCACGGGTGTGCCGTTGTCGAGGGTTTCGTGCCAGAACGGCAGGGCGGCATCGCCGGTATCCGTCACGTCCGATGTCCTGGGAGAGATCATGGCCATTGCTCCGTCGGGAGGAATACGTCCGATCATGCGCCGCATGCAACCGCACCGAATTGATCTGGATCATTCCGCCCGCGTTGTCCTGGTCATCCGCTCAACCGCAGCGAACGGCTCGCCGGCTCGGCTCCTGGCTGTGTTCCAAGGCGTGACCCCGCGCCATCTTGCGCAGAGTTGACCTGGATCAGCCCGGATCGCGGCTCGCGGATCTAGCCTGCGCGCAACACTCCGTCATTTCCCGAGGAAATTCTCGATGGACACGATCCTGATCCATGCCAGCCAGTCGGGCCGTCGCACCCGCGCTCTTGAATACGGCGCACACCTCGCTGCGAGGCTCGGTGCTTCCGTGACCGGCGCGTATGTGCACCCCTCGATGCTACAGAGCATCCCTCCACTCGCGCCGCCCGATCTCGTGTCGCTCGTCCTCGTCAACGCGAAGACCCTCGGCGCGGATGCCGATCGCCTTGGCGTCGAATTCGTCGAATGGACACGCTCGCTCGGCATCAAGCATGCTGCCTGGCATGTCGCCGAGGACTATCTGCCCGACGCACTGGCCCAGATCGGACAATGGCACTCCCTGCTGGTCGTAGGCCACGATGCCGATTTCGCGTGGGGGTCACCGCCCGACATCGCCAGCCTGATATTCGCCGCAACGCTGCCGGCGATCGTGGTACCCGCGGGTACGGTCGAGCCGCGTGCTGCCGGGTCGATTGTCGTCGCATGGAATGGATCGGCCGAAGCGATCCGCGCGACCCGCGCCGCCCTTCCGCTCCTCAAGCAGGCGCACAAGGTCGTTGTGCTGATGGGCGAACGCCGCCACACCTTGCGCGAGATCAGCTGGAATCCGGGGCTTGATATCGAGGAATTTCTGCGCCGCCACGACGTCCGCTTCGAATGCCGGGAGTTTGACGCCGATGACGACAAGGCCGGCACGGCCCTGCTGGAGGCAAGTGCTTCATTGAAAGCGGATCTCCTTGTCATGGGCATGTATGGTCGCGGCCGGTTTCGCGAATGGATCCTCGGTGGCGCGACGCGGCAGGTGCTCGAACAGGCAACCCTGCCCGTGTTGATGTGCCATTAGCCGGACCTCGGTGCGCGATCCGGCCGCCGCGGCACCGGGTTGATCGCGCTCGACGCAACCGGCCCGCGAACGGCAGGCCGGGCGCGCCCTTGTCGGCACGGTCGGACCGGGCCCAATACGGCGCCGGATAGCGATGAACGCGTCGCGAACCCGGTGGCCGCGAGACGGGCACCGAGCTGGGCTATAATCGCGCCCCGCTCACATGGCACGACATCGCCAGCGCGGGTTCCCGCCAATGACTTCCACCACAACGCGCCCGTAGCTCAGCTGGTCGAACGGGTTGCGCTTCCGGCATGCCGCCCACGGCATGTCGGGCAAGCCGTGAGGAGAAGGCATGGATGCCGACTGGAGGCGGCACCACGGAAGGTTCATGCGACAATCCACACAACGCGCCCGTAGCTCAGCTGGATAGAGTACTGCCCTCCGAAGGCAGTGGTCGGGGGTTCGAATCCCTCCGGGCGCGCCAATCTCTCCTGTTCGATCCAGCTATCGCGCGACGACCGATGAGTGGCCATGTTGCGGCGCGCGTCGGCGCCTGCAATCCAGCAGTTGCACGTCCGTCGGTTGACGGATCCTCCCGCGCCACGGTAATGCCATCCGGAAATTCCGCGCGGTCAGCTTGCCGACGATGCGGCGAGGACGACGTCGGGCCCCGCATCGAGCTGGGCGTGGAAGGTGTCGCGGTCGAGTTCGCGTTCCCAGTGCGAGACGACGATCGTGGCGACGCCGTTGCCGACGAGGTTGGTCAGCGCGCGCGCCTCGCTCATGAAACGATCGATGCCGAGGATCAGGGCGAGACCGGCGACCGGCACGCTCGGCACGACCGAGAGTGTGGCAGCCAACGTGATGAAGCCCGCACCGGTGACGCCCGAAGCTCCCTTGGACGTCAACATCGCGACCGCGAGCAGGGTCAGTTCCTGGCTCAGGCTCAGATCGACGTTGAGCGCCTGGGCGACGAAGATCGCGGCCATGGTCAGGTAGATGTTGGTGCCATCGAGGTTGAACGAGTAGCCGCTCGGGATGACCAGGCCGACCACGGATTTCGAACAGCCGAGGCGTTCGAGTTTTTCCATCATCGGCACGAGGGCCGATTCGGAAGACGACGTGCCGAGCACGAGGAACAGCTCATCGCGGATGTAGCGCACGAACTTGAAGATGCTGAAATCGCAGAGTCGCGCGATCGTGCCGAGCACGACCACGATGAACAGCACGCAGGTCAGATAGAAACTGCCCATCAGCCGCGTGAGCGGGCCGAGACTGTCGATGCCGTACTTGCCGATCGTGAAGGCCATTGCGCCACCTGCCCCGATCGGGGCGAGGCGCATGATCATGTTCATCATGCGGAAGAACACCTGCGAGAGATCCTGCAGCAACACGAGCACGGGCTTGCCGCGCGCGCCGAGTCCGATCAGGGCGAAGCCGAACAGCAGTCCGAGCAGGAGCACCTGGAGCAGGTCGCCATTGCCGCTGAATGCATCGAGAAAGGTTTTCGGGATGATGTCGAGGATGAACTGCACGCCGCTGCGTTCCTGCGCCTGCTTCGCATAACTGGCGACTGCGTTGGCATCGAGGGTCGCCGGGTCGATATCGAATCCGGCGCCGGGCTTGATCGCATTGACCACGATCAGGCCGATGACGAGCGCGAATGTCGAGACGACCTCGAAATAGAGGATGGCCTTGACGCCGACGCGGCCGACCTTCCTCACGTCCGATACGCCGGCGATGCCGATGACCACGGTAAGGAAGATGATCGGCCCGATCAGCATCTTCATCAGCGCTATGAAACCGTCCCCCAGTGGCTTGAGGCGCACGCCGGTATCGGGGAAGTAATGCCCGATCAGTCCGCCGATCAGGATCGCGGCGAGCACCCAGAGGTAAAGGCGTCGATGCGCCTTTGCGGATTTGTCCGGCATGGTTCCCCCTGGTCGTGCGAGCCGCGTTCTCGCGCACGTTAACCCGGATCGGATCCGGCGGATAACAATTCCCTGAGGACTGCGGCAGACGCGCTGAACGTGGCCCGGATCATAAAGACCCGGTCCTCCCGACCTTGATCCCCCCATGCGTATCGCAGTCCTCGCGCCGAGCGTGCTCGGCCTGCTCCTCGGCTACTCCACCGCGGCGCAGGCCGGCGGCCCCTTCGGCATCGATCACCGCGTCACTTTTGACGACTCCGGTATCTGGAAACGTTCCTACCAGAAGGACCTCGCCTTCGGCATGGCCGTGACGACGCTGGGCGGCGCCGTGTTCACCGCCAACGACACGCGCCTCGGACGCACTTTCGACCAGTCGCTCGATGCCATGCTGTTCACCGCAGCGGCGACCACGGCAGCGAAGTACGTTTTTTCACGCGAGCGCCCGAGCCGTTCAGACAATCCGAATGCATTCTTCGCGGGTCACGGCAACCAGAGCTTCCCCAGCGGCGAAGTCAGCGAAATCAGCGCGATCGTCACGCCGTTCATCGCCGAATATCACGATGACCATCCGGCGGTATGGCTGCTCGCCGCGCTGCCTGCCTACGACGCAATCGCGCGCGTAAAGACGCACGGCCACTGGCAGAGCGATGTGCTGGTCGGCGCCGGGATCGGCGTGGGCCTGGGCGTTTACGCGCACGGTCGCGAATCCCCGT
>Ga0209717_1003900_pt1 | contig 12622 bp, 7 predicted proteins | sample AD_UKC048_MetaG_FD_184418 | JGI IMG/M metagenome (GOLD analysis project Ga0209717, IMG submission 184418) | Active sludge microbial communities of municipal wastewater-treating anaerobic digesters from USA - AD_UKC048_MetaG (SPAdes) (version 2) | ecosystem: Engineered > Bioreactor > Anaerobic >... | reverse complement strand
CCTGAATTCTTACCCACAGGTATACAACGACCAGTTGGTATACCACGAAATTGGCCACCAGTTCGGTATGAACCACAGTTACAACAGCTCCATTCCGGTGTGTACCACGCGCAACCCGGGCACGTCCGTAGAGCCCGGTTCGGGGGCCACCATCATGAGTTACGGATTCACTTGTGGTTCAGATGATTATGAATCGACCTACGGCCCGATTCTGCAATTCCACACGGTGAATTACGAGGAAGCGTACACCTACTTTACAAATACCAGCCCGGGCTGGGGCGGAAGTTGCCCTACCAATACCTCCACCGGCAATTCGCTGCCATCCATCAGCATGCCATCGGCCATAACGATCCCCAACCAGACACCGTTCTCGCTAACGGGTAGTGCCACCGACCCCAATGGCAGCGATGCGCTCACGTTCTGCTGGGAAGGTACCAATGTCGGGACGGTAACACCTAATGCGGGCACACTTAACAATACCGCACAACCACCGTTTTTCCGCTCCTATTCGCCTGAATCTTCCGGGGAGCGTATTTACCCCAGACTGGAAAAAATCCTTGATCAGACTTATCAGGGCATAGGCGACAAACTTCCGTCAGTGGGTGTTACCACTACGCATCGGCTCACCGTGCGCGACAACCGCGAAACCGGCGGTGCAACTGTAAATAGTAGTGTGTCGATTACCGTAAGTGGCAGTATCGGGCCGTTTTATGTGAATAATTTAAACAATTCCTACACGCCCAATTCTTCCGCAACGATTACCTGGAATGTCGGCGGCACTACCGGCGCACCTGTGAGTTGCAACAATATCGACATCCTGTTCTCCTCTGACGGCGGCTACACTTTCCCCATTACCCTGGCGGCTAATACTCCCAACAACGGCACCCGGTCCGTCATCATGCCCAACCTGAACACCACCACGGCCCGCGTTATGATCCGGGCAGTAAACAACATTTTTTTCGATATCTCCAATGAATTCGAAGTGCAGGGGCCATTGCCGGTAGAATTGCTGAATTTCCAGGTACAGGCCAAAAACCGCCGCGATGCCTTACTGACCTGGCAAACGGCCTCCGAAACAGCCAATCAGGGTTTCGAGATTGAAATGGCTGCCGGTGTGGGATTGGAATTCAAAAAAATGGGATTCGTGGCTGCCGATGCACGGTACGACTATACTTTCACCGTTCCGCAACTCACCAACGGTTCCTATTTGTTCCGCCTGCGCCAACTGGATCTCGACGGTACCTTCGAATATTCGCCGATCCGGACGCTGACCATCGAAACGGACGAGCCAAGCGTCACGATGTTTCCGACGCCCGCTTCCGGCGCGCTGAATATCGCTTTCTCGCGATTCGGCGAAAAGAATATTTCCTTGCAGATCGTCAATCAGATCGGCCAAACCGTGAAAACACTGGAGTTGCCTGCCGAAACGGAAATGATTGCTACCGACGTCAGCAGCCTGCCCGCAGGTGTGTATGTGATCATCATCCGGTCGGGCGGCATTTCTGTAAATAGCAGGTTTGTAAAAGAGTAGTTTTTATGCCATAAACATGAGTCAGCCCCAATTTTTACGTTTCAAATAATAACCGAATGCCGGTTTGTCATCCTGTCGGGGCCCGTCCACTCTACGAGGGGAAATGGTCAAAAATGCGTCGTAGAGTGGGCGGGCCCCGACAGGATGACAAACCGGCATTCGTTATTATTCCAGGCGAAAAAGGCCGCCATTCATAGTTTTAGGTTCACTCACAAAATTCGGGATCATTCATGCTTGTGGTAAAACACCGGGAATGTTCGTAGTTTTGTGAGAGACTCTCAAAACTACAGAGCCATGAAAAAACTCATTCTCTTCATGCACGTATCCCTCGACGGATTCGTGGCCGGCCCAAACGGCGAAATGGACTGGATCCGGGTGGACGAAGAAATTTTCGATTACGCAGCCCGTCTCACCGACCACTCCGACACGGCCCTGTACGGGCGTATCACGTACGAAATGATGAATGCCTACTGGCCCACGGCCGGCGAACAGCCCGAAGCATCGAAACACGACAAGCACCACTCCCGCTGGTACAATAGCGTGGCTAAAGTGGTGATTTCCAATTCCATGAAAAGCCACGAGATTACCAATACGAAGATCATCGGCAGCGAAAACCTGCTCGAAGAAATACAAGCCGTCAAACGCCATGGCGATATGAACATTGCCATTTTCGGCAGCCCGTCGGCCTCGCACGCGCTGATGCGCCAAGGCCTGATCGACGAATACTGGCTGTTCATCAATCCCGTATTGCTGGGAGCAGGTATTCCCCTGTTTCGCGATATCCGGCAGAAAATGGATTTGAAACTGGAGGAATCGAAGGTGTTCGCTTCGGGAGTAATCGGAGCGCATTATACTACCGTGTCTGACCTCTATAAATCTCAATAAGGTAAAACCGGGGTTTTGAAAAAGTTTTACCTTTCAAAAAAAGGAGGGCGCTATCTTTAGCCAAACATTTTCGACCATTTCAAGTATGAAAAAAATCCTCCTTTTGCTGTGTCTGATACTCAGCCTCGCCGCCGTTGCGCAAAACCGCAACGGTTTCCCCGTCCAAACCACCATCGCCAACGGTACCATTGAAGGCGATTACGATACGAAAACAGGTATTCAAACCTATTTCGGCATTCCATTCGCCCAGCCGCCCGTGGGCGCGCTGCGCTGGAAAGCCCCGCAACCGCCTTCCAACTGGAAAGGGGTGAAAGAGACCAAAAAATTTGGTCCGCGGCCCATGCAGACGTTTGTCTGGGGCGATATGAACTCACGTTCCGACGGCGTCAGCGAAGATTGCCTGTACCTGAACGTGTGGACACCCGCCAAACGCAACAGCAAAGACCTGCCCGTGCTCGTATATTTCTACGGCGGCGGCAACGTGGCCGGCGACGGCTCCGAACCGCGCTACGACGGCGAGAGTATGGCCAAAGAGGGCATCGTGGTGGTTACCTGCAACTATCGCCTCAATATTTTCGGCTTTTTCACACACCCCGAACTGAGCGCCGAAGCGCCCTACAAGGCTTCCGGCAACTACGGCATGCTCGATCAGTTGGCCGCTCTGCAATGGGTGCAAAAAAACATCGCCGCATTCGGCGGCAACCCCGCCAAGGTGACCATCGCCGGCGAATCGGCGGGCTCCATCGGCGTGAGTTACCAGATGGCTTCCCCGCTGTCGCGGCGGCTCATCGCGGGCGCCATCGGCGAGAGCGGTGCGGGCATCAACCCGACCATGTCGCCGATAACCCTGGCGGAAGGAGAAAAAATCGGTGCGGAATTTGCAAAAACGGCCGGTTATTCGACCATTAAAGAGTTGAGAGCCCTGCCTGCCCGCGATATCTACGAGATGTACAACGAGTCCAAACGTTTCGGATTTCCCGTGGTAATCGACGGCTACTTTTTGCCCAAAACAATTCCGGAAATTTTCAGCGCCGGCCAGCAGGCACAAATACCGCTGCTTTTGGGCTGGAACTCGGCTGAAATTCCGGGGGTGGCTTTTATGCAGGGCGCTCCGTTCGAAGAACAGGCATTTGTAGAAAAGGTGAAAAAAGAATACCCCGCCGATTTTGAGGAAGTATTGAAACTCTACCCGCACGGTTCGGCGAAAGAAGTGGAAATTTCAGCCACCGCCCTGGCGTCCGACCGCTTCATTGCATACAGCACCTGGAAATGGTTCGACTTGCAGCGCAACAACAGCATCCAGCCGGTGTACCGCTATTTGTACAGCAAAAAACGGCCGCCGCTGGTCGACAATACCCTCGCTTCGGGGCTCGCGGGCGGTGTGACCAAAAAAGACCCCAACGCTCCAAAACCACCCGAAGCCGTGGGAGCTCCGCACGCCTGCGAAATCGAATACTGCATGGGCAATCTGCGCCTGATCAAGGACTATGCCTGGACGGAAGACGACCACAAAGTATCCAATACCATGCTGCGCTTCTTCGCCAATTTTATTAAAAACGGAAACCCCAACGGCGACGGACTACCCGAGTGGCCGGCCGCGAAACCGAAAGACGAAATGCCGCCGGTGATGATCATCGATACGGAATCGAAAGCGGAAAAAGCGACAGCGGATGCGCGGTACCGGTTTTTGGACAAGAAGTACAAGTGATCTGATCGTGATTGTGGAGTAAGATTTCAGGATGATTTAAGGATGGCCATGATGACCCTTTGCGGTGATCATGGCCATCCTTTTAATCATACGCATAGTCCACAGGGTACTCCAAAAAAAAAATCCGGTAAAAAAATACACGCAGGCAACAAACGGGCAGTTTGTTCCGTGTCTTCTGATGTGCGCCGAAAAGCCGACATGTCACAGAAATGTCATGCAGGTGGCATAACCGGAATTAACTTTTGTTAATTCCCAATGTCCCCGGCTACTTGTCCGTTCCCTGATAACAATTTGCACCCAACTTAAAGACAGCGATATATGTCACCATTGATTCACCGGATATACATCGCTTTGCTGGCCGGCATTGTGATCGCAACTACGATCTATCTCTTTTACAAAGGCCAGTCGTATTACAGCACCCCTCTTGCTGAACGTTTTTATCATCCGGATCACAATGAGTTCAAACCCAGTGGTTTATACGGGCACGGACTGGGCATTGTGGGTACCGTGCTGATTCTGATAGGCGTATTCGGATACATGGCCAAAAAGAAATACCGCGCCCTGGCAAACCTGGGCAGGTTGAAACACTGGCTGGAGTTTCATATTTTCCTGTGCTCCCTCGGGCCGGTGATGATTCTGTTTCATACCGCGTTCAAGTTCGGCGGGTTGGTTTCCGTCAGTTTCTGGAGCATGGTGGCAGTGGTGGCGAGCGGCGTGGTGGGAAGATTCATTTACATTCAAATCCCCCGGACGATCGAAGGGCGGGAGTTGAGTCTGAACGAGGTGAAAGAAATGAAAGGCAATCTGGAAGATATTCTGAAAGGCACTTATCAGCAGAATGAAATCACTTACCTGCCCCAACTGACAGCGGCCATTACCCTGCAAAAGCAGGAAGGATCTTTTTTTTCCGGTTTGATCAACCAGTATTTTGAAGAGAGAAAAGCCGTTCGGCGGGTGAAACACATACTTCGGGAAAACGGCGTTCCGGGCTCCGGCGCAGGCAACGTTGTGAAACTGGTAAAAAACGAAATAGCCCTGAACAAGCGCATCGAACGGCTTCAAACCATGCAAAAACTGTTTAAATACTGGCACGTAGCGCACCTGCCGTTCGCACTGGTTATGCTGGTCATTATGGTCATCCATGTGGGCATTACACTCGCGCTGGGCTACCGCTGGATTTTTTAATAAACGCATATGCTACTGGAAGAAATCATCATTTACGGGGTTGTCTTCCTGTTCTGCCTGCTGGTTATCTATTTCTATCTTGGGAAACAAAAAAAAGAATCCCGGATCGTTGAAGGAAAAATCGAACAGGCAAAACAGGACGGCACCTTCGAGCCGGTTTCCCTTCACCCGGAGATCAACCTGGATACCTGCATTAAAAGCGGTGCATGTATAGAGGCTTGCCCCGAAAAGGACATCATCGGGATCGTGAACGGCAAAGCCACCCTGATCAATGCGTCGCAATGCATCGGCCATGGCGCCTGTTTTCATGCCTGTCCGGTAGAAGCGATTTCGCTGGTCATCGGCACCCAGAAACGGGGTGTCGACCTGCCGCACGTAAACCAGAATTTCGAGACCAACGTGCCGGGCATTTATATCGCAGGCGAACTGGGCGGTATGGGACTGATCAAAAACAGCGTGGAACAGGGAGAAGCCGCTGTCATAAATATTGCCCAGTCCGATTTCAAAAGAGATCCTGCGATGCACGACCTCATTATCATCGGTGCAGGACCGGCAGGTATTTCGGCATCCCTGACCGCCCGACAATACGGCTTGAACTTTCTGACGCTCGAACAGGATTCGCTGGGCGGCACCGTATACAATTTCCCGCGCTCTAAAATCGTGATGACCGCGCCCATGAACCTGCCTCTGCACGGCAAGGTCAAACTTTTCGACACCAGCAAAACCGAGTTGCTGGGCCTGTGGCGGCCTGTGCTGGAGAAAAACAATATCATCATCCGGGAACACGCCAAAGTGGAAAGCATCGTGATGGAGCGAGACGGCTTTAAAGTGACCATTCTCAGCGGCGAGGTTTTCCAGACCAAAAACGTGCTGCTGGCCATCGGTCGGCGCGGAAGCCCGAGAAAACTGGGTATTCCGGGTGAATCACTTGAAAAAGTAGCCTACAAACTCCTGGAACCGGAAAATATTCAGGGCCGGAAAGTAGTCGTGGTAGGCGGCGGCGACTCCGCCATTGAAGCGGCGCTCGCACTGATGGATCAAAACCAAGTGGTATTGAGTTACCGTAGCGAGGCATTCAGCCGGCTCAAGGTGAAAAACCGGGAAAAACTGGAAGCCGCTATCCGGCACAACAAACTGGAAGTACTGCTGAAAAGTAATCTCACCCGGATCGAAGAAGGAAATGTATTGATGAGTACCGAAGCAAACCCGACACCGGTTGCCATGGAAAACGATCTGGTGTTCATTTTTGCCGGCGGGGAACTACCGACACAGTTTTTGGAAAAAGCAGGCGTCCGGATTACCAAGCGGTTCGGATATACTGTGAAGAAGCATAAATAGGGGTTATTGGTTATTGGTTATTGGGGTATCAACCCTTGGCTAAGAACTATTCGAAAGCTCAGGGTTGATACCCCAATAACCAATAACCAATAACCAATAACCAATAACCAATAACCAATAACCAATAACCAATAACCAATAACCAATAACCAATAACCAATAACCAATAACCAATAACCATCCTCCAATCGTGAAAATAGTACATACAATCCTGCTATTCCTCCTTTTCGGGAGCCAGGTTTCGGCGCAATTGTCGCCGGGCGATTTGGCGAGCTCGCACAAGGACCTGGAAGGCATGTCAAAATGTACGCAGTGCCACGATCTGGGCAGCAAGGTGTCCAACGATAAATGCCTCGTTTGCCACAAGGAAATCAAGGCGCTGATCGACAGAAACGCCGGTTACCACGTATCCAGTGACGTAAAAGGGAAAGACTGTGCCAAATGCCACAGCGATCACCACGGCCGGAGTTTCGATATGGTGCGGTTTGATGAAAAGAAATTCAACCACAACCAGGCCGGTTACGAACTAACCGGCGCGCACAAACAAATCGATTGCAGGAAATGTCACTTGCCTGATCTCATTGAAGATGTCAACCTGAAAAAAAGGAAGGAAACCTTTTTGGGGCTGGGTAGCAAATGCGTCAACTGCCACAAGGACGTACACCAGAAAACACTGGGTAACGACTGCGCCAAATGCCATACCGTCGATAAATTTACGCCGGCAGGCAAGTTTAACCACGACAAGGCGGATTTCCCGCTCGTTGGCAAACACAAAAGCGTTCAATGCATCGATTGCCATAAAAAGGAAACCAGAAGCGGCAGGGAATTTCAGCGGTTTTCGGATGTTCCTTTTAAAAACTGCAACAATTGCCACAAAGACCCGCATAACGACAACCTCGGCACCAACTGTAAAGATTGCCACTCCGAACAATCCTTCACCGGGTGGGGCAGCATGGGCAGGTTCAACCACAATACCACCAAATTTCCGCTGAAAGGCAAACACAAGCAGGTGGATTGCCGGAAATGCCACACGATGTCGGCTACTCCGCTGACCGTTTTTCAGGACAGACTGGGCGTGCCCACCGACAACTGTGTGGCATGTCACAAGGACGTGCACGACAACAGGTTCGGGAATAAATGTGTGGATTGTCACAAGGAGGATTCTTTCCGGAAAGTTGGGAACCTCGATGGATTTGACCACGACCGGACGAGTTATGCGCTGGAAGGAAAACACGAAGTGGTGGATTGCAAAAAGTGCCATGTCTCGGAACACATGACCGATCCGCTGCCGCACAACTCCTGCGCTACCTGCCACAAGGACTACCATGAAGGGCAGTTTGCGGGCCTTGTTATTACTCCCGATTGTGCGGCATGCCACACGGTTCAGGGATTTGCAGAAAGCACGTACAGCCTGGAGGAGCATGCGAAAACCAAATTCCCGCTGGAAGGCGCACACGTGGCAACACCCTGTTTTGCCTGCCACAAACCGGAGGAGAAATGGAAATTCAAAGCCCTAGGCACACGTTGCGTGGATTGCCATAAAGACGTGCACGGTGGACAAATTGCCGAAAAATGGTACCCCAACAACGATTGCGCGCAGTGCCACAAAAGTTCCGGCTGGCGCGACAACCAGTTCGACCACAGTAAAACCGCATTTGCCCTGAAAGGCGCGCACCAAAAACAGGATTGCCGTGCCTGCCACGTGCCCGATGCAGATTATAAATACGGAAAATTTGCAGGGTTACCTGCCACCTGTAATCAATGCCACAAGGAAGTACACCAGCGACAATTTGAAATAAACGGCGCTACGGATTGTGCCCGGTGCCACAGCAATGACGACTGGAAAGTGAAAAAATTCAACCACAATAAAACCGCATTCAAACTGGAGGGCAAGCATGCAAATGTGTCGTGTGAAAAATGTCACAAGGAAATTACCCGATCGGGCCAATCATTTGTGCAGTACAAATTCGAGAGTGTAGCGTGCAAAACCTGCCACAAATAAACCCTTGATTATCATTTGTTTTTCTTGAATGCCTATTTGAATTTTAATCCTTTTATCCAAAACCGGTATGAACAATCTACTTCTCATTATCCTGTTGTCTCTGGGGCTTATCACCTCCGTGATGGCACAAAGTCCGCACGGTGCAAATATGAAAATCGACTGCGCTTCCTGTCATTCGCCGAAAGGGTGGGAAATCAGTGCGGACTACTGGCAGGATTTCGATCCCGGCAAGCCGAGGACGTCCCAGGTCACCGGGACGGTCTGGGGGCCGGACACCCTGCGTTTTCACCACGGAAAAACCAGTTTCAAATTAGAGGGTCGGCACAACACCGTCGATTGCAGGTCCTGTCATGAAACCCTCGTTTTTTCGGGCGCCTCTTCCGATTGTGTTTCCTGCCACAGCGACGTACACCAGCAAAGTGTCGGCACGGACTGCGCGCGTTGCCATACGCCCGCCAACTGGCTGGTAGACAACGTTGCCGACCTGCACCTGCAGAACGGTTTTCCGCTCACCGGCGTCCACCGGTCGGTGAGTTGTGAGCAATGCCATACGGCCGCTTCGGCTTTACAGTTCAACCGGATCGGCAACGACTGCATCAGTTGCCACTTGCAGGATTACCAGGCTTCTGTCAATCCCAACCACCAACAGGCGGGTTTTTCTACTGATTGCCTGGAATGCCACGACGTGTTTACCTCCGACTGGGGAAGCGATAATATCAATCATGATTTTTTCCCGCTGACCAAGGGGCACGAGATTGCCGACTGCAAACAATGCCATGTAGGTGGTAATTACACGAATACTCCCACGAATTGCAACGCCTGCCACCAGCAGGATTACGACGGCGCACAGTCGCCCAACCACGTCGGCGCCCATTTTTCCAATGATTGTGCCAGTTGCCACACTACGGATCCCGACTGGATGCCTGCCTCGTTTACGGCACATGACGGCGCTTATTTTCCTATTTACAGCGGCAAACACAAAGGACAGTGGTCGCTATGCGCGGAATGCCATATCAATCCGTCCAATTTTGCGGAAAATTCCTGTATCGTTTGTCATGCCAACCCGGAAACCAACGACGGACACGCCGGCGTGAACGGTTATGTGTACGAAAACTCTGCCTGTCTGGCCTGCCATCCCACCGGGGAAGCGGGTACCGGTTTTGACCACAACACAACGAATTTCCCGCTGACAGGCGCGCACCTAACCGCCAATTGCGTGGAGTGCCATGCCGCAGGATACGCCGGAACGCCTACTCAGTGTTCGGCTTGCCACACGACGGATTTTAACCAGGCCGCCAATCCCAACCACGTAGCCCTGAACATCCCGACGGATTGTGCCATGTGCCACACCACTGCGCCGGGCTGGGAGCCGGCCTCCTTCCCGATTCACAATAATTATTATGCTTTAAACGGCGCGCATGCCGCTATTGCAAATGACTGCGCGGCCTGCCACAACGGGAATTACAACAGTACGCCGAATACCTGCAACGGCTGTCACAATGCCGACTATGTGGCAACTACCAGTCCGAACCACGCGGCGGTGCAGTTCCCGACCGATTGCGCCAGTTGCCACTCAGAAACGGCCTGGACACCATCGACATTCAACCACAACACGTTTTACCCGATCACAGGAGCACATATTCCAATAGCGAACGACTGCAATGCCTGCCACAACGGGAATTACACGAATACACCGAATACCTGTGCGGGATGCCATACCACGGATTTCAACCAGGCAAGTAATCCCAACCACGTAGCCCTGAACATCCCGACGGATTGTGCCATGTGCCACACCACCGCGCCGGGCTGGGAGCCGGCGACGTTCCCCATTCACAATAATTATCACGCTTTAAACGGCGCGCATGCCGCTATCGCAAATGACTGCGCGGCCTGCCACAACGGAAATTACAACAGTACGCCGAATACCTGCGCGGGATGTCATACACCCGACTACAATGCAACCACCAATCCGAACCACGCGACACTTCAGTTTTCAAACCAGTGCGCCACTTGTCACAGCGAAACGACCTGGACACCCGCTACTTTTGACCACAGTGTGTATTATCCGTTTACGGGAGGCCACGTTGCCATTGCGGGCGACTGCAATGCGTGTCACCACGGCGATTATACCAATACGCCGAACACCTGCAATGGCTGCCACATGCCGGATTACAATGCCAGCACCAATCCGAACCACGTTGCATTGAATCTCTCGACCAATTGTGCAACCTGTCATACGACTGCACCGGACTGGACGCCCGCCACCTTTGCCGTTCACAATACGTACTGGCCACTCACAGGAGCGCATGCCGGCGCGAGTTGCAACCAGTGTCATGCCAACGGCAACTATAACAATACGCCGACCGATTGCTTCGGTTGTCATGCATCTGATTTTAATACTGCAAACAACCCGAATCACGCGGCGGCGGGTTTCCCGACTACGTGTCAAACTTGCCATACGACAAATGGTTGGGATCCTTCTACGTTCAACCACGACCAGCAATATTTCAGGATATACAGCGGCAACCATAAAAACGAATGGGACCAATGTGTGGAGTGCCACACTACGCCGGGAAATTTCACCAGTTTCAGTTGTGTAGAGTGCCACGAACATGATAATCCATCGTCACTTGCCCAGGATCATCAGGGTGTTTCAGGGTATCAATATGTGAGTAGCGCCTGTTACAACTGCCATCCGAATGGAAATTGACGATATGAATGAATATCATGACAAAGGGTGATCCGGGTCATGACCGAAGGCAGGGCAGCCGGACGCCATAGTGCTACATTTGTTGGCACTCCAACCCGAAAAAGCGACTTTTTTTATCATTTTTCAGCATTTTTTAAGAAAAACCTGAGTGCGTAATCTTTTGATGTTCATCCTGACCTTTGGTTGTTTTGCGACTTTGAATTCGCAAAACCCGCACGGTACGGCCTTGAAGTTCGACTGTGCCTCCTGCCATTCGTCTGGTGGGTGGGAGATTGGTGCGTCTTATTGGAAAACAATAGAGAATGAAAATTCGACGGTTGCGAATAACTCCGGGCAGAGTTCAACCCGCTTTCACCACGATAAAACAAATTTTGAACTCACCGGGCGTCACCAAACGGTGGATTGCAGGATTTGTCACGAGTCATTGGTATTTACCCAAACCGGAACGGCCTGCATTTCCTGCCATACGGATGTGCACCAGCAGTCGGTAGGCACCGATTGCGCGCGTTGCCATACGTCGTCCAACTGGCTGGTGGACGATATCCAGTTACTTCATGTAAGCAATGGATTTCCGTTGTTGGGGCAGCATCTTACCGCAGATTGCATCGACTGCCATCATGCCGACAATATTTTGCGATTTGACAGAATCGGAAATGAGTGCATCAATTGCCACCTCGACAACTACACGGCGACCACGATGCCGAACCACACCGCATCCGGGTTTTCGACCGACTGCGTGGTGTGTCACGACATGGCCGGCGATGGCTGGCTCTGGACGTCGGGCAGTGCCAGCCACTTGTTTTTCCCGCTGACCAACGGGCATCAAATCAATGACTGTGCCCGATGCCACACCGGGGGTAATTTTTCCAATACGCCTACCGACTGTTTTGCGTGTCACGAAACCGATTTCCGGGCTACCACCAGTCCCGATCACGAGGCGGGTAATTTTCCGACCAACTGTGCGGTGTGTCACAGCACAGACCCTGGCTGGATCGCGATAGATTACACGCGGCATGATCAGGATTATTTCCCCATATACAGCGGTAAACACGAAGGAGAATGGAACCAGTGCACGGATTGTCATACAACGCCGAACGACTTCAAGTTATTCAGTTGTACAGACTGCCACGAACACAACAATGCCGGACAACTTGCGAATAAACACGATGATGTTTCGGGATACAGTTTTACAAGTACAGCGTGCTATTCCTGCCACCCCAAAGGATCAGAATAGGTTTTGAAGACCAGAGAAAAAACGAAGAA
>Ga0209717_1003898_pt1 | contig 12636 bp, 11 predicted proteins | sample AD_UKC048_MetaG_FD_184418 | JGI IMG/M metagenome (GOLD analysis project Ga0209717, IMG submission 184418) | Active sludge microbial communities of municipal wastewater-treating anaerobic digesters from USA - AD_UKC048_MetaG (SPAdes) (version 2) | ecosystem: Engineered > Bioreactor > Anaerobic >... | reverse complement strand
AAAGGTAAGGTCACGCTGGTCGGATCGCCCCCGCCCGCCGTTGTCGCCGAGCTGGATCGCCTGTGGCTGGCGACTTTCCGCCGCAAGTAGCGGATGTCGCCGAGAGATTGTCAGGGAATGACCGTCGTGAACAGGTAAACGGCAAAGATGACGAGGTGAATGGCACCCTGCAGCACTGTGGTGCGGCCTGTGCCCAGCGACAGCGTGGCGACAAAAAGGGTCAGCAGCAGTAAGACGGTTGACTTGCCGTCAATCCCTAGCATCAGGGTCCAGCCATTGGTGATCGACACAATGGCCACTGCCGGAATCGTCAGGCCGATAGTGGCAAGCGCGGAGCCCAGCGCCAGGTTCAAGCTGGTCTGCAAGCGGTTGGCACGTGCGGCGCGCAGCGACGCCAGGCCTTCCGGCAGCAACACAATGGCCGCAATGATGATGCCCACCAGCGCCTTGGGCGCTCCCGCGTTGGCAATGGCCGCTTCAACCGAAGGTGACGTGGCTTTAGCCATCAACACCACTGCACCGAGGCAGGCCAACAGCAGCAGCGCGCTGACGCCGGTGACACGGTTGGTGGGCATCAAAGCATGTGTTTCTTCTTTGCCTGATGCCTGGGCAAGGACGAAATAATCACGGTGGCGAATGGCCTGCACAAAAACAAATGCTCCGTAAAGCAGCAATGAAACCACAGCGACGAAACCGAGCTGACTGGGGCTGTACATGGGGCCGGGCGCGGTGGTGGTGTAGTTGGGCAACACGAGGGTGAGCACCACGATAGCTGCGAGTGTGGCAAGTGATGCGCTCACGCCGTACAACCCGAAACGCTGCTCGCCAAAACGGGTTCCGCCGACCAGCAGACACACGCCGATGATGCCGTTCAGGATAATCATGACGGTGGCAAACACGGTGTCCCGGGCCAGCCCGGCGGTGCTCGATCCGCCGGCCAGCATCAACGACACGATGAGCGCTACTTCAATGACGGTGACGGCTCCGGCCAGCACCAGGGTTCCATACGGTTCGCCGACCCGGTGTGCCACAACCTCTGCGTGGTGGACCGCTGCCAGGACACACAAAACGAGACCCAGGGCCAGCACCATCACATAGCCGCTCCCCAAATCAAGCTGCTGGCCAGCCAGCAACAACCAGCCAATGGCAGGGCCGGCGATGGTCCAGATGGGGAGCAGGGAGGGGGTCTTCATCTTTCGAACAACGGTGTCATATAGCGAACGATTCTAGGGCCACGCCCATGGTCGATATCCCCTGACGCCATGAGGAGAACGCGAATGCAGACCCGGCTTCGATGCTCAGGCGCCGCGAGCGCGCCCGCGTTACTCGGCCCAAGTTCGGGTCCAGCGGATCTGCATCCCACGCAACAGCAGCAACATGGACGCGCGGCACAGGCTGCGAAGAGGCTAAAGCCCCACAGGGAAGTGCCGGCGCGAGGTACGGCAATTCACCCCGACAGGTCAGTTCAGTCGAGTTTGATAGTCTTTTTGGTGCGACGCACAATTTATGTGAGTCGCCATGGCCCGGCTTCAGGCTGCCTGCTTCTCCACGTGTGCCTGACGCGTGTACAAAAAGTCGATGACGGCCTTGCGGTAATGCAGGTACTGCGTGCTTTCGGCCAGCTCCACTCGGTTGCGCGGACGTTCCAGTTCGACACTGAGCACTTCGCCGATGGTGGCAGAGGGGCCATTGGTCATCATCACGATCTTGTCGGACAGCAGCACGGCTTCGTCCACATCGTGCGTCACCATCACTACCGTGCTTTGCGTGGCCGCCACAATGGCAAGGAGCTCGTCTTGCAGCTTGGCGCGGGTCAACGCGTCCAGTGCGCCAAAGGGCTCGTCCAACAGCAGCACCTTGGGCTCCATGCACAGCGCACGGGCAATGCCCACGCGCTGCTTCATGCCGCCTGATATTTCGCCGGGGCGTTTTTGTGCTGCAGTGGTAAGGCCCACCATGGCCAGGGCCGCATCGGTCCGGGCCTTGAGTTGCGCCTTGCTCTCGGCCGTTGTGCCGGTGGATTTGTTGGCCGCGCCAAAGACGCGCTCAACGGCCAGATACACATTCTCGAAACAGGTGAGCCACGGCAGCAGCGAGTGGTTCTGAAAAACCACTGCACGGTCCGGGCCGGGGCCAGCGATCTCGCGGTTGGCGCAGATCAGGCTGCCATTCGTGGGCATGGTCAGACCCGCAATCAGGTTGAGCAGCGTGGACTTGCCGCAACCCGAGTGGCCGATCAGCGCTACGAACTCGCCCTTGGCAACTGTGAGGTTGACGTTTCGCAGTGCGCAGAACGGCCCCTTCTTGGTCTTGAAGGTCTGCTCCACGCCCTGGATTTCGATGTATCTGGTGGTCAGGTTGTCGCTCATGTCGTACTCCTTAGTTCTTCACTTCTTCGAATGTGAATGCCGTGGCCACTTTAATCAGCACGTATTCCAGAACCAGGCCCACGAGACCGATCACAAAAATCGCGATGATGATGTTCTTGACGTTCAGATTGTTCCACTCGTCCCACACCCAGAAGCCAATACCTACGCCACCGGTCAGCATTTCGGCCGCCACAATCACCAGCCAGGCAGTTCCCACTGCGAGACGCACGCCGGTCAGCATGTAGGGCAGCACGGCGGGAAAGAGAATCTTCGTGACTATCTTCCATTCGGACAGGTTCAACACGCGAGCCACGTTCATGTAATCCTGCGGCACGCGCTGCACACCCACGGCGGTGTTGATGATCATGGGCCAGATCGAGCAGATGAAGATAGTCCAGATGGCGGCGGGGTTGGCACCCTTGAACACTAGCAGACCAATGGGCAACCAGGCCAGTGGCGACACCGGGCGCAACAGGCTGATTAGCGGGTTGAACATGCGGCTCAAAAATTCAAACCGCCCGATCATGAAGCCCGCCGGAATACCCACCGCGGCGGCCAGACCGAAGCCCAGAGCCACACGCTCCAGCGACATCAAAATGTTCCAGCCCACACCCTGATCGTTCGGACCCTTGCGGTAAAACGGGTCTGAAAAAATCACGACAGCCTGTTTGAACGTTTCGATGGGCGAGGGGATGCTGCTGGCGGTGGTGATGGACACCAGCGCCCACAGCCCCACCAACAGGCCCAAGCCGATCACGGGTGGCAGCACCGCGAGCCACAAACCGCGCCAGTCAAAAGGCTGGCGGGCTACCGGCACTGGCGTGGCGATGAACGCTGCCGCAGTGGTGTTGGTTAAAACCCTGGCAGAGGCTTCTACCGGCTCCGTAACAGCAAGAGGCGAGTGAAATACTGCGCTGACCATAGTGGGCTCCTTCTCTGTTGTGGGCGGGATTTATGCTTTGACTTTGAAGCTGTCGGCGTATTTTTTGGGGTCCTTGCCGTCCCAGATGACTCCGTCCATCAGCTTGGAGGAACGCATCAAGTCTTTCGGAACCGGAGTTTTACTTGCGGCGGCGGCCTGTTTGTAGATGTCGATCTGATTGATCTGTTTGGCCACGGCCAGGTAATCAGGGTGGTCTTTCAGCAAACCCCAGCGTTTGTGTTGCGTCAGGAACCACATGCCGTCGCTGAGGTACGGGAAGTTGACCGCACCGTCGTTGTAAAACTTCATATGGTTGGGGTCGTCCCATGTCTTGCCCAATCCGTTCTGGTAGCGGCCCAGAATGCGCTGGTTGATGGCGTCCACGCTGGTGTTCACGTAAGACTTGTCGGCAATAGTTTCGGCCATCTTGTTTTTGTTGGCCAGGCCCGAGTCAATCCACTTGCCAGCTTCCAGAATGGCGGCAGTCACGGCGCGCGCGGTGTTGGGGTATTTTTTGACGAAGTCGCCCGTGGTGCCCAGTACTTTTTCGGGGTGGTCTTTCCACACGTCTTGGCTGGTGGTGGCGGTTATGCCGATACCGTCGATGATAGCCCGGTGATTCCAGGGCTCGCCGACGCTATAGCCATCCATATTGCCGACGCGCATGTTGGCCACCATTTGAGGTGGTGGGACGGTAATCACCTTTGCATCGGTCATCGGGTTGATGCCGTTGGCCGCCATCCAGTAGTACAGCCACATCGCGTGAGTACCGGTGGGGAAGGTCTGGGCAAAGGTATATTCGCGCTTTTCGGCGGCCATCAGTTTGGCCAGGCTGGCGCCGTCCACCGCGCCTTTGTCAGCCAGCTTTTTAGAAAGGGTAATGGCCTGACCATTGTTGTTTAATGTCATCAATACAGCCATGTCTTTTTTGGGGCCGCTGACACCCAGGTGCACGCCGTAAATCAGACCGTACAACACGTGCGCAAAGTCCAGTTCACCGGTAACGAGTTTGTCGCGCACCCCTGCCCAGCTGGCTTCTTTGGTCGGAATGATTTTTACCCCGTATTTCTGGTCAATGCCCAACACGGAGGCCATCACCACGCTGGCGCAGTCGGTCAGCGGGATAAAGCCGATCTTCACCTCTTTCTTTTCGGGCGCGTCCGACCCTTGTGCATAGACGGCTGCACGCAGCGCGGGGTTGATGCCGATGGCGCCCACGGCGGCAGATTGCAGCACGACTCGTCGGCTGAGGCTGGTTTTCAAAAGGTCAGTCATCACGGCACTCCTGAGTAGAAAAACAAAAGACAAAAAACAAAAAAAAGGCGTCCTCACCGCGTACCAGCGCTGCCAGAGGCAGGTGCTACGTACAGGTGGGGACGCCTTTGTCCGGTTATGAAAGACTTAACCCGCCGTTGGGTTACATCTATCAACTGACCATCGTTGGTCTTGGAAGTAATCACGCAATTGGCGTGCCAAGATATTGGCAGCTACCGGGTGATTTTGATGCTATAAAAAATATAGCTACTCATTTATATCTTACGAGCGATAGGGCCGTATTTGTCATGGGAAACAGGTTGTCTGAGCCTCTGGCACCAGATTTGTGCATTGCACCATTTCAGCCCAGCAAGTCCGCCACATCGAGCATGCGCTGGGCCACATCGGCCAGCCGCAGGTTCTTGTCCATGGCGGTTTTTCGCAGCTTGTCATAAGCCGCCTGCTCGGTCAGATTTTGCCGCTGCATCAGCAGGCCCTTTGCCCGGTCTATGATCTTGCGGTCCTGCAGTTCGGCCATGCGGGCCTGTAGCTCGGCGCTTTGTTGCTGTAGCTCGGTGCGGGTTTCAGCCAGTTCCTTGCGCAACCCCTGTTCATGCTGAAAGCGCGCCATAGCCACGTCCAGAATAGGCCGGATGCGCTCGCTGGACAAACCCGCCACGATGTAAGCCGTTACACCGGCGGCCACGGCGTCGCGAACGTGTGAGGTGTCGTTGTCGTTGGTGAACATGACAATCGGGCGGCGTTCGTCACGCGTGGCCATCACCACATGCTCCAGCGCATCACGCGATTCGCTTTCGGCGTCCACAATGATCATGTCGGGCTGCAACTGGGCCAGCCGCTCCTGCAAGAACGTGTCGGCGGGCAGCACGGCCACCAGATTGAAATTGCTTTCGAGCAGGCCGATGCGCAGGCTGCGCGAGCGCTCAGCCTGACTGATGGCGTGCTCGTCTCCCGGGTCGTCAATCGACAGGTCAGGCGCAATCACAACAATTCGCAACGCTGCATTCATGCCATCGATACGCAAGAAATGAGCCACCGCCCGGCCAATGGGCTCTGGTGGTGCGCTTCACCTAAACTCGCTACAAATGGATACAAATCTGAAAATGAAGCTGGTGCTGGGTATTGAGTCGTCTTGCGACGAAACCGGCGTGGCGCTGGTTCAGATGCGCGAGACCGGAGTGCCGGTGCTGCTGGCCCATGCCTTGTACAGTCAGATCGACATGCACCAGGCATATGGCGGCGTGGTGCCCGAGCTGGCGAGCCGCGACCATATTCGCCGGGTGATTCCGTTAACGGAACAAGTACTGGCCGAGGCAGGGCTTACGTTGAAAAACATTGACGTGGTGGGCTTTACGCGTGGGCCCGGTTTGGCCGGTGCGCTGCTGGTGGGCGCGGGGGTGGCGTGTGCGCTGGGTGCGGCTCTGGGCAAACCCGTTTTGGGTGTGCACCATCTGGAAGGGCACCTGCTGTCGCCATTTTTGAGTGCGGACCCGCCGGAGTTTCCTTTTCTGGCGTTGCTGGTGTCAGGCGGGCATACGCAGCTGATGAGGGTAGATGGTGTGGGCCGTTATGAATTGCTGGGCGAAACCATCGACGATGCGGCGGGTGAGGCGTTTGACAAGTCCGCCAAGCTGATGGGCTTGGGCTATCCCGGCGGCCCGGCGTTGTCACGCATTGCGGAGCAGGGTGACCCGGCTTCGTTCAAGTTGCCACGGCCCTTGCTGCACAGTGGCAATCTGGATTTTTCGTTTGCGGGTCTCAAGACTGCGGTAATGGTGCAGGCAAAAAAACTGGTTGCCGCGCGCGATGAGGCTGACGGTGCGCAGCAAACCGGCGTATTTGAAACACTTCCATTGCAGACCCGTGCCAATCTGGCGGCATCAACCGAAGCTGCGATTGTGGACGTACTGGTTCGTAAATCTCTCGCGGCGTTGAAGCAAACGGGATTGAAACGCATGGTGGTGGCTGGCGGCGTGGGGGCCAACCGCAGCCTGCGAGCGCGGCTCAATGCGGAATGCGCCCGGCAGCTTGTGCGCGTGCATTACCCTGAACTGGATTTGTGCACCGACAACGGCGCCATGATTGCACTTGCTGCGGCCATGCGGCTGCAGTCAGGGCAGCAACAGGCCAGCGAGGTCTACGCGTTTGACGTGAAACCCCGCTGGCCGCTGGATCAGCTCAGTTAGTTGATGGTTAGTTCGGTGACTTGGTTTGCCGGCACGATCTTCGCCAGCTTCAGTGTGAGCACGCCATTTTCCAGTTTGGCCTGGCTGGTGGCCACATCAATTTCCTGCGGCAACTCATACGCGAAGCTGTAGCGGCGTGTGGCGCCTTCTCGGCTCTGGATGCGCACGATGTTGCCTTCAATGCCGATGCTCAACTGATCTTTGGCAATGCCAGGAACATCAAATGTGAGGGTGACAGACTTGTCATCCTGCTCAACCGAACTGGCCTGCTGACGCGGCGTTTGCAGGGCCTCGCCAAGGAAGCGTTCCAGCGAACGACCAGCGGGCGAATAGACATGGCGGCGCTGCAGGGTGGGGGCGGTAGATGCAAAAAACATGGTGTGTGACTCCTAGTACACTGCGCGGCGCTCAACGCGATTGCCGCATGCTTCCAACTTGCGAGTGATAGCATTTTTTTCAAGGGAAGTTTCTGCATGTTTATTCTTTCTCGCCGGGTCTTGAAATTGCTGATGGTGATGTTATTTGTGCCTGCCATTGCATGGGCCCAGCCGTCGCCAGCGCCCATCAAGATGGCGTTGATCGAGGGGTTGAGTGGCGGCAATGCCAATGGTGGTGAGGCAGTATTCCGCAATCTGGTTTGGGCAGTGGAACGGGTTAACGAACGCGGTGGCGTGAAAACCGCTGTCGGCCCACGCTTGCTGACGCTGGACCGCCACGACAGCAAGGGACAGGTTGAAGAAGCACTCTCCAGCCTGCGTGCAGCCATTGACGGTGGTGCGCAGATCATTCTGCAGGGCAACTCATCAGCGGTTGCCTCTGCGTTGATCGAAGCGATAACCAAACACAATGAACGAGAACCCTCCAGGCGCGTGCTGTTCCTGAATTACTCCGCTGTCGACCCCATACTCACCAACGAAAAGTGCAGCTTCTGGCATTTCCGTTTTGACGCCCACGCCGATATGCGCATGGCAGCACTGATGTCGGTGCTGAAAGACGATAAATCGGTCAAATCCGCCTATCTGATCGGGCAGGACTACAGCTTCGGACAAGCTGTGTTGCGCGAGGGCAAACGCCAGCTCGGCATTCAGCGGCCCGACGTGCAGATCGTGGGCGAAGAGCTGCATCCGCTGTTGCGCATCAAGGACTTTGCGCCCTATGCCGCCAAGATCAAAGCCAGTGGCGCCGACGCCGTGCTGACGGGCAACTTCAGCAATGACTTGACGTTGCTGGTGAAGGCCGCCAAGGACGCGGGTTTCGAGGGCAAGTTCTATACGTTCTATGGCAATGCCTTGGGTGCACCAGCGGCGATTGGTGAAGCGGGCCTGGGCAAGGTGATTGCCGTGGCCGACTGGCTACCCAACGTGCAAACGGCTTCTAGCGAAGCGTTTTACCAGTCATTTCGCGCCCGATACCCCAAGCCAGCAGATGACTACGTGCACATGCGCATGCACCTGATGGTGGAGGCTTTGGCCCAGGCCATCGAGAAAGCTTCGCCAACCGGCCCGAAGCCAACTGCCGCGACCAGTCTGGATGCTATTGATTTGATAGCTGTTGCCACACAACTGGAAATGGCTAACGTCACTTTACAGGGTCAAAATGGCACTATGCGGGCTGCTGACCACCAATTTCAACAACCCCTGGTGGTAGGGGTCATGGATCGCCAAGGGGCGCCCGGTGTGAAGTTTGATGTGGAAGGTTCGGGCTACGGCTTTCGCGTGATCAAGACGCTGCCTGCCGCCAGTGCCGAGCACGCGACCACCTGCAAGATGTTGCGGCCAGGTTGATGATCTGAAAGGCGCGTTGTGGTGCCGGTCGATATGATCCACCCTTAGTACCTGTATTACTTATAGAAGGAATCGATCATGCGCTGCTTCCGTACATGGATTGTCTCTCTGCTGGGTTCTCTGCTGCTTTGTGCCGGTGCACTGGCGCAGGACAAGGTGGTTTATCACATTGACAACGCAGAAACGCAGGCGACCAAGGGCCTGCGCAACATCCGTAACCATCTGGATGTGGCGCCAGACACCAAAATCATTGTGGTGACGCACGCCGATGGCGTCGATTTCCTGATGGATGGTGCCAAAGACTCCAAAAACCCGAATATTGACTATGCCTCGCTGATCAGCGCGCTCAAGGCCCGGGGTGTGCGGTTTGAAGTGTGTGAAATCACCCTCACGAACCGGAATCTGAAAAAGGACAGATTCAATCTGGAAGCGGATTTCACCCCGTCCGGCGTGGTGCGCATCGGGCAGTTGCAGACCCGGGAAGGATTCGCCTATATCAAGCCCTAAGGGGTCTGATAGACGACCTTTGGCCGCCGGGTTATAATTCCAAGGCTTTGCATACGGCAAGGCGCACGTCGGGAGCAGTTCCAGCACCCGACGCAAGTTGTTAACAAAATTGTTAAGCGGGACGCCAGCACATGCCAAAACGGTTTTTGCGCGTCCATTTATAGGAAAAATAGAAATGATTGCATCCAGCATTAAAGCCGCTGTTGTCAAAGACAACGCACGTCAAGCCGGTGACACGGGTAGCCCGGAAGTGCAAGTTGCACTGTTGACCGCCCGCATCAACGAACTCACCCCCCACTTCAAGACTCACGCCAAAGACCACCATGGTCGCCGGGGTCTGTTGCGCATGGTGAGCCGCCGTCGCAAGCTGCTGGATTACCTGCGTTCCAAAGACGCAGACCGCTATGTGGCACTGATCGCCAAGCTGGGCCTGCGCAAGTAAGCCGCCAGTTGAATCTGATCATTTGAATGACAGACGCCTGAGTTAGCTCGCTAGCTCAGGCGTTTTCTACTTCGGAGAAGACAAAAACGGAGCGAAGCTGTGTCATTCCAGAGGAGTTTGGGCTGAATTTCTCTGGAATGGCATCGTGTTCTGTGATGTTGGATCCGGGCTCGGGCGGGGTGGCCAGCACCCCCCATATTGACCAGGAGAGAGACATGAGCATGTTCAAAAAAGTTAGCAAAACCTTCCAGTGGGGCCAGAACACGGTCACCATGGAAACCGGCGAAATCGCCCGTCAATCCACCGGCGCTGTGCTGCTGGATATGGACGGCACGGTTGTGTTGGCCACCGTCGTCGGTAAAACCGAAGGCAAGCCCGGTCAGGATTTCTTCCCGCTGACTGTGGATTACCTTGAGAAAACCTATGCTGCAGGCAAGATTCCCGGCAGCTTCTTCAAACGTGAAGGTCGCCCCAGCGAGTTCGAAACGCTGACCAGCCGCCTGATTGACCGTCCAATCCGCCCATTGTTTCCCGAGGGCTTCTTCAACGAAGTGCACGTGGTGGTCCACACACTGTCGCTGAACCCCGAAGTGGATGCTGATATTGCTGCCTTGATTGCTACCAGCGCCGCGCTTTCGGTCAGCGGGATTCCGTTCAATGGTCCCATTGGTGCAGCCCGCGTGGGGTACGTCAACGGTGCATATGTGCTGAACCCCGGCCAGACCGCCCGGAAAGACTCGATTCTCGATCTGGTGGTGGCTGGTACCGAGGCCGCCGTGTTGATGGTGGAGTCTGAAGCCCAGCAACTCAGCGAAGAAATCATGCTCGGCGCGGTGGTTTTCGGCCACGAGCAGGGCAACATTGCCATCAACGCCATCCACGAGCTCGTGCGTGACGCCGGCAAGCCGGTGTGGGACTGGAAGGCGCCGGCCAAAGACGACGTGCTGATCGCCAAGGTGGTTGCACTGGGCAAGGACAAGTTGGCCGCGGCTTATCAGATCCGCAACAAGCAGGCGCGTACCCATGCCACCCGCGAAACCTACACCTGGGTGATGAAGGGTCTGAAAGCTGAAGGCGTCGAATTTGATTCCGTTGCCGTTGAAGGCATGTTGTTTGACATCGAAGCCAAGATTGTTCGCGGCCAGATTTTGGCCGGCGAGCCGCGTATTGACGGCCGCGACACCCGCACCGTGCGTGCCATCGAAATCCGCAATAGCGTGCTGCCCCGTACCCACGGTTCGGCCCTTTTCACTCGTGGCGAAACGCAGGCACTGGTCGTGACCACGTTGGGCACCGAGCGTGATGCCCAGCGCATCGATGCACTGGCTGGCGAGTTTGAAGACCGCTTCATGCTGCACTACAACATGCCTCCGTTCGCCACCGGCGAAACGGGTCGCGTGGGCACGCCAAAGCGCCGCGAAATTGGTCACGGCCGTCTGGCCAAGCGTGCGTTGGTAGCCTGCCTGCCAACGAAGGAAGAATTCCCCTACACCATGCGTGTGGTGTCGGAAATCACCGAGTCCAATGGCTCGTCTTCCATGGCTTCGGTCTGCGGCGGCTGCCTGTCGCTGATGGACGCTGGCGTGCCCATGAAAGCCCACGTGGCCGGTATCGCGATGGGCCTGATCAAGGAAGACAACCGCTTCGCGGTGTTGACCGACATCCTGGGTGACGAAGACCACCTCGGTGATATGGACTTCAAGGTTGCCGGTACCACCAATGGCATCACCGCACTGCAGATGGACATCAAGATCCAGGGCATCACCAAGGAAATCATGCAAGTCGCGTTGGCCCAGGCTAAGGAAGCCCGCATGCACATCCTGGGCAAGATGCAAGAGGCCATGTCTGAGGCCAAGACCGAAGTGTCCAACTTCGCCCCGCGCCTGTTCACGATGAAGATCAACCCCGAGAAGATCCGTGACGTAATTGGCAAGGGCGGCTCCGTGATCCGTGCGCTGACCGAAGAAACCGGCACGCAGATCAACATCGATGAAGACGGCACCATCACCATCGCCTCGGCTGATCCCGAGAAAGCGGAAATGGCCAAACGTCGCATCGAGCAAATCACCGCTGAAGTGGAAATCGGCAAGGTCTATGAAGGCCCGATCACCAAGATTCTGGACTTTGGCGCTTTGGTGAACCTGCTGCCTGGCAAGGATGGCCTGCTGCACATTAGCCAGATCGCCCATGAGCGTGTCGAGAAAGTCACGGACTACCTGTCGGAAGGCCAGATCGTCAAGGTCAAGGTGCTGGAGACAGACGAAAAGGGTCGTATCAAGTTGTCCATGAAGGCTTTGCTGGACCGTCCGGCCCAGAACGGCAATCAGGGTGGTGACCAGGCCTGATCGACTTTTGCTATGAATTCGGTAGCTACTCACGCATGTCCAGTGAGGGCTATCGCCTGAATAGAACATGAAAGTAATTGAAATTACCTCGTACGGCGCACCCGACGTTTTACGTCAGGGTGAGCGTCCTGCGCCTGTGGCGGGCGCGGGCGAGTTGCTGATTCGTGTGGCCGCCAGCGGCGTGAACCGCCCTGATGTGTTGCAGCGCACAGGCAACTACCCTGTGCCTCCCGGTGCTTCGGATATTCCGGGTCTGGAGGTGGCTGGCGTCATCGTTAGTGGCGATGCGCAGGCGATGGCTGATGCGGGTTTCAAGGTAGGTGATCGTGTTTGTGCCCTGGTGGCTGGCGGCGGTTACGCCGAGCTGTGTGTGGCGCCCGTCGCCCAATGCCTGCCTGTGCCCAAGGGCCTGAGCGATGTGGAGGCTTCTGCGTTGCCCGAGACTTTCTTCACTGTCTGGAGCAATGTGTTTGACCGGGCCCGCCTGCAAAAAGGTGAAACGCTGCTGATTCAGGGTGGTACCAGCGGCATTGGCGTGACCGCCATTGCCATTGCCAAAGCACTGGGCTCCACCGTGATTGCCACAGCCGGCAGTGACGAGAAGTGTGCGGCCTGTCTGGCTCTGGGCGCCGACCACGCCATCAATTACAAGACCCAAGATTTCGTGGAAGAGATCAAGCGCATCACCGATGGTGCGGGCGTCAATGTGATTCTCGACATGGTGGCGGGCGCTTATGTCGCCCGTGAAATTCAGTGCCTGGCTGAAGATGGCCGTCTGGTCATCATCGCCGTGCAGGGTGGTACCA
>Ga0209717_1003886_pt1 | contig 12661 bp, 13 predicted proteins | sample AD_UKC048_MetaG_FD_184418 | JGI IMG/M metagenome (GOLD analysis project Ga0209717, IMG submission 184418) | Active sludge microbial communities of municipal wastewater-treating anaerobic digesters from USA - AD_UKC048_MetaG (SPAdes) (version 2) | ecosystem: Engineered > Bioreactor > Anaerobic >... | reverse complement strand
CGCGTCATGTGCAGTTCGATATCGGCCCCTACATCAAACTGCACATGACGCGCTGCATCCTGTGCTATCGCTGCGTTTTTGTGGCCAATCAGTTGACCGACAACCGCGTACACGGTATTATCGGTCGCGGCGACCATGCGGAAATCAGCACCTACATTGAGAAATCCATTGAAAACGACTTTTCCGGAAACGTCATCGACGTGTGCCCGGTCGGCGCTCTGACCGACCGTACATTCCGCTTCAAAAGCCGCGTGTGGTTCCTCAATCCCATGGACGCGCACCGCGACTGCCCGACCTGCTCCGGCAAAGCCGTGGTATGGATGTACGGACACGAAATTTACCGCGTGACCGCCCGCAAGGACCAGAACGGCGAAGTACACGATTTCATTTGCAATACCTGCCGTTTCCATACCAAAGACGTGGACGCCTGGACCATCGATGGCGCACGCCTGATCGACCGCCATTCGGTGATCAACCAGGGACATTATAAAGAAACGACTCAAACCGTACGCTGATCCGTGGGGATTGAAGCAAAATAAAGGAACAAGATGATCGATATGATTCTGTTATATGACTTCGTGCTGATCGCCCAGAAAGCGGGCCTGATCGTCACGGTATTCGCGATCACGCTGGGCGTGGCGGCGTATTCCACCTATGGAGAGCGCAAAATCGCCGCTTTCATGCAGGACCGCCTCGGACCGAGCAATGCGGGCCCGTGGGGATTGCTGCAGCCGATCGCCGACGGTGTGAAAATGTTTACCAAGGAAGACTTTATTCCCAATCAGTCGGAACGCTGGCTGTATATTCTGGCGCCCGGCGCTTTCATTTTCGTGGCGCTGATGACCTCCGCGGTGATTCCCTGGGGCACTACCCTGACACTGGGCGGTCTCAATATGGACTTACAGGTGACCAACATCAACATCGGCATTTTGTACATTATGGGCTTCGTTTCGCTCGGCGTGTACGGCATCATGCTGGGCGGCTGGGCTTCCAACAACAAATATTCCCTGTACGGCGCCATTCGCGCAAGTTCGCAAATGATCTCGTACGAACTGGCCATGGGCCTGGCGCTCATCGCCGTGATCATGCTGAGCGGTTCGTTGAGCCTGCGCACTATTGTGGAACAACAAACCGGTTTCGGCTGGAACGTGCTATACCAGCCGCTGGGCTTCATCCTGTTTTTCGTATGCGCCCTGGCGGAATGTAACCGCGCGCCGTTCGATATGGCGGAATGCGAAACCGAACTGATCGGCGGCTACCACACGGAATACAGTTCGATGAAACTCGGCTTTTTCCTGTTCGCGGAATACATCAACATGTTTATTTCCTGCACGGTCATTTCCTGCCTGTATTTCGGCGGTTACAACTTCCCGGGTGTCGATCCGGGTTGGCTGGGCGGACTGATGGGTCCGATCGTGCTGTTTGCCAAGATATTCTTCTTCATTTTCGTGTTCATGTGGATCCGCTGGACGCTCCCGCGTTTCCGCTACGACCAGTTGATGCACCTGGGCTGGAAATCGCTTATTCCGCTGGCTATTCTGAATATGCTTCTGACGGGATTGGGCGTGTTACTGTGGGGAAAATAACAGAAAGTGAGAAAGTGAGAGGGTGAGAGGGTGAGAGGGTGAGAGGGTGAGAAAATTAAGACAGTGATCCAAATCAAAAATATATGCAACTAACACAAAGGTCGAAACAGGTAGTCAACAAGGAAATGACGTTCATGGAGCGCATTTACCTGCCGGCTATTCTGAAAGGAATGTGGACCACGTTGAAACACTTTTTCCGGCGCAGCAACACGACGTCGTACCCGAAGGAGCACCGCGAATTCGCGCCGGTGTACCGCGGCTGGCACGTGCTCAAGCGCGATGCGCAGGGGCGTGAAAACTGCACCGCCTGCGGCCTGTGCGCCGTAGCCTGTCCGGCAGAAGCCATTACGATGGAAGCGGCCGAGCGGCAAAAAGGTGAAGAGCACCTGTACCGGGAGGAAAAATACGCTGCCGTATACGAAATCAATATGCTGCGCTGCATTTTCTGCGGCCTGTGCGAGGAAGCCTGCCCGAAAGAGGCAATTTTCCTCACCGACCGCACGGTACCGTCGGATTATGTGCGCCAGGAATTCATTTTTGGAAAAGACATGCTGGTGGAAGGCGTCGAGCCGGAAAAACGGATCGACGTGACCAAGCGGCAGCGGCACCTTCTGGAGAAAAAACAAGCGCAGCCGGTTTAGATTTGACAATGCAGCAATGATGGATATCCTTTGGTTTGGAATCGGTTTGGTGATGGTACTGCTGGGAGCGAACGGATTGGTAGGCGGAGCATCCTCGATTGCAAAAATGCTGAATGTGCCGGATCTGGTTATCGGATTAACGATTGTGGCGCTGGGAACCTCATCTCCGGAGTTGGTAGCCAACTACTTTTCGGTGATGGAGGGAAAGCCGGACATTGCGGTCGGCAATATTTTAGGAAGCAACATTGCCAACATCCTGTTGATTCTTGGAATAACGGCCATTATTTATCCGGTAAATGTGCAAAGCAGCACCATTTGGAAAGAAATACCGCTTTGTTTGCTCGCAGCGCTTGTATTGTTTGTGGTAGCCAATGATCAATGGCTGGATGGATCTCCGGAAGGATGGATATCGAGAACAGATGGAATGGTTTTACTGGGATTTATGGCCATTTTTATGGTTTATACGTTCGAAATAGCCAAAAAGCCGACGGTAGGAATAGAAGATGTCTCCATGATGCCGCTGTGGAAATCAATCTTGTTTATAGCGGGCGGATTGGCCGGATTGTTTTGGGGAGGAAAGTTTTTTGTGGATGGCGCCAGTTCCATGGCGAGAAGTTGGGGCGCCAGTGAACGCGTAATCGGATTGACGGTCGTAGCAATAGGAACGTCCTTGCCGGAACTGGCAACATCGGTGATCGCAGCACGGCAGAAAAAAGCGGATATCGCCATCGGAAATGTGGTAGGCTCTAATATTTTTAATGTTTTTTTCATCCTTGGAACCGTCTCGACCATTAAACCGCTGCCGTACCATGCTGCCGAATCGAATAAAGACGCTTTTGTCATGATAGCCGCTTCGATAGCGCTTTTTGTTGCAACCAGAATATTCTCCAGGAACCAGATTGGGAGAACGGAAGGTGTTATTTTTGCCGCCTCCTATGGCGTTTATCTTTTCTGGCTCCTTTTGTTTTAACCCGCAGGAAACCAACCTTATTGACAGCGAAACCAACGCATTATAGATGACACTTTACATCTTTTTGACCCTGGCCGTGATATCACTTATTACGGCATTGCTCATGGTGCTTTCACGCAATCCCGTGCACAGTGTCCTGTTCCTGATCCTCACGTTTTTCACCCTTGCAGGTCAGTACATCCTGCTCAACGCACAGTTTCTGGCGGTGGTGCACATCATTGTGTACGCCGGCGCCATTATGGTGCTTTTCCTCTTCGTACTCATGCTGCTCAACCTCAGCAGGGATACGGAACCGCAAAAGTCCAATTTATGGAAACTCAGCGGGGCCATTGCCTCGGGTTTGCTGCTGGTGACACTGGTCGGCGCCATGCGCGGCGGTATTGCCCTGCAAATACCTGAAGCGGAAAACCCCGGCGTAGGCCTGGTAGAAAACCTCGGCAAGGTATTGTTCACCGACTTTGTGGTGCCTTTTGAAATTGCCGGCATTTTGTTCCTGGCCGCGATGGTGGGAGCGGTGCTGGTGGGAAAACGCGACTTAAAAATTTAATGATGAATGATGAATGATGAACGATGAATCAAAAGCGACATCCCGCTCGGTTATTCATCATTCATCGTTCATCATTCATAATTCTTCAGAATTATGTTAGAAATAATAAGACAAATACCCATCGACTATTACGTCTGGCTGAGCACGGCGTTGTTCTGCATCGGTGTGTTCGGGGTACTGATACGCCGCAATGCCATTGTGGTGCTCATGTGCGTGGAGTTGATGCTCAATGCCGTCAACCTGTTGCTGGCAGCATTTTCCACCTACCTGAGCGACGCGCAAGGCCAGATCATGGTGTTTTTCATCATGGTAGTGGCAGCGGCGGAAGCGGCGGTCGGACTGGGTATATTGGTGATGATATACCGGAATACGAAAAGCACGGATATTTCACTTTTGGATAAACTACGAAACTAGGGATGAGTTATGAGTTATGAGTTATGAGTTAGGGGCGGTTATCACGCTTGGCAACTCATCACTCATCACTCATAACTCATAACTTCACAAAGTTATGGATTCACTCATACCACTTATCCCTTTCCTGCCCCTCATCGGGTTTGTCATCAACGGGTTGTTCGGCAAAAACCTGCCGAAAAGCGTCGTGGGCATCATCGGCTCGGGCACCTTGCTGGTTTCTTTTCTGTTGAGCATCTGGTGTTTCAACGAAGTGGGCACTTCCGGCGCCATACACGTGCGGCTGTACAATTTCTTTACCGTAGACGGCTTGCAGGTCGATTTCGGCTTCCTGATCGACCATTTGTCGGTCTGGATGATGCTGATCGTAACGGGTATCGGTTTCCTGATCCACGTATATTCGATCGGCTATATGCACGACGACGACGGGTTCTGGAAATTCTTTGCCTACCTGAATCTGTTCATTTTCTCCATGCTGCTGCTTGTCATGGGCGACAACTTCCTGATGCTGTTTTTCGGCTGGGAAGGTGTGGGACTGTGCTCGTACCTGCTGATCGGATTCTGGTACACGAACAAAGAATACGGAAAGGCTGCGCGTAAAGCGTTCATTATGAACAGGATCGGCGACCTGGGTTTGTTGCTCGGCATGTTCATGATCTTCAAAACCTTCGGCAGCCTGAACTACGAGGATATTTTCAGCCGCATGGCCTCTATCCGCATGGAAATGGGCGTGATCACAACAATCTGTATCCTGTTGTTTATCGGCGCTATGGGTAAAAGTGCGCAATTGCCGCTCTACACCTGGCTGCCCGACGCCATGGCCGGTCCGACGCCGGTTTCCGCGCTTATCCACGCCGCTACGATGGTAACAGCAGGTATTTACCTGGTGGCGCGCTGCAATCCGCTGTATTCGCTGTCGCCCGATGCCATGCATTTTGTGGCAAGTATCGGATTGATTACCTGTATTTTTGCAGCCGTTATCGGCCTGCGACAAAACGATATCAAAAAAATCCTTGCCTACTCCACCGTTTCGCAACTGGGCCTCATGTTCGTAGCACTCGGTATGGGCGCTTATGCCAGCGCGATGTTCCACGTTACGACGCACGCGTTTTTTAAAGCGCTGTTGTTCCTCGGCGCCGGTAGCGTGATCCACGGCATGGGCGGCGAGCAGGACATCCGCAAAATGGGTGGACTGCGCAAAGCGATGCCCATCACATTCTGGGTTTTCCTGATCGGCACTTTTGCCATTTCGGGTTTCCCGCTGTTGTCGGGCTTTTTCTCCAAAGACGAAATCCTGGCCTTTACATATGCCCACGGCGGCATGGTTTGGTGGGTATTGGCCGGATTAAGCGCGATGCTGACAGCGGTTTACATGTCGCGCCTGTTGTACCTGACCTTCTTCGGCGCGTTCCGCGGAACGACCGAACAGGAGCACCACCTGCACGAGAGCCCGGCGACCATGACGGTTCCGCTGGCTATCCTGGCAGGTTTGTCGCTCGCCGGCGGTTTCCTGAACACCCCGCACTTCATGCACCTTGGCAATTCGCAATGGATGGCGCACTGGTTCTCCTGGGTCATTCCGATGCAGGAAGTTCACCTGGGCGAATCGACGGAGTGGATGCTGATGATTGTCACAACATCCATGGCGGTGGCGGTGCTCATCATTTCTTACTTCATTTACACGAAAAAATCGAGTGTGCCGGTGCCGGATGCCGAACAAAAAGGCCTCACGCGCGTCATCGCACACAAGTTTTACGTGGATGAAATATACGATTTCCTGTTTGTGCGGCCGCTCGAAAGACTTTCCCGCCTGTTCCATTATTACGTGGACATGCAGGGAATCGACGGGCTCGTGAACGGTGTGGGAAGCGGCGTACAAAAACTGGGCGCCGGATTCCGCAAACTGCAAAACGGCAACATCGAATACTACCTGATCGGCATGGTGGCCGGTGTGATCCTGCTGCTGCTCACACTATTTATTTAGAAGTGAGAAGCGAGAGGTGAGAAGCGAGACGAGACAAATTTTTCCTGAAGCATTGGAATAAAGCGAATTATGTCACTTTTACTTATACTGATTCCCCTGATAACCGCCCTGTTTTTGCTGATCGCCCGGCCTGCCGGGGCACGTACGATCGCATTGGTGGCGACGCTTGCCAATCTGGCTGTCAGCGCATTTGCCTGTACGGGTTTTAGCGGCGACGGCTCATTTAACTACGAATTCAGTATTCCGTGGGTAGCCGAAGCGGGTATTAACTTCCGCCTCGGTATGGATGGCCTCAGCCTGCTGATGATCATCCTGACCAATTTGCTGGCGCCACTGATCGTATTGAGCAGTTTCAGTCGAAAAATGGAGCCGGAAGGCCGCTATTACGGTCTGGTGGTACTGATGCTGGCAGCCTTGAACGGGGTTTTCCTGGCACTGGACGGGCTGGTGTTCTACATTTTTTACGAACTGGCGCTCATCCCGATCTATTTCATTTGCGCTATCTGGGGCGGTCAGGACCGTATCCGCACCACCCTGAAGTTTTTCATTTATACGTTTATCGGCTCCCTGTTTATGCTGGTGGCGCTGCTGTACGTATACCTGCAAACACCCGGCACACACTCTTTTGCCTGGGAAGAACTGGTGCGCGTACAACTCGATCCTTCAGCAGCCTGGTGGGTATTGCTCGGTTTTTTCCTCGCCTTTGCGGTGAAAATGCCGATTTTCCCTTTCCACACCTGGCAGCCCGATACGTATACCACGGCACCTACCGGCGGCACGATGTTGCTTTCCGGCATCATGCTGAAAATGGGTGTGTACGGAGTCATTCGCTGGATGATGCCCCTGGCGCCGGAAGCGGTGCACAGCCTCGTACCGGCTTTTATTATTTTGTCGGTAATCGGCATAGTATATGCCAGCATTATCGCCATCAAACAAAGCGACCTGAAACGCCTGATCGCCTACTCTTCCATCGCACACGTAGGCCTTATCGCGGCGGGTGTAATGGCCTGGAACAAAGCGGGATTGCAAGGCGGTATGTTACAAATGCTTAATCACGGTATCAATGTGGTGGGCCTGTTCTTTGCGGCCGACCTGATCGAGCGCCGTTTGGGTACCCGCTCTTTGAGCGAAATGGGCGGCATCGCCAAATCGGCGCCGAAATTTGCTGCATTGTTCATGATCATCGTGCTGGGCGCAGTGGCCGTGCCGCTGACGAACGGTTTCCCCGGTGAGTTCCTGCTGCTGAACGGCGTATGGAATTACGATTTCTGGCTGGGCGCTGTTGCGGGTTTGACGATCATTTTCGGTGCGGTGTACATGCTGCGCGCATACGGACTGGCCATGTTTGGCGAGGCTACGGAAAGCACTTCACAATTCCAGGACCTGCAAACGAATGAATTGATCGTGTTGGGCGTCATTGCCGTGCTGGTGCTGGTGCTGGGCTTTTTCCCGGGCATCGTGCTGAATCTGACGGATGGAAGTGTGAACAGGATTTTGGGAACGGTGCAATTCTAAGAGAGTGAGAGGGTGAGAGAAGTGAGAGGGTGAGAGAATGGCGGCTCGGAAAGGAGAAAATTGATTTAAAATAACAAGGACAAATATGAACTGGATAAGAATCATTCGAAATGCCGCTATGGCCAGCGTCGGAGCTTTTGTTATTTCGACCATTTTGATGTTTTTTCTTAACAGTCGCGTGAATTGGAGCCAGCAAGGCACTACTGCCATTTTGTTTTTTCTGGGAATAAGCATCGTTTATTTCCTGCAGGAACGCAAGGCAGCCAAACAAATGGCCAATAACCAGGAACCTCCGGAAAACCATGAATAAACTGACCTTTCAACTCGACGGACAAGATCATATTCAACTCAATAACCTGTTGAAAGTGTTGCATTTAGTGGGGACGGGCGGCGAAGCGCATATCAGGATCGATAATGGAGAAGTGCGGGTGAACGGAGCCGTGGAAACCCAGAGACGCAAAAAGTTGCGCGTGGGCGATGAAGTGATTTTTGGGAAAAACACTATTTCCATCGTTGAGTAAAATACCCAGATATGCGGCGATTCGGATGGTGCACGTTGCTATTTTGCTGTTTCCAACTTTCGGGGCAGGAAACTGCTGAAAAAAAGGTGATCATCGGAGAATCGGCCAGAATTAAACTGGAAAAGGCGGTGCGCGATTCGGGAGCAGCGGTGGGTGATTCGGTTTTTATCCGGGCTTTCAAGTTGGAAAATCAACTGGAACTCTGGATCAAAAAAGATACGATTTATCATTTGTTCCGCACCTATCCGATTTGCAACTGGTCGGGCGATTACGGCCCCAAACGAAAACAGGGCGATTTGCAGGTGCCGGAAGGTTTTTATCAAATCGTGCGATTTAATCCAAATAGCAGCTACCATTTATCGATGGGTATCAATTACCCGAATGCATCGGACCGGCATTTTTCAGACCCCAAACGACCCGGAGGCGCCATTTACATCCACGGAAGTTGCGGATCGCAGGGTTGCATTCCGATCGGCGATGTCAATATTGAAGAAGTATACTGGCTGGCGTGGAAAGCCGCACAGCAAGGGCAACAATACATTCAGGTTCATATTTTCCCCTTCCGGTTGACGCCGGATAAAATGGAAAAAATGACGAATCTGTACCTGCGGCAACGGCATTTCTGGGAAAACCTGCAACCGGTGTACGCATATTTTGAAAAGAACAGAACGATTCCGGTCGTAGAAGTGGACGATACAGGCCGCTACCGGATCAAACCATAAAATTGTTCAGGTGAAATACCTGTCATGAATAGAAGGAAATGACTGCTTTACTGCTACTTTTTACCACTGCCATCGTTGCCCTGTTCGCCGGGCTGACGCACAACCGTTCCGTCCTGCAGCCCATCGTACTGGTGGGAACGCTGCTGGCATTCGCCGCCACTTTTTTCGACCCGCTGGGCTGGAACGACCGCTACACGTCGATGATGCAGTTCGACATCTACGCTTTGTCGTTTTCAGGTGTGGTCATTCTGGCCACTTCGCTGATCATCGGACTGAGCGGCTGGGGTTTTCGCAGCCTGAACGAAACGCTGGGCGACAACTACGGCCTGTTGCTGTTCAGCCTTTGCGGCGCTTTGTGCATGTTTTCTTTCACCAATATGGTGATGCTGTTTCTGGGCATCGAGATCCTTTCCATCCCGCTGTACGTACTGGCAGGCAGCCGCAGGGACGACCTTCCCGGCAATGAAGCGGCCCTGAAATACTTCCTGATGGGCGCTTTCGCGACGGGTATTCTGCTGTTCGGTATGACGCTGGTGTACGGTTCCTGCGCCAGTTTCGATCTGGCAGTGATAAATGAAGCCGTTTCGGGTAAAGCAGGTTCCAGTGGCATGCTGCACGTAGGCATTTTGCTGATCATTGTAGGACTGAGTTTCAAGGTGTCGGCCGTTCCGTTCCATTTCTGGGCGCCCGACGTGTACCAGGGAAGTCCCAATCTGGTAACAACTTTTATGGCTACGGTGGTTAAAACAGCCGGTTTTGCCGCGTTTTACCGCCTGTTCTCGCTGGCATTCCCGGCAGCGATCGATTTCTGGAGCGTTCCGATCACGGTCATTGCGGCGCTCACCATGACAGTAGCAAACGTGACCGCCATTTTCCAGATGGATTTTAAACGTATGATGGCCTATTCCTCGATCTCGCACGCGGGTTACCTGATGCTTGCCATTCTGGCCATCGGTACGGCAGGCAGCGAGCGGGCATTACTTTTTTATACACTTTCGTATTCCGTGGCGACGATTTGCGCATTCGGCGGATACATGGTTATAGCGGAAAAGAACAACGACGGCAGTTTTTCGGCTTTTAACGGGCTGAGTAAAAAACAACCCTTCCTGGCGGCGGTGATGGCGATTGCCATGTTGTCGCTGGCGGGTATTCCGCCGACGGCAGGCTTTTTTGGGAAATACTTCCTGTTTACGGCCGCTTTCGCCAAAGCGCCCTGGCTGATCGTACTGGCAGTTATCAATTCCGCCATTTCGATTTACTATTACTTCAAAATCATCATTGCGATGTATTTCAGCCGGGAAGAAAACGCATACGAAGCCACCGTACCTGTAGGTGTCCGCTGGGTCGTACTGGCAGGGATGTTGCTGATCGCCCTGCTTACCTTGTGGCCCGGCAGCGTATATGCCTGGATGTAATAAAAGTGAGGGTGTTTTTTTGTGTTTCGTGTGTAGCATTTGCTTCTGATAAATAAAACACAAAACTAACACGCTCTAAAACCTTGACCAACTTATGAAATCATACCAATTCCTGGCGCCGCTGGCGCTCGTATTGCTGTTGTCGGCCTGCGGGTCGGATAGCCAGCCTGCCAATACCGCCGCCGCTCCGGCCGTTTCGACGGAAGATCCGAAGATCAAACCCGAGGTTTACCTCTTCGCCACCACCGTAGACAAACTCAACCTGCGGGAAGCACCGAACAAAAACGGGAACGTCATTACCCAACTTGCCGAAGGCGACTTCGTGGAAAGCACCGGCGAAGTTTCTGTCAATAAAGAAGAAGCGCAACTGCGCGGCATCACCTATCTGGAGCCTTACTTCAAAGTAACTTCCACCACGCCCGAACAACACAACGGCTGGGCATACGGCGGAGCCCTGCAGCGCGTGTATGCCGGTTCGCGGGCCAACAGTCCCGACCTGGGCAAACTTTCCCAGTTCACCATGTTCCTGAAAACGCTCGATGCCAAAAAACTGGAGAGCGGCAAAAAAGCCTGGGATTACGTAAAATCCAACCTGGGTTCGGCAAACGGCAGCCTGGCTGACGCAACATTTATCCTGCTCGAGCAGTATCTGTTCAGAATGGAGCGGGAAGGCGAATTTTACACCCTGACGGAAAAAATCGCCTGGACCGACCAGGATTACATGGACATCCACGATAACAAGTTCGACATGAACCGCTACCCGGCCACCAAACCGCTGGCTGAAAACGGCTTCCGACTGGCAACAGGAGAAGGCATGGTATTTCCGGTAGTAGACTGGAATCAGTTATCGGCGTTTTTCAGCGGTAAAGTGACCGGCCCGATGGCTGTTTACATCAAGGAAGAAACGACCGAGAGCAATGAAACCATGTACAACGATGGAGGAATCATCGTTCCGCTACAGGAAATTGCAGACCGTGCAGCCGCCTGGGAGAAATTCAACAAGGACAACCCGTATTTTGCACGGAAAGAAGAAACAGTGGAATCGGAACGCTGGATGCGCCTGATCATGGTCAACGGTTCGGACAATACCCCTACTTTCGATTATGAAAGCCAGATGATCCGCGACGATTTCAAAAACGTCTGGGCTTACATCGCTCAAAAATATCCGGGCACGCAACTCGCAACCGTTACCAAGGAACTCTCTGATCTCTGTGCTGCCGAAGGCTGGAAACGCACCAAAAAGGTGGAAGACTGGCAGGTGAAGTTTGCGGAGAGCCAGTACGTTCAATAGTTATTGGTTATTAGTTATCAGTTATTAGTTATTAGGGGTGGTAAGGGACCATCTGCACAAATGCTTTGCCACACAATCGGGAAGCGAAGCATTTGTGCAGATGGTCCCTTACCACCCCTAATAACTAATAACTGATAACTGATAACCAATAACTAAATCAAAAATTCCAGGTAAAGCCGAAGCGATAATCCCAGGGTTGTTCATAAGAATCGCTGGGGACGGCCAGGTTGTAAAAAAGGCCGATTTCCGAGCCGCCGCCTTCGCCGCTGCCGAAGTTGTATCCTGCGCCGATATACTGATTGCCGCGGGTCAGGTTTTGTTTTTTGATTTTGGTAGTCCCGTCTATGTAAGGCTCCTGTAGCCATTCATTGGCAACTTCTCCCTGGAGAAAGAACCCACGGAATACTTTGGCACGAAGAAAAATACCCGCTTCGGTATTGAACAAGGTGGTGCCTTTATAACCCTGCACCCGGATGGAGTTCAGAAAAAACGATACCCGGGGTCCGGCTGAAAACGGTCCGAAGAATTTGTAGCCCACCATCGGAGCGAGGCCGAACCCGAAGTTGCTTTGTCCGTTGAAAGAACTGAAGCCCAGCGAAACACTGCCGCCGTACCACAACTTCTCTTTAAACGATACTTTTCGCTTTTCATCTTCTTTAGGAAGATCGGGGTTTCGCTGCGCAAAACCTTGTTGCACAAGCAGTAACATAAATAAAACCGTTGCGACGAACGGGTTTTTCAGATGTTTCATACCATTGAAATTTTAGTTGAACAAGAACGGGCAAAGTTAGTGTTTTGTGTTGCGTGATAGGTATTCCGTTTGCCGAAAGGCGGAATACATACTTTGAAATACTGTAAACACGACATTTGATTTATTTGTGCAGCAGCAGAATGGTTTTTCTCTCTATTTTCGCCCATCCGAAGTGCCGATTGAGCAAATATTTTTAAACGAAAAATTCATTCCACCACGCATGGTCATCGGCTCCCGATGCATGGCAATTTTTGCCCTGCTCTTACTGTTTTCTTTCCCCCAAATTAACGCGCAGTCATTTTCAGGC
>Ga0209717_1003884_pt1 | contig 12664 bp, 7 predicted proteins | sample AD_UKC048_MetaG_FD_184418 | JGI IMG/M metagenome (GOLD analysis project Ga0209717, IMG submission 184418) | Active sludge microbial communities of municipal wastewater-treating anaerobic digesters from USA - AD_UKC048_MetaG (SPAdes) (version 2) | ecosystem: Engineered > Bioreactor > Anaerobic >... | reverse complement strand
GAGGCTGGCGCGGAGGCCGTTTCCTGTGGCCGATGCGCAGTCGATGCGCGTGAGCCGCTCGGGCATGCCGTTCTACGTGTGCTTGGATTCCGGGGTGGCGGAGGTGGCGCGGGCGTCGGCGGAGGCAGCCACGGCTGGCGTGGCGTCGGAGGTGTCCGCAGGGACGGTGGAGATCGCGTCGCCGCCGATCCGGCACAGCCGGCCGGGCTCGGCACATGTGATCTATCTGGATTTCAACGGGCACACGGTGAGCGAGACGGAGTGGAACAGCGAGTTTGGGGTGTCGACCTACGTGTGCCGGCCGTACGATGCGGACGGGGATGCGGCGACGTTTAGCGAGAGCGAGCAGGCGGCGATCCTTTCGATCTGGGCGCGCGTGGCGGAGGACTACTCGCCCTTCGACGTGGATGTGACGACGGAGGAGCCGGCGGCCTGGACGGCCACGACGCTGCGGGCGTTGATCACCTACACGAGCGATGCGGCGGGGCGGGCGCTGCCGTACTCCAGCGGGGCGACGGGCGTGGCGTACGTGGGGATTTTCGGAGAGGAGAACTGCCTGGAGAGCTCCCCGGCGTTTGTTTTTTACAACAACCTCTCGTCGGAGGGAAATATCGCGGAGGTGGTGACCCATGAGATCGGGCACAATTTCGGGCTGCACCACGATGGCGGACCTTCGTCGAGCGGCTCCATTGCGGAGTATTATCGGGGGCATGGGACGGGGGCCTTGTCGTGGGGGCCGATCATGGGGGCGAGTTACGGGCGCAACGTCTCCCAGTGGTCGCAGGGGCAGTATTATCGAGCGACCAATGCCGAGGACGACTTGGCAATCCTGGCGGATTGTCTGGGCTATCGGCCGGACGAAGTGGGCAACACGATTGCGGCGGCGACGGCGCTGCCGGTGGTCGATGGGCAGGCGTCCATCGCGGGCGTGATCGCGAACGCCTCTGATGTCGAGGTGTACGCGTTTGAGGCGTGCGGGCCGGTCGCGTTGACCGTCACGCCTTATCGTGCACCTGCCGGTGCCTATGGGACCAATCTCGATGTGCAACTGGAGCTGCTCGACGCGAGCGGGACTGTCTTGGCGGCCAACGATCCGGAGGGGGCGCTCGCGGCGAGCGTGAGTGCGACGGTGCCGCAGGGCGTGTGCTACGTGCGGTTGTCGCCGGTGGGCGTGGGCACTCCGAAGAGCAATCCGCCGACGGGCTACACCGCCTACGGGAGCTGCGGGCAATACACGCTGGCCGGCACGGTATTTTGCCGGGCGCCGGAGTTTGGGGTGCTGCCAGCGGTGCAGGCGACCTTGGGCGACGTGCTTGATCTTTCACTGGCGTTGACGGGGGCCAACGCATGCACCGTCTCCGGCCTGCCGGCGGGTTTGAGATTCGACCCTTCCACACAGCACATCACAGGACGAGTGGCGGCGCTCGGCACCTTTGACGTCCAGCTGGACGCCTCGAACAAGTGGGGCTCGGCCAACGCGAGCTTTACGCTGACGGTGGTCGATGGCGCGCCGCGCATCGTGTCCACTTCGGCGGCGCGTACGGTGGTGGCCGCTGGCGGGAACGTGGCGTTGCGGGCGGAGTTGTTTGCGGCGCAGACGGGCGTGAGCTGCCAGTGGTACCACAACGGTCGCCCGGTCGCCGGGGCGACCTCGGCGACATGGGCGACGAGCGGTGCGACGCGTGCCGACGCGGGCTGGTATTATCTGCGTGCGACCAACTCGCTCGGGACCACGCAGAGTCCGACCTTCTTTGTCATGGTGACGCCGGAGCAGCCGCGCCTCGTGGGCTGGACGACCACGGGGGCGAGCCTCGATGCGGCGCTGGCAGCTGGCGCGGGCCCCGTCGCCTCAGTGGCGGTGGATGCGGAGTCGTACGCCATGGCGTTGCGCGCCGATGGCTCGGTGGTCGGCTGGAATTGGAGCGATGCGAGCGTGAGCACGCTGGCGACTTCGGGAGTGGTGCAGCTCGCCGCGCCCTCCGCGGCGCGCGAGACGCCCACGCTCGCGCTTCTCGCCGACGGCACAGTGACGACTTTGCGAAGTCCGGCTGGCTACACCTCGGGCAAACCGGATGCCCTGGCGGACGTGGTCGCGCTGGCGACGTGCGATGCGTACGCGTTGGCGCTTAAGGCCGACGGCACGGTCGCCGGCTGGGAGGCAAGTTATCAGACGGCGTGCACGGAGCTGGCGGCGTTCTCGGTACCGGCCGGACTCGCCGACGTCGTTTCGCTGGCGGTGGGCAACGGCTCGCACGCGCTCGCGGCACGGGCGGACGGCACGGTGGTTGGGTGGTATCAGTCGGGCAACGCGTATGGCGAGGCCACGGTGCCGGCGGGGCTTGCCGGAGTCGTGCAGGTGGCGGCGACGAGTCACAGCTCGCTTGCGCTGCGCGCCGACGGCACGCTGGTGGCGTGGGGTTTGGGGCAATCGATATTGCCGGCGGGGCTGAGTGGCGTGGTGTCGATCGGCTCGGCCGGCGACCGGTTTCTTGCGCTGAAGGCCGATGGCACCGGCGTGGCCTGGTCGCCCGAAGAATCGGCGCCTGTCGCGTGGTCGGGCGCGTGGTGCGACCTTGTGACGCTGGCGGGCAACGGCACGGCGTTTCTCGGGCTGCGCGAAGGGACACACGATGTTGCCCCGCGTTTCAGCCAATCGCCGGTGGATGTGACGGCCGTGGACGGGCAGTCGGCGGTGTTTCACGTCGTCGCCAGCGGCTGGCCTGTGCCGACCTACCAGTGGCAGTGCCAGCGTGCGGGCTCAGTCGAGTGGGTGACGTTGGCCGACGATACGGTGTACGACGGGAGCGCCACGGCGACGTTGCGCATCCGCTCGGCGACGCTGTCCATGCAGGGTGATCAGTACCGGTGCTTGCTGGGCAACATGGTGGCGCCTTCGGTGGCGTCGGTGGAGGCGACGCTTACGGTCGTGCGGAGCAGTCTGATCGCGCTGTCGGCGCGGAGTGTGGCGGGGACTGGTGACTCGACTTTGATCATGGGCTTTGTGTTTACCGGCAGTGGCGCGAAGGCCGCACTCGTGCGCGGTGTCGGACCGGGGCTGCCGGCGGAGGTAGGTGCGCGGCTCGCCGATCCACAGGTGGACTTGTTTGCCCTCAGATCGGGGGCCTGGGAACGCGTCGCGACCAACGACAATTGGGGCGACACTTCGGAGCTGGCGACTGCCTTTGCCCAGCTCGGCTGTGGGCCGCTGGCGCCGGGCTCGGCCGACGCTGCGCTCCTCGGGACACTGGCGGACAACATTTATACGGCGCACATCAGTGGTGTGAGCGGGACGACGGGCGTGGCGCTCGCCGAAGTGTACGACGGAGTGGTCTCCAACAAAGCCCGCCGCCTTTCGGCGCTCTCCTTGCGCAATCAGGTCGGGACGGATGGTGAGATTTTGATCGCGGGATTTGTGATCGCCGGTGGTCCGCCGCTCAAGGTGATCGTGCGCGGAGTGGGGCCGGCGCTGGCGTCGACTGTGTCCGGCCATCTGACGGACCCGTTCTTGCGCGTGTACAAGTACGACGCGGCTGCTTCGGCGTGGGCGGTTGCCGGAGAAAACGACGACTGGGACGGCACCGCGGAAACCTCGGCTGCGTTTGCCTCGGTGGGCATGTCGACGCTGGTGGCGGAATCGAAGGATGCCGCGCTCGTGCTGACGTTGGAGCCTGGCATCTACACGGCGCAGCTCAGCGGCGTGGGCGGCACGACAGGCGTCGGCCTCGTGGAAATCTACGAGGTGCCCTGAGTCGCGATGGGCCGAGCCTGCGCGCGGTTGAGCGGGCGCAGGCTCGACGCTGCGGGCTAGGGGGTGTTGGATGCGGGCAACGAAACTCCAATACCCCATGAAACTCTTTCGTCTGTGGTTGGCGGGATGTGCACTGTGGACCGGCTTGTGGGCCGCGCCGGTGGTCGAGACGCCGGCGTCGCGCGTCGCGGTGTTTTACGCGTCGCCCGAGGCGCGAGCGGCGGCGTTGCCTTCGGTGGCGTTGCTTGGCTCGCGTCGCGGCACCGAGGGCGACGGAGGCGTGGCGCTCCGGCCGGAGTTTGCCACGGCCGACGGGCGCCAGGTGGTGACGTTGCAGGTGCCCGCGGGCACGTCGTTGTACGGCACGGGCGAGGTGAGCGGGCCGCTGCTGCGCAACGGGCGCACGGTCACGCTCTGGAATAGCGATGTCTATGGCTACGACGCCAAGACACCGGCGCTCTACCAATCGCATCCGTGGGTGCTGGGCGTGCGTGCCGACGGCACGGCCTTCGGCCTGATCTTCGACTCCACTTACCGGCAGACGATCGCGCTGCCGCCGCTCAGTGGTGGCGTGGTTCGGGTGCAGGCGGACGGCCCGGAATTTCCGGTCGTGGTGATTGAGCGCGAGACGCCGGCCGCGGTGGTGCAGGCGCTGGCGGAGTTGACCGGCCGGATGCCGCTGCCGCCGAAGTGGGCGCTGGGTTTTCAGCAGAGCCGCTGGGGCTACTCGCCGGACGACCGCGCGCGGGAGATCGCGCGCGAGTTTCGCGCCCGGCGCATCCCGTGCGACGTCGTCTGGCTCGACATCGACTACATGGATGATTTTCGGATTTTCACCTTCGATTCCCGGCGGTTTCCCGATCCGAAACGGCTCAACGACGATCTGCACGCGCTCAATTTCCACACCGTGTGGATGATCGACCCCGGTCTGAAGAGCGACGAGCGGGCGCCGTCCACGCCGCCGACGCCCGTCGCCACCACGCCCGATACGCCGGAGCAGGCGGCGGCGCGCGCGGCCGTGCGCGGGCGTTTTGCGGCGATGCGCGAGGAGGGCCGGCGTCGGCATTTCTACGTGCAGCGTGCCGATGGCACCGACTACGAAGGTGAGGTCTGGCCCGGTCAGTGTTATTTCCCCGACTTCACTCGCGCCGATGTGCGAGCCTGGTGGGGCGGCCTCTACGCGGACTATCTGGCGCAAGGCATCGACGGTGTGTGGAACGACATGAACGAGCCGGCGGTGTTTAACGTGCCGACGAAGACCATGCCCGAGGACAACCTCCACCGCGCCGACGCCGAGCTGGGCGGCCCCGGTCCGCATGCGCGTTACCACAATGTCTATGGCATGCAGATGATCCGCGCGACGCGGGCTGGCATCGCTGCGGCGCGGCCCGACCGCCGGCCTTTCGTGCTCTCCCGTGCCAATTTTATCGGAGGCCAGCGCTACGGCGCCACCTGGACCGGCGACAACACCGCCAACTGGGAGCAACTCGGCTGGTCGATCCCGATGGCGCTCAACCTCGGCCTCTCGGGCCAGCCATTCACGGGGCCGGACATCGGTGGCTTCGCGGAGGATGGTCCGGCGGGCGCCACGGCGGCCGAGCGCGGCACGCACTTTGCGCGCTGGATGGGCGTGGGCGCATTGCTGCCCTTTAGCCGTGCGCACACCAACAAGGGCAACGGCGACAAGGAGCCGTGGGCGTTTGGCCCCGAGGTCGAGCGCACCTGCCGTACGGCGATCGAGCGCCGCTATCGCCTGATGCCGTACCTTTACACGCTGTTTCGTGAAGCCTCGGTCACCGGCATGCCGGTGGTGCGTCCGGTGTTTTTCGCCGATCCGCGCGATCCGGCGCTGCGGGCTGAAGACCGTGCGTTTTTGCTCGGCGGCGATCTGCTCGTCTCGTGTCAGGTCACGCCCGGCCGCCACCGTGAGGCGCGGCATCCTGCCGGTTGGGTGAAGTGTCGTCTGCCTGGCGAGTCGGGCGAGGATCCGAATCTCCCGGAGCTTTACCTGCGTCCGGGGGCGGCGGTGCCGACTGGTCCGGTGGTGCAGTACGTGGACGAGCGGCCGCTCGACAAGGTCACGCTGATCGTCTGCCTGGATGCCCAGGGCGAGGCGCGTGGCACGTTGTACGAGGATGCCGGCGACGGCTACGGTTATGAGCACGGGATGTACCGGTTGACGACGTTTCAGGTGTCGCAGCGCGCCGGGCGCATTGCGGTGGCGAGCAGCTTCGAGGGCAACTGGCCCGAACCTGTCGGGCGCGCCGTCGAGGTGGTCCTAGTGCCCGCCCCCAGAGGAAAATGAGCCCGTCGGTGGGGGCACCGATTGAGGCACGAAGGATTCCGCTTTGGTGGGCAAACCTACTGAGTGTTGGGCGAAAAATTACTTGTCACTTTCGTGGGATCGGGCATCGCGGGCATTTGGAAGGTCTTCGTCAAAGCCGGCCAGCCTGGCTGGGCTTCGATCATCCCGATCTATAACATCTACGTTCTCACGCAGATCGTGGGCAAACCGGCGTGGTGGGTCGTTCTGTTCCTGATCCCGTTCGTCAACGTGATCATCGCGATCCTGCTCTCGATCGAGCTGGCCAAGGTGTTCGGCAAGAGCGCTGGTTTCGGCATCGGTCTGGCGCTGCTCGGCTTCGTGTTCTACCCGATCCTCGGCTTCGGTGACGCTCAATTCCAAGGCAAGCCGGCTCAGGCTTGATCGTCTTCTCGAAACAGACGGTTTCTTTCGCGGCTGGTGCGACTTGTTCGCGCCAGCCGTTTTTGTTTTGGCAGCCCCGTGGCTGGTCAGCCGTGCAGGATGTATTCGCCTTCGATGCGGGCGACGGCGCGTCCGCCGATGTGCAGGCGGCTGTGGGCGTCGGCGCGGAGCTGGATGAGGTTGGGATTGGCCCGGTCCGGCCCCTGCTCGATGGCGAGCGTTTCGCCCGTCCAGGCGCCGTGTTTGCGGAGCCAGTGCGCGAGGGCGGCGTTGCCCGAGCCTGTCGCAGGATCTTCGAGATAGCCGAACGCCGGGGCAAACACGCGGGTGCGCAGGTCGCGGTCAGCCAGATGAGTTTCCCGTGTGTAAAGGACCACGACTTCAAATCCGGCGCGGTCGGCGAGTGCACGAAGCGTGGCGTACGAGGGCGCGCAGGCGATGAGTGCATCGAGCCCGGCGAGCGGGACGAGCAGGCATTTCTGGCCACACTCGGAGACGGGGAGCAGTCCGTCGGGCGATATCTGGCGGGTGTCGAGGGCCGAGCTTGGCAGACTGAGTGCGGCGGCGGCTTCCTGGGCGGTTATGCGGAGTTCTGGGAATGCGGGCTGCGGCGCGGCGATGTACACGCAATCTTCGGCCGCGATCCGGTTTTCGACCTCGAGCGGGCCTTTCTGCGTATGGAGCGTGAGCCGTGGGAGCGCGCGGTACTTGGGGGCCGTCGCGCAGAGGTGGTAGAGCGAGGCCACCGTGGCGTGGCCGCAGAAGGGGACTTCGCGTTCACACGAGAAGTAGCGCAGCGCCAGTGCGTCGGCACCGGCGGGGCGGGCAAATGCGACTTCGGTGACGAAGCCCGTGCCGGCGACCTGCGAGGCCAGACGTTGCATCTCGGCATCCGTGACCTGCTCGGCGGCGTCGAGCAGGACGAGGCCGGCGGGATTTCCCGCCGAGGCGCCTGAGGTGAAGGCATCGAGTTTCCAGAATTTGAAGCGCCGCATAGATCCGTTTCTAAACGGAACAAAACTGGCGGCGAAGCCCGGAGTGCATTGCGGGCCGGTTTACTTTGCTGGCGCGCGGTGTTGGACGTCGGTGAGGGCGCAGGTCATGCAGCCGAGCGCGTACATGAGCAGATCGAGCCAGCTAAAGTGTGTGCCGAGGAGAATGCTGGGCAGGCTGCCCCGGTGGAATCCGAGGACGTCGGCCAGGTGAAACTCCTGCGCGATCTCGATGATGGTGGCCACGGCGAACACGCTGATGGCGAGCGGGCGCGCGGGGAAGTCGCGCACCGCCTTGGCGAGGTGATAGAGGAATATCACCGCGAGGAAGTCGCTCAGGTACGAGCGGACGAAACCGATGCGGGCAAACGTGGTGGCGACGAGCACCTCGGCGAGAAACACGGTGGCGGCGATTGCCAGGTGTTTCGCGCGTCGGGACATCGCGGAGACGGGCGGGCCGCTCACATGCGCTTGAGCGTGCGCAGCGAGAGGAGGCCGAGGCCGGTTTCGAGGACGAGGAGCGTGCGGGCGCACAGTTGCAGGCGGCGGGCGCGCACGGCGGGATCGTCGACGGCGACCTTGTCGGCGTTGTAGAAGGCGCTGAACTCGCCGGCGAGCTCGTAGAGGTAGGTGCAGAGGAAGTGCGGGCGCAGTTGCACGGTGGCCGATTGCACGGCGTCGGCGAACTTCACGAGTTTGCGCGCGAGCGCGATTTCCGTGGGCGTCTCCAGTGCGGAGGCGGCGGCTTCACCGGCGCCGGGCTCGGTGTCGAGTTTGCGGAAAATGGAGCGGATGCGCGCGACGGCGTAGAGCAGGTACGCGGCGGTGTTGCCCTCGAGCGAGATCATCTTGTCCCACGAGAAGAGGTAGTCGCTGGAGCGATTCTGCGAGAGGTCGGCGTACTGCACGGAGCCGACGCCGACGATGCGCGAGATGGCCTGGCGCTCTTCTTCGGGGAGGTCGGCGCTCTTCTCGTTGACGAGGCGCAGGGCGCGCTCGGTGGCCTCGGCGAGGAGGTCCTTGAGCTTGATGTTGTCGCCGCTGCGCGTCTTGAGCGGTTTGCCGTTTTCGCCGAGCACGGTGCCGAAGTCGACGTGTTCGAGGTGGGGGAGCGTCCAAGAGTTTTTACCGAACCACTTTTTCGCGGTGAGGAAGAGCTGCTCGAAGTGATCGCCCTGGCGCTTGTCGACGACGTAGAGCGCGCCGTTGGCGTGGAAGTTTTCCACGCGGTATCGGATGGTGGCGAGGTCGGTGGAGGCGTAGTTGGCGGCGCCGTCGGATTTGCGGACGATGAAGGGCTGCGTCTTGAAGCGCGGGTGCTCGGGGTGGAAGACGACGAGGGCGCCTTGGCTGACCTCGGCGAGGCCGCAGTCGGTCAGGCCTTGGTAAACGGCCTCGACCTTGTCGTTGTAGAAACTCTCGCCGAGCGTGATGTCGAACTGGATGCCGAGCTGGTCGTAGATTTCCTGGAAGGCGGCCATCGAGACTTCGTTGATGTGTTTCCAGACGGCGAGGTTTTCGACGTCGCCGGACTGGAGTTTCACGAGTTCCTGGCGGGCTTCTTCGAGGACGGCGGGATCGGCATCGGCGGCGTTGTTGCCGACTTTGTAAAGGCGCTCGAATTCTTCGAGTGGCTCGCGCTTGAGAGCGTCGGCATCGAGCTGGCGTTTGTAGGCCCAGATGAGTTTGCCGAACTGGGTGCCCCAGTCGCCGATGTGGTTGTCGCGGATGACGCGTGCGCCGGAGAAGGCGAGGAGGCGGCAGATGGCTTCGCCGATGACGGCGGAGCGCAGGTGGCCGACGTGCATCTGCTTGGCGGTGTTGGGCGAGCTGTAGTCGACGATCCAGGTTTGCCCGGACTGCGCGGAGCAGGCGGCGGCGCCGGTGGTGAGCGCTTCACGGCTGGCAAACGCGGCGAGCCAGGCCTGGAGCGCGGCAGGGCGCGCGGTGAAATTGATGAAGCCGGGGCCGGCGATGGCGACCGTGTACGAGGAGGCGACCTCGGTGGGCAGCGCGGCGACGAGTTTCTCGGCGAGGGCGCGCGGATTTTGTTTCTGACTCTTGGCGTAGCCGAGCACGCCATTGGCCTGGAAATCGCCGTGCCGGGGATCGGCTGGGCGCACGTCGGGGGCAAAAAGAGCGGCATCGAGACCGGCCGTGGTGGCGGCGGTCCGCAAAGCTTGGTCGAGCGCGGAGGCGAGGTGAAACGAGACGTGCATCCGCGCACTCAACCAACCCCTGCGCCTCGCGCGCAAGCGCGGAGTAAGCCGGTTGTTGCACCGGGCCAGGTCGGGGCAAGGTCCGTAAGTAACTCTCCTAAATCACTGAGGTGGGTAATTTTGACTCGACAAGTGGGGATGGGGTGTTTAACAGTGATTTGCCCGGTCTCAGAGGCACAAAGCATTTACATACAACTCTTCACATGACGAAACGCGTTATTCCGCTGCGCAAATTCATCAAACCGTCGTTCGAGTCGCTGATCGAAAAGAAGCGCGATGGTGGTGAGTTTAACCAAGATGAGATCCGCTATATCATCGACAGCACGCTCGATGGCGAGATGCCGAAACACCAGTTGTCGGCGTTGTTGATGGCTATCTACTTCGCGAATATGTCAGCGCAGGAAACTGCCGAGCTGACAGAAGAGATGATGATTTCCGGCGAAGTGATCGACTTGTCGGAAATCGCCAAGCCCAAGATCGACAAGTACTCGACGGGTGGCGTGGGCGACAAGACGTCGTTGGTGCTGGTGCCGCTGGCGATGGCCGCCGGTGTGGTGGTGCCGATGATGTGCGGCGTGGAGCACGACTACATCATCAGCTCGCTCGACAAGCTCAGCGCGATCCCCGGTTTCAAGGCCAAGCTCAGCAACGACCAATTCGCGGCGCAGCTGGCGAAGATCAATGGCGCGATTTGTGCGCAAAACGAGGATCTCGCCCCGGCCGACGCCAAACTCTACGCGTTGCGCAAGGAGACGGGCACGATCCCGAGCCTCCCGCTGATCACCGGCTCCGTGCTTTCCAAGAAACTGGCCGAGGGCGCCGAAGGCCTCGTGATCGACGTGAAGTGGGGCAATGGCTCCTTCATCAAGGATCTTGAGCAGGCCAAGCAACTCGCGCGTTCGATGACTCGTGTGGGCCGCTCGATGAAGCGCCGCTGTGTGGCGCTGGTGACCGATATGAACCAGCCGCTCGGCGATTCCGTCGGCACGGCGTTGGAGCTCAAGGAAGCGATCGCGCTGCTCAAGGGCGAAGGCCCGGAAGACATGAAGGAGCTCGTGCTCAAGCTCGGTATGGAGATCGTCCGCCTGGCGGGCGTCGCGGGCTCGACGCTTTCGGCCAAGCAGACCGTGCAACGCCATCTGACCGATGGCACGGCGCTCGAGAAGCTCAAGGAGCTGGTCAAGATGCAGGGCGGCGACCCGGCCTACATCGACCACCCGGAAAAATTCCCGCAGGCGAAGCATGTGCGGAAGTTGCCCGCCCCGAAGCGCGGCTACGTGCACACGATCAGCGCCGCGATGATTTCGCAGGGCGTGCACCTGCTCGGTGGCGGTCGCGATGCGCACGGCAAGATCGACTACGCCGTCGGTGTGTCGGAGATCAAGAAGGTCGGCACGCAGGTGAAGCAGGGCGAGCCGCTCATGATGATCCACTACAACGACGAGTCGAAGCTCGAGCACGCGCTCAACTTCTTCAAGGACGCCTATCGTCTGGCCCCGAAGCGGCCGACGCCTCCGCCGCTCGTCGTCGAGCGCGTCGCGTAATTTTCGCTTTCAGCGATCCAAGGCCGACCGGTTTTCCGGTCGGCTTTTTTTTGCGGTGCGAGCGGCGGGATGGCTGTCCCGCGAATTTGCCGACGTGTGCGCGTGGCAAGGCGTGGCGCAAGTTCGCCAAGGCGTCAAAATCGAGCCTGTCAGCCGGCAACCGCGGGGGGGGCCGGGTTAGAGCCCGAGTGCGTGGGACTCGGTGCGATCAGGCAGGCGGAGGGTGACTTTGCCCGACGCGACCTCCAGATGGACGGTGCGATTGACGGTGCCGCCGACGTCGTAGCCGCAGACGGTGCACGCGTAGCCTTGGAGAAATTTCTTCACCGCAGCGAGATTTCGGTCGCCGATTTTAAAGGGGTCGGTGCCGTTGAGCACACTGGCGCCGCCGGCGACGAAGAGGCGGAGCCGGGGCAAATCCACGCGCAGGCCTACGAGGGCTTTGAAGAGGGCAGGCAGACCGGTGTCGGCAAACATCGCAGGTTGCGATTGGGCCTTTTCGGGCGAGAGCTTGGACTCCGGGAGCATCAGGTGGAGAATGCCGCCGGTGTGGGTGCCGGGATCGTAGGCGATCACGCCCACGCAGGAGCCCAAAGCATAGGTGCTGAGCGTGGTGCTCGTGCTGTTCGATACCGCCATATCCCCGACGCCGATGACGACTTTTTGCGCGAAGAGAGAGGCGATGGATGGAGAACCGGCCATGAAAAGAAATCACACAGTGCCGAGCGTTTGGCTCATTGGCAAATGGGGATGGAAGTGGGCTGACACAGATGAGCGGACCTGGAGGATTGAAGGTTTGTTTTCGGCCCCGATGGGCCAATCTTTAGCAGTTTCCCTGCATCTGGACCGGCGGGGTCGCCTGCCGGGATTGTGGAGGGACGAAGGCCGCGTGCGCAGGAGAAGCGCCGCGGGTTAACTGTAAACCAGGAGGCGTTGGCTGATCGGCGCGATGAGGTTGTGGTTTCGGATCTTGCTGATCATGGCGGAAGTGAGTGGCTGACCTTCCCCGATGAGCAGCATCCCGTGGGGGCTGTGAAGGCCGGCGGCGAGGACCATGCCGGGTTGGAGTTCGTCGAGAAGTACTTCGCGGACCTGTTTGGGGAGGTTGAGCAGGTTGGTCGCCTGGAGGAAGAGGCGGACGGCTTCCGGGTCGAGGCCCTTGCCGGACTCGGCGAGGACGTGCTCGATGGCTTGTTCGCGGGGGAGGTTGCCGTCTACGTAGGTGACGGCGACGGCGAGGCAGCGGGCCGTCCACGGGATGGTGAGGCCGGAGATGCCTTCTGGGAATCCGGTGCCGTCGAAGCGTTCGTGGTGGGTACGGATGGTTTCGCCGACGGCGGGGCGGGAATCGACGAAGCCGGCGAGTGTCTGGCTGTAAATGGGGTGCGAGTAGAGGGTCTGCCGCTCGCGTTCGGTGAGGCGGTCGGGGTGCTGGCGGAAGGCGCGGAGGAGCT
>Ga0209717_1003881_pt1 | contig 12666 bp, 6 predicted proteins | sample AD_UKC048_MetaG_FD_184418 | JGI IMG/M metagenome (GOLD analysis project Ga0209717, IMG submission 184418) | Active sludge microbial communities of municipal wastewater-treating anaerobic digesters from USA - AD_UKC048_MetaG (SPAdes) (version 2) | ecosystem: Engineered > Bioreactor > Anaerobic >... | reverse complement strand
GGCCTCCTGCTGAAGGACCAGCGCTACAGTGAGGCCCTGAGCGTGCTCAACGCCATGCCCGTGGAAAAGGAGCTGCGCCCCCGTGAGGAGGACGAACGCCAACGCATGCTGAGCTATGTGGAGCTGCTGACCACGGCCCATGGCGCGGGACGCAGCGAGGACCAGCTGACCGCTGCCGAAGTAAGCACCTTGGCGAGTTTGGTGGGCGACCACTACGACCGCCCGGCCGTGTGGGCCAGCAACCTGCTGTGCGCCCAGTACGGCCAGTGCCGCAGCCCCTACACTGGTGGCAAAGCAGCGGTCAAGTCGCGCACCGCGCAGCACCCAACGGTTGAAGTGGCAGAAGCCGCGACCGGCCTGCAGATCCACCCCAACCCCGCCAGCGCGTGGACCGCCTTCACGTACAAGATGCCCGGCAATGGTGCTACCTTGCACCTACGTGTACGCGACAGCCAGGGCCGGGTGCTCTTTTTACACCAGCCGCAGGCGAGGAAGGCCAGGTAGTGTGGGACTGCCGAGGCGTAGCCCCTGGGGTGTACACGGTGGAGTTGCTCCGGGAAGGGAAACTGGAACGGTCTGAACGATTGATCATACAACCTTAGGTGCGAAGCCCCAAGCGCATAGCATGCACAATGGCCGCCTTCCTGGCGGCCATTGTGGCGTTTGCCCAGTGGAACTTCACGGTGGATACCACTTTTCAGGCTGAAGTGGAAGGCAAGAATATCAATGACCTGATGGTCATGCCCGATGGAAAAATCTTCCTCTCTGGCAGGATCCGATTTCTTGGCGACGACTTCGATCGCGGTAGTTCCAAGCTGTTGGCGAATGGGGCTCGGGATATGAGTTTCCCGTCTTTCCCCGAAACCACCGGAGGCGGTAAGATAACACCGTGGGAGAATAGCTTTTACGTAAGCAATGGTCTGGTGAGAAGGTTGAATAGTGACGGCCTCATCGATCCAGCTTTCATCTCCCTTAACCTTGGGCTTTACTTCTACTCGCTACAAGGCGGCGACTACCACGTCTTCCCCGATGGGCGGGTGCTGATCAGCGGCAACCACCTGCTCAGCGACAGTGTACGCGGCTTCGAGGGGCTCTACCAGTTGGTCTGGTTCACCAACACCGGCTACCTGGACACCACACGCATCCACCGCAGCAGCGGCAACTGCGCGGTCTATCGCTTTGAGGAGTTGCCCAGCGGACAGTTCATCGTGCGGGGGATTTGCGACCAGTTCGACGGCCAGCCCGTGGATCGGATCTTTCGTGTGCACGCCGACGGAAGTGTGGATACCTCTTATCACACGGGGGTGTATTGGGGAGCCGCCTATGATTACCTCCCACTTGCTGATGGCCGGGTCTATGTGGCCGGTGAGTACCTTCGAACTGCCGAGCCCGGAGATACCCTGCATTTGGCACGCTTCCTATCCACCGGGCAACTGGATCCTTCGTTCTTGCCACCCCAATTCACGATGCTTTCCAGCCTTGCCACCTTTGGATGTGGGGTGGAACGGATAGAGCCATGGCTGAACGGCACCTTACTAGCAACCGGCCAATTCAGCTCGGTGAACGGTCAGCCTCGGAACGGTATATGCATTCTGGATACCAATGGCACACTGCTGCCCGCCTTCGGGGGCCAAGGGGTAGGCACCTATACAGAGAGTTTCTCAGGGGGTAGTTACCGCTATGCCACCATCGCTGCCACCGCCTACGACAGCACCAACGCCCACCTGTACATCGCAGGTGCCTACAGTGGCTACACCGATGCCACGGGCCACTACCCTGATCAGCGCTTCATCACCCGCCTGAAGGTGAGCGAGCTGAGCACCGCCGTGCCCGATCAAGCTCCCCAGCGTGGGTCGCTGCAGCTGTGGCCCAATCCGGCGGCTGGACAGGTGTGGTTGCGCTATGCGCTGCCGGGCCATCAGGGACAAGTGCACCTACGTGTACGCGACAGCCAGGGCCGTGTGCTCTTCTTAACACCAGCCGCAGGCGAGGAAGGCCAGGTAGTGTGGGACAGCCGAGGCGTAGCCCCTGGGGTGTACACGGTGGAGTTGCTCCGAGAAGGGAAACTGGAACGGTCTGAACGATTGATCATTCAACCTTAGATGCGAAACCCCAAGCGCATAGCATGCACAATGGCCGCCTTCTTGGTGGCCATTGTGGCGTTTGCCCAGTGGAACTTCACGGTGGATACCACTTTTCAGGCTGAAGTAGAGGGCAGGAATATCAATGACCTGATGGTCATGCCCGATGGGAAGATCTTCCTCTCTGGCAGGATCCGATTTCTTGGCGACGACTTCGATCGCGGAAGTTCCAAGCTGTTGGCGAATGGGGCTCGGGATATGAGCTTCCCGTCCTTCCCCGAAACCACCGGAGGTGGTAAGATCACGCCATGGGAGAGTGGTTTCTACGTAAGCAATGGTCTGGTGCGTAGGTTGAATAGTGAAGGCCTCATCGATCCTGCTTTCATCTCCCTGAACCTTGGGCCTTACTTCTACTCACTACAAGGCGGCGACTACCACGTCTTCCCCGATGGGCGGGTGCTGATCAGCGGCAATCACCTGCTCAGCGACAGTGTGCGCGGCTTCGAGGGCCTCTACCAGTTGGTCTGGTTCACCAACACCGGCTACCTGGACACCACCCGCATCCACCGCAGCAGTGGCAACTGCGCGGTCTATCGCTTTGAGGAGTTGCCCAGCGGACAGTTCATCGTCAACGGCATTTGCGACCAGTTCGATGGCCAGCCCGTGGACCGGATCTTTCGTGTGAATGCCGACGGTAGCGTGGACACCAGTTTCCATACAGGAGTGTTCTGGGGCTCCGCATTCGATTATCTCCCACTGGGTGATGGCCGGATCTATGTGGCAGGCCGCTACCTCCGATCAGAAGATACGGAGGACACCCTTCAGGTAGCGCGGTTCTTAGCGAATGGCGCGTTGGATCCGAGCTTTGCTCCACCACAGTTCCGGATGTCCACTTTACCAGCAGTGCTGGGTGCCTCCGCGACCAGTGTGCAACCTTGGTTGGATGGAACGTTGTTGGTCACGGGCAAGTTCGAGCTTGTCAACGGTCAGCCACGGCGAGGCCTGTGTGTATTGGATACCAATGGCACACTCCTTCCCGCGTTCCATGATCAAGGCGTCAGTCCATTCTTCTACACCGATGCCGGAGAAGATCTATACAGCGCATTGGTCACCTCCACCGCCTACGACAGCACCAACGCCCACCTGTACATCGCAGGTGCCTACAGTGGCTACACCGATGCCACGGGCCACTACCCTGATCAGCGCTTCATCACCCGACTGAAGGTGAGCGAGCTGAGCACCGCCGTGCCCGATCAAGCTCCCCAACGAGGTTCGCTGCAGCTGTGGCCCAACCCGGCCGCTGGTCACGTGTGGCTGCGTTATGCACTGCCCGGCCATCATGGACAGGTGCACCTACGTGTACGCGACAGCCAGGGTCGTGTGCTCTTTGCGACACCCGCTAGCGGCGAAGAAGGCCAGGTAGTGTGGGACAGCCGAGGTGTCTCGACCGGCGTGTACACGGTGGAACTGATCCGAGAAGGAACCGTAGAGCGTACCGAACGTTTGGTGATCCAACCGTAAGCGCAGGAGGAGAAGTTCGGAAGTACGTCTCGTAGGTCCTACTTGGACGATCCCTTCCATTCGTCACCCAGTTCACCACCACATCACGCGGGGCACGATTCTGCTCGTTGTGTCACATCGTCCCGGTCCGCTCCCCTCCGCTACCTGCGGCCCACGGGCCAACCCTGAAACACGGCTCACCCGATCGCAAGTGAAGACCACGCCCCTATCGGGCACCTCGAAGAACCAACAACGGATGGCATGCGCAGGTATGTTTCATCCGATCGGGACGAAGCGCGGTTACCGGAACGCAGTCTCCGACCGGGGATCAGGGTGATGCGGTGATGCCGCCGGAGGGTGGCACTTCGGCTCAGAGTTCCAGGCGGAGGCCGCTGAGCGTTTGTTGACCGATGGAAGTTCGGGTGCCGAGCTCGGGCGTGCCTTGGTGTGCGAGTTGCGGTCTCACCTCAATGAGAAAGTGCACCCGGCTGAGGAAGGTCTTCTTGCGCGCCAATTGAAGGTCGATCCCGAAGGGTACGTACATGCTGAACCACCAACCGGTGGCGTTCCGATACACTTCCGAGGTGTTGGGTAGGGGAAGGTCCCACGGCGCGATGAGGTCGACATCATCCGTGCTCTCCTCCCGCTCCGCCACATCACGGTTCCCGTCCTGCCATACCTCGGTGCGGGCGTTCAACACCGGGCCACCTGCCACGCCCACACCACCATACACGCTCCAGCGCCCTGACGAACGCCAGATGATGGCAGCGTTGAGCCCCACGCGCTGCGCAGTGTGTTGCACCCGGATGCGGTCGCTGAACACGGAATCCACGAAGGTCTGGTCGCCGGTCTGGCTGGAGGTGAGCGTATCGTACGGCGCTCGGGTGGTCCGGTCCAGCCCGGCCCGGAGGTTCTGGGTACCTGCGTAGCTGATACCAGCCCGCACCTCCGGACCACGTCGCTCCGTGTCCCCGAACGGATGGTAACCAACGGCGATCTCGAACACCCCCAGACCCGTTGCGAAGGTCTCATCGGTGAACCGGTATTCCATCAGGTTCCGGTCATCCAGACCCAGGATGGGGACCAATGCAGCGATGTCGTTGCGGAACAGGGTGGCGTCCTTCACGAAGTAGGAGCCTCCGGCCACGTGGATGGAGCCCCAACGGGTGCTGTCCGACGCTTGCGCGACAGCCATGAGCTGAAAGCCAAGGAAGCCGATGACGAGGAATGTCAGGCGCATCGTATGGGGGGTTGGTCTCACAAAGATGATCGGTCCGTTGCACAGGTGCTCCGCGTGAAGCCATCGGCCCGGACCAGGTGCAATGGTCCTCAGACCATCAGCTTGTCGCTCTTCAGCAGGCCCTTGCGCACCAGCAGTTCGGCGATCTGCACGGCGTTGGTGGCCGCGCCCTTCCGCAGGTTGTCCGCCACGATCCACAGGTTGAGCGTGCGCGGTTGGGTCTCGTCGCGGCGTAGGCGGCCCACGAAGACCTCGTCGCGGCCGTTGGCGATCAGGGGCATGGGGTACTCGTCCTTCTGCGGATCATCGAGGAGCTGCACACCGGGCGCATTACGCAACAAGTCGCGCACCTGCTCCAGGTCGAACTCCCGCTCGAACTCCACGTTCACGGCCTCGCTGTGGCCGCCGGTCACGGGCACACGCACGGCGGTGGCGGTCACGCGGATCACCGGGTCCAGGATCTTCTTCGTCTCGTGCACCAGCTTCATCTCCTCCTTGGTGTAGCCGTTGTCCGTGAAGGCATCGCAGCGGGGGATCACGTTGCGGTCGATCGGGAAGGGATAGGCCATGTCACCCTGTACGCCGTTGCGCTCGTTCTCCAGTTGGCGCACGGCCTTCATGCCGGTGCCGGTCACGCTCTGGTAGGTGGAGACGATGACGCGTTGCACACCGAAGGCCTGGTGCAGCGGAGCGAGGGTGAGGACCAGTTGGATGGTGCTGCAGTTGGGGTTGGCGATGATGCGGTCATCGGCAGTGATCACCTCCCCGTTGATCTCGGGCACCACCAGCTTCTTGTCGGGGAACATGCGCCAGGCGCTGCTGTTGTCCACCACGGTGCAACCCACCTCGGCGAAGCGCGGCGCCCATTCCAGCGACGTGGCGCCACCGGCGGAGAACAGGGCCAGGTGCGGCCGGGCGGCGATGGCGGCCTCCATGCCCACCACCGGGATGGTGCGCCCCCGGAATTGCACGGTACGTGCCTCGGGCCGATCGCTGGCCACGGCGATGAGCTCGTCCACGGGGAAGTCGCGTTCCTCGAGGACCTTGAGCATGATCCCGCCGACCATTCCGGTGGCACCTACCACGGCTACACGCATCTGCTTCTGGGGTTAAGGGGCGCCCGAAAATACTACCTTGCTCCACACCCCCAGCTGTTCCATCGCATGTTCCTGCACCGGTCGTTCCTGTTCGCTTCCGCCCTGGTCGGCACCCTCGCGCTGCACGCCCAGTTCACCGACGACTTCGGCGATGGCGACTTCACGAACAACCCTGCGTGGGAGGGTGATGCGAGCGTGTTCATCGTGAACGGCGACGGGCAGTTGCAGTTGAACAACAGCGTGGCCGGCACCAGCCAACTGCGCAGCGCCAATACCATGGCCAGCCTCAACGACATGGAGTGGCGGATGCGCGTGAAGCTCGGCTTCGCGCCCAGCAGCAGCAACTTCGCACGGGTGTACCTGGTGAGCGACCAAGCCGACCTGAACGGTCCACTGAACGGCTACTTCCTGCAGTTCGGTGAGGCGGGTAGCGCCGACGCGATCGAGCTGTTCGAACAGACGGGCACCGACCTGGGCTCCGTGTGCCGCGGCACCGATGCGGAGATCGCGGGGGCCTTCGATGTGGGCGTGCAGGTGAAGCGCTCGGCCGCGGGTGTTTGGCAGTTGTGGGTGGACCCCACGGGCGGCACCAACTACGCGCTGCAAGCCACCGGTTCGGGCACGGCACATGGCAGCAGCAGCACCATCGGCGTGCTGTGCACCTACACGGTGAGCAACGCGGACAGCTTCTTCTTCGACGACCTCTATGCCGGTCCAGCCATCGTGGACCTGAGTCCGCCGGCCATCCTGGACGTGACCGCCATCAGCGCCACCAGCGTGGACGTGCGCTACACCGAGGCCTTGGCCCCGGGTGCGATCGGCAGCTACGACATCCTCCCCTTCATCGGTGTGGCCAGCGCACTGTTGGACGGGGTGGACCCCTCCATTGTCCACCTGTCCCCGACGACCGCGCTGACCAACGGAAGTACCTATACGCTGCTCTCCGATGGCGCGCAGGACGCAGCGGGGAACACCGCCGGACTGGTCAATACCGAGTTCACCTACTTCGTGCCGCTGAGCGCGGAGCCACGCGAGGTGGTGATCAACGAACTGATGGCCGACCCCACGCCGCCGGTGGGCCTGCCCGAGGTGGAATTCGTGGAATTGCACAACACCACCACCACCAAGACCTTCGACCTGGCGGACTGGACCTTCAGCGATGGCGGCACGCCCGTGGCGCTTCCGAGCTACCTCCTGGGGCCGGGCGAATACGTGGTGCTGCTGGCGAACACCAACCTGGGCGCGTATGGCAGCCTGCCCAACAAGCTGGGCCTTTCCAGCTTGCCCGCGCTGAACAACGATGGTGATGCGCTCGCGTTGCGCGACAACACCGATGCGCTGATCGATGCGGTGACCTACAGCTTGGACTGGTACCGCGACGCCGTGAAGGACGATGGCGGATGGACCCTGGAACAGATCGACCCCACGGCCCCCTGCGCGGGATCGGGCAACTGGCGGGCCAGCAACGCCGCTGCGGGCGGTACGCCGGGCGCGCAGAACAGTGTCTACGCCATCGTACCGGATGTGATCGCTCCAGTGATCACCGGCGTTACCGTGAGCAATGCCACCTCCGTGGGGGTGACCTTCAACGAGACCATGGACCAGGGCAGTGTACAGAACGCCACTTACACGCTGAGCCCGGCGATCGCGGTGAGCTCAGTGCTTGCGAGCACCACCAGTGCACAGTTGCAATTGGTCGCTGAGCTGGTGGTGGGCACGGTGTACACCCTGAGCATCAGCGGTGCGACGGACTGTGCGGGCAATGCCATCGGCAGCAACAGCATCGTTTTCGCACGTCCCGAACCGGTGGAGCCCGGCGATGTGGTCATCAACGAAGTGCTGTACGACCCGGTGGTGGGCGGCAGCGACATGGTGGAACTGTACAACCGATCGAACAAGACCTTGAGCCTCGCGGGTTGGCAACTGGCCAATGAGAGCGAGGGCGAGATCGATGACATCATCCCCATCAACTCGGCCTTACTGCTGTTGCCGGGCACCTACGCGCTCATTACCGAGGATGTGGCGGGGACCTTGGCCCTCTATCCGCAGAGCGCGGCGGACCGGGTGGTGGGTAGCGACATGCCGAGCTACAACAACGACGAAGGGGTGGTGGTGCTGCTTGCACTGGATGGCACCTCGTTGGACCGCTTCGCATACAGCGACGACCTGCACTTCACCTTGGTGAACAACCCCGAGGGCTACACCCTGGAGCGGGTGGATCCGGACCGTCCTTCGGACGACAACACCAATTGGCAGACGGCATCGGATGTTGCTGGCAAGGCCACCCCGGGCTACCGCAACTCGCAGTATGCCGAGACCCCGGCCGCCAGCGGCGAGCTGAACATCGACCCGGCCATCTTCAGTCCGGACAACGATGGCTTCCAGGATGTGCTGACCCTGGCCTACCGCTTCGAGCAGCCAGGCTTCGTGGGCACCATGAGCATCTTCGACATCGTGGGCCGCGAGGTGCGCCGGTTGTTGGACAACCAACTGCTGGGCACCGAGGGGGCCGTGAGCTGGAACGGCATCACCGACGAAGGCGACAAGGCGCGCATGGGCCCGTACATCGTGCTGATGGAGGTGTACGACCTCAAAGGCAACGTGGAGAAGTACAAGCGCACGGTGACCTTGGCGCACCGGCTGGAGCGCTAGGCCACCCAGCAGGATCGGTCACGCGTTTGCCGGGACGATGGGCATTCGTTAGCTTGCTTTTGCCAAACCCGCCCCCTCCTTCCATGAGCAATGCGCATGGACCGATGAGGGTGCAAGACCAACCACCATGACCCGTATCGTTACGCGCCACAAGACCTTGTTCACGATGGTCCTGATCTCCGGCCTCGTCGCGCTCTCCGCATTCAACGCCTTGGGCGTTAAGGAACGCAAGGTGCCATTGGAGGAAGGCGCGGCCAAGAGCGCGGTGCCCACCTCGGACTTCACCAACTTCGAATCGGGGCACGTGCACCCGATCGATATGACGCCGGACGGCAGCAAGCTGCTGGCGGTGAACACGGGCAACAACAGCCTGGAGGTGTACACCGTGGGCCCCGCGGGCATCGCACACAGCGCAACCATCCCCGTGGGTCTCGACCCCGTGACCGTGCGGGTGCGCAACAACAACGAAGCGTGGGTGGTGTGCCAAGTGAGCGACGAGATCAGCATCGTTGACCTGACGGCGAAAGCCACCGTACGCAGTGTGGCCACCGAGAACGAGCCGGCCGATGTGGTGTTCGCGGGTTCGCCGCTGAAGGCCTTCGTGAGCTGTGCGGAACGCGAGAGTGTGCAGGCCTTCGACCTCGCCAACCTGAACAATGCGCCGGTGGAAGTGCTGCTGAAGGGCGAGCAACCCCGCGCACTGGCCGTGAGCCCCGATGGCAGCACGGTGTACGCGGCCTTCTTCGAGAGCGGCAACCAGACCACGGTGATCCCGGGCAACACCTTCCACGCCGGAGGCTTCTGCTCGCCACAAGGGGGGTGCACCACCATCCCCAATGACGTGGCCAATCCAGCAGGGCCATACGGTGGTGTGGTGCCGGTACCCAACGCGGGTACGGGCTTCAACCCACCGATGAACCCCAACAACCCGGCGATGCCCGGCAACCACAGCCTGGTGGTGCGCAAGAACGCGTCCGGCCAATGGATGGATGCCAACGGGGGCAACTGGACCAGCATCGTCACCGGCGGCATCGCAGGTACGGCACGCACCGCAGGCTGGGACATGCCCGACCGCGATGTGGCCCACATCAACGCCAACAGCCCCAGCACGGCAAGCGTCACCTACACCAGCCACCTGGGCAACATTCTCATGGCCATGGCCGTGCATCCGCAGAGCGGCGAGGTGTACGTGGTGGGCACGGATGCGACGAACGAAGTCCGCTTCGAGCCGAACCTCAACGGCAAGTTCCTCCGCGTGAACGTATCGCGCTTCGCACCTGCGGGCAGCCCCACCATCACGGACCTGAACCCGCACATCAACTACAGCACGCACACCTCGCCTCCGGTGTTGCGCAAGCAGTCGTTGGGTGATCCACGTAGCATCGTGTGGAAGGCCGATGGCACCAAGGCCTATGTCACCGGCATGGGCAGCAACAACATCATCACCATCACCCCCACCGGCGCGCGCACCACGCCCGATCCCATCGTGGTGGGCCAGGGTCCCACGGGCATCGTGCTGGACGAGGCGAACAACAAGGGGTATGTGCTGAACAAGTTCGATGGGTCCATCTCCACCATCGACCTCACCACCGACCGCGAGGTGGCGCGCACCACCTACTTCGACCCCACGCCCGAGGCCATCCGCAAGGGCCGCAAGCACCTGTACGATACCCATGCGGGATCGGGCCACGGCCACATCAGCTGCGGCTCGTGCCACGTGGATGGCAAGTGGGACCGCTTGGCGTGGGACCTCGGCAACCCGGCGGGTGAGATGGTGACGGTGAACGACCCGGCCGGTAACAAGACCTTCCACCCGATGAAGGGTTTGAAGACCACACAGTTCCTCATCGACATCATCAACCGCGGCACGGGCAAGCTGCACTGGCGGGGCGACAAGGGCAGCTTCCACGACTTCGCGGGCGCCTTCCACGACCTGCAAGGAGCCGATGCGCCCTTGGATGCGGGGGGTATGCAGGAGTTCAGCGACTTCCTGGCGGCCACCTGGCACGTGCCCAACCCCTACCGCACCATCCGTCCGGACAGCGCTGTGGCCTCGGCCGTGGAGCGCATGAACCCCAGCCGCGTGCGCTTCACCGGCACCACGTTCCAGACCGTACCCGCAGCGGGCGTGAAGTTGTTCGTGGCCGTGAACGTGAACTGCTCGCACTGCCACCAGACAGGCAGCGGACGCGGGCACCTGCCGGGCAACGGATCGAACACCAACGCGGGCGTGGTGAACATGACCAACAACACCAACATGGTGCCCGACCTGCGCACCGTGTACCGCAAGAACGGCTTCTTCTACAACACCAGTGAATGTACCAGTGGCTTCGGCATGATGGCCGATGGTGTGCTGGACACGCGATTCAACCAGGCCGGTACGGCCCACTACCTGGGCGATTATGAGCCTGAACTGTTGGCATGGTCCGGTGGCGTAACACCCGTCAACAGCCCACAGAGCCAGGTCTTCGATCTGGTGCATCCCGCGCAGGACGCGCTACCGGCCGTGGGCATGCGCATGACGGTGAACGGCAGCGTGGGCAGTGTGGGCCGTGTGAACAGCATGAAGACCTACATGGTGGAGAAGTACCCTGCGGACTACGCGCTCATCGTGAAGGGCATCTACAACGGCGAACAGCGCGGCTTCTACTACATCGGCAGCAACACCTACCAGAGCGACCTGGCCGGGCAGACGGTGACGCACGCGCAGTTGCTGGCCTCCGCACAAGCGGGATCGCCGCTCACCTGGACGGTGGTGCATCCACGCACCAAGATCCGCCATGGCGTGGACCGCGACAGCGATGGCATCTTCGACTACGTGGATGGCGATGCGGAACTGGCCCTGACACTGATCCTGGAAGGCCCGTTGAACGGCAGCACCATGCGTACGGACCTGCGCACCGCAGGCCTGATCCCCACCACGGACCCCTACGGATCGGGAGAGCTGCTGAAGCCCGAGGTGTTGGAGCGCACAGGAAGCACGGCCGTGGTGGACTGGGTGTGGCTGGAATTGCGTGATGCCACCGACCCCACCACCGTGGTGGACGGACGTGCAGCCTTGGTACAGGCGGATGGACGTGTGGTGATGGCCGATGGTGCCACGCCCGTGCTCTTCCCCAACGCGCCCCGCGGCAACTACCATGTACTGGCCACGCACCGCAACCACCTGGGCACGCTCACCGCAGCGCCCTATGGCTTCGGCAGCGGTGTGCGCACACTCGACCTCTCCTCCAGCACCGTGGCCACCTACGGCACCGAGGGACGACGCACCATCGGAAGCATCCAGGCTTTGTGGGCCGGCGATGTGAACGGTGATGGCATGCTGCGCTACACCGGCCTGAACAACGACCGCGACCCCATCCTCGCCCGCATCGGCGGACTGCTGCCCACGGCGGTGACCACCGGCTACCACGCGGAGGACGTGGACCTGAACGGCGTGGTGCGCTACACCGGTGCCGCCAACGACCGCGACCCCATCCTCAACAACATCGGGGGTGCAGTGCCTACCAACACGCGCGAACAACAGTTGCCGTAACACGGCAGGCATCAACGCAACGAAGGCCGGGCGATCATCGTCCGGCCTTCGTGTTGAGAATGCAATGTGGATCAGCTCTTGGTCGCCTTCTCCAACTTGTCGATCCGGTCCACGATGCGTTCCAGGTTGCGGAAGTGGATGTAGCTCTTGCGGTACTTGCTGGCCTCCCACGCGGGTGAACCCATGTAGGCCTCGCCGGCCTTGGTATCCTTGCTGATGCCGCTCTGCGCTGCGATGATGGTACCGTCGGCGATCTTCAGGTGACCGATGATGCCCACCTGACCGCTGAACATGCAGTTCTTACCGATCTTGGTGGAACCCGCTACCACACCGCCTGCCGCGTAGTAGGTGTTCTCGCCCACCTCCACGTTGTGCGCGATGTGGATGAGGTTGTCGAACTTGACACCACGGCGGAGGATGGTGCTTCCCAGTGTGGCGCGGTCGATGGCGCAGTTGGCACCGATCTCCACATCATCCTCGATCACCACGTTACCGATCTGCGGGATCTTCTCCGCTGCATTGGGCCCTGTCGCGAAGCGGAAGCCGTCGCTGCCGAGCACC
>Ga0209717_1003875_pt1 | contig 12688 bp, 9 predicted proteins | sample AD_UKC048_MetaG_FD_184418 | JGI IMG/M metagenome (GOLD analysis project Ga0209717, IMG submission 184418) | Active sludge microbial communities of municipal wastewater-treating anaerobic digesters from USA - AD_UKC048_MetaG (SPAdes) (version 2) | ecosystem: Engineered > Bioreactor > Anaerobic >... | reverse complement strand
TGTCAGTGGTTTTTAACCAGACAGCACCATCTTTTTCATAGACCAAATCTTTCTTTTTTAAAACGGCTAGCATTTTTTCTACGGATCCGCTGTCGTGCAATTCACTCTCTGCAAAAAAGTTATCAAATTCAATGCCAGCTTTTTTGATGACTGGTTGAATATATTTTTTTAAGATAATTTGTGCGGCTTCTTGACCAACTTGATTGGGATCGGTGGCTTTAATTTCTTTTTTTAATTCATCAATGTATTCACCTTTATATTGTGCTTGTGCATCTTTTAAAACAGAATGCCCCAAAATGTTTATTTGATTACCCACATCATTCACATAATATTCTTTTTTTACAGCATTACCAGCCATTGCTAAAACATTAGCCAAAACATCACCAGTAAAACCGCCACGACCATTAGCCAAAGTTAAGGGCCCAGTGGGATTGGCGGAAATAAACTCCAGCATAATTTTTTCTTTTTTTTCTGGTTTGATTTGACCGAATTTTTCTTTGGCTTTTAAAATATTTTTTAAATTTTCCTGTAAAAATTTTTCTGATAAATAAAAATTAATAAAACCGGGCTTAATAGCGACAACTTTTTGCCACATTTTTTCGGTGCCTAACTCTTGTACCAATTCTTTTGCCAGCTCAAAAGGACTCCTTTTCAAATCTTTGGCTAGAAGCATGGCTGCATTAACCGAATAATCACCCATGACACTTACGGGTGGGTAATTGACAGAAAACTGAAAATTGGACGATTTATATTTTTTGTCCAAAACTTGCTTAATTTGTTGTTTAATTGTATCTTTAGTGGTCATAAAGTTATTGTATGACAAAATAATTATAACCTAAAATCTGCTATAATAAAAGAAAGAATATTTTTATCCCCTATGTCACTGGCTAATAATAAAACAGCTTATCATAATTATGAAATTTCTGACACGTTTGTGGCCGGCATGGTTTTGTCTGGCCCAGAAGTCAAAGCTGCCAAAGCTGGTCAAATTGATTTAAAGGGCGCTTACGCCGCCATTAATAACCAGGGTGAAGCTTGGTTATACAATTGCTATATTGCAGCATATAAACCGGCCAGAGTTTTACAAAAAGATTATGACCCTAACCAGGCCCGCAAGCTTTTGCTGACCAAAAAAGAAATTAGTTCTTTAATTGGCAAACAAAAAGAAAAAGGCATTAGTCTGGTACCAATAGAAATATTTTTAGCCCATAATTTAATTAAAATTAAAGTTGGCCTAGGCCGTGGCAAAAAAAACTTTGACAAACGTGAAGCTATTAAAAAAAGAGATTTTGAGCGCAGAAAACAAAAAATACTAAACGATTAAGTTTGACATTCCAACTTATTTAATTTATAATAAAGCAAGAATTTATTTATAAATTATCCGTATAATAAGCGGATTATTATGGGGGTGTTTTAATTTGATAGAATCTTTGTATCAAATCAGGCAAGTTGAGTTGAAAAATCTCATTAAACTTTTTCAAGGCTATAAATGCCAACTTTTTAAGCCGGGTTAAGACCGGCGTGGCCAATTTGGCTAACGCTTTAGCTCTTAAACCAGCTTTTGCCGTAGCTTAAATCCTACGACCATCCCAGCATTTGACGTTCGCTAAAATGTTGTGGGTGATATAATTTGCGAACTTAGCTGTTTTGATTGGCCCGGTTTTAACAGCAAAACTTAGGGCTTAAATTAAAGTTTTTTAACGATTTTAGAGCTTTAATGGATATTTTTAAATCGTCTAAACTTGTAGAATGGTTTGGTATTTTTTTCTAGACAGGGGCGAACTACCCCTCACCTCCACCATTCGACTTCGTAATTGCTTCGCAATTACTACGCTCATGGTCTACGTTTTGTGCTGCACACAAAACTTCGACCGTCTAATAAAAAAAGTCGAATGGTGTCTTGAGCGAGGAGCTTTCAGCGACGAGTCGAAAGACATACTTCATGCTTGTCGAAAGATAGACTATGAATAAACTAAAACAAAAAATATTTCTATACATAGCTCGCTGTAAAGACAATACTTTGTATATAGGTATCACAACCGACACAAAAGCAAAAATTTTAAGACACAACAACGGATCGGGTTCAGTATGGATAAAAACTCATAGAGAAGGAAAAATAGTATATACTGAAGAATATGATAATTATCTAGATGCTCATCGTCGCGAACTTCAGATAAAGAAATGGCGCAGAGAAAAAAAAGAAAATTTAATTAAATACGGTACACCAATTATTTATGCAAATACGTCATCGGCGCGCTTTTCAACGGCCAACCGAACAACCTAAAACCACTCGCATTAATGACAAAATCAAAGTTGACGAAGTGCGTCTAATTGATAGTCAAGATGAAAATATCGGGGTGGTAACCATTGATAAGGCTCTGGCTATGGCTCACGAGGCAGAATTAGATTTGGTGGAAGTTAATCCAAAAGCTGTGCCGCCAGTGTGCAAAATTATGGATTTTGGTAAATATAAATATGAACAGGAAAAATTGGCACACAAACAAAAAGTGGCTAGTAAAAAAACTGAAATTAAAGGCATTCGTTTGTCTTTCAAAATCAAAGGTATTGATTTAGAAAATCGTTTAAACCAAGCTCAAGAATTTTTAGCTGACAAAGATCAAGTACGCGTGGAATTAATTCTAAAAGGCCGCGAACGAGCACATGGTGAACTGGCAAAACAAACTGTAGAAAATTTTATTAAAAATTTGGGCGAAAATATAAAAATCATCCAACCTTTACAGAGACAAGGCAAAAGTATGTCTTTAATCGTAGCTGCTAAAAACTAACTCTTTAATTAAAATTATTAAATTATTTATTATGAAAGCTAAACAGAAAACCATAAAAACCATTTCCAAAAAGTTTAAAGTTACCCGGCGCGGTAAAGTTATTAAACGTAAAAATGGTCAAAATCATTTGAACGCCAAAGAATCTGGCAATATTACACGCATGAAAAAAAACGACGTCATCCTAGCGCATAGTTCTGGTAAAGTTATTAAACAATTATTAAATCAATAAAATTATATGCCAAGAGTAAAAAGAGGACGTGTCAGAACCGCAAAACGTAAAGCTATTTTAAAAAACACTAAGGGTTTTCATTGGGGCAGAAAAAACTTAATCAAACTAGCAAAAACTGCAACAAAAAAAGCTGGTGCCCGCGCCTTTAAAGATCGCCGTGTAAAAAAACGCACCGCCCGGGCTTTGTGGCAGATAAAAATTTCAGCCGCAGTTAAAGCTTATGATCTGTCTTATTCCAAATTTATTAATTTGTTGAAAAAGAAAAACATTGAGCTTGATCGCAAGGTTTTGGCCGAACTAGCAGAAAAAAACCCAGAAGTTTTTAAAGCCATTGTGGAAGCGGTTAAATAAAATTTAGGATAACAAAAACCATCCGCTTTAGGCGGATGGTTTTTATTGTTTATTAATTAAAATTACTCGTCTCAGCTAGCGCGGCTGACAGGTTTGGTTTATATGGCTTTAAACCCAAGAGTTTGTTGACGTTGTTATGTGTCAATTCAATTGGCGTACCCCTGCCTTTTGCCTGAAAAAATAGGTGCCCGTTTGATTTACTAAAAACATTGCCTTTATGGGTAAAAGAACGATCATCTTCAATGGCTTTAATTAAAGCTGATAGTTTTGTGCCCGGATTGATGTTTGAATCATAACAATTTTCCACCACCCGAATTGGGGTAATCATATCTTCTAATTGGCTAGGAGAAACTATCCTAATATCACCACCGTAATCAAGAGCATACCCAGTCCCCAAGCCTCCCTTGACCGGCCTGACGTTAATCATTGAATGTTGACCATCTGCATGAAATAACATACGGGGTTGCCAAAAATGTTTATCTGGACTGGGCAATTCATAGCTGTGAGCCTGTTCTCTAAAATTTAAAAATGAACCCTTTAAGCTTTCCGGGCTAACCCCGTTACCTAGAATTTTAGGATTGTCAACAATGTGTCGAGCAAAAAGATCAACCTCTCTTGAGTCAGCGCCTTTAACATAGTTTCTTGTTGCCTCTGTGATTGCGTGTATAAAACCTGTTTCCTTTTCCGAGTTTATAATCGCGCCTGATGCGTCAAAATTTGGTGCTTTTAGAAAATTATTAACTTCATCTATTGATACTCTGGTGAGACCTGGTCTAAAATTATCCACTTCTATTTTGGGACGGGCTGGATATAAGTCTGCTATTGTTGGAGTTGGTGAAATATCTGCCGGCGCTTCAATCGGAACAGTTTTTGGCGTGGCTGGATATTCATAAGGATTAAGCTTTCCAGCGTTTAGATCCAATTCTTGTCCACTTTGATAATCAACCTCGTGAATATTGTAATCTATTTTTCCGCCTGCATCTTTTTGCGCTTCCAAAATATAGGAAAATTTGCCGGGTTCTTTGACCAACACATCGCCATAACCTTTGTTAAAAGCAATGTTGTTGGCCTTTTGTTCAGCCCACTCGTGCATGGCAGCACCAGGTTTCCCAGTATAACCAAATTTTTCCGGATGTGCTTCCAGTTGACGCCGTAAAACACTGATCACACCCTGATCATTTTCATCAACCAAAGCGTCAATTCTTTGACCAATATATGTTTCATGAGGGTGCAATTTTATTCCACTCTCCGCAATAGGTGGTCTAACTTCTTGCGGAGCAGAGCTAACTTGTTCTGCGGCCTGTTGTGTTCCAATAGCACCACGACTCTCAACGACTTTTTCTATAGAATTTGATCTGGGTATATTTGTCTCGCTTTGACTTTCAATTATTTGGTCTGCGGTTTTGGTTCCTCCTGATTGATTTTCAAAAATTGCTGAGCCACCTTTGTCTTGACCACTTCCTATTACTTCCGAGACACTGCTACTATCCGGACCTAAACCCACCTGATCAAGAGCAAAACCCCAGGCCTTGGCCATGGCCTTACCAGGTAAACCAGTCGCCACAAAAGTTGCAACGGCTGTAGCTACAGCCACGCGTGCGGCTCTTTTTTCACCACTTTTTGCAAATTGTTTTTCCAGGGCTAAATCTGCTTGTATAATTTTACCCTCCACAAAATAATCAATTGCACCCAAATTTTCCTCAGTTCTAATTTGTTCAAGAATAATATCAGCGTTTGTGCTCACCATAGTGTTATATACAGGATCATCATTTTCAAGTTTAATACCCATCAAAGCAGACGCGAATTGATATTCTGCAATTAATTGAGATAGCTCTGAACCGCTTTTTTGAAAAATAGTATCATCTTCAACCATCTTCTGAATTTCTTCCAAACGTTTTTTAGCCTTTTGTTTTTTTAAAACCTCCCCGCCAAATAAAATAGCTGAGCCAGACATGAATCCAGAGACAATACCCCGACCCATTAAAAATCCCAAAGCAGACATTTCGCCAGCCTTAGCCGCTGCAAAAAAAGCTGTTGCACCACCTGCTTCCAAGACACCCAAACCTAAAATGCTTAATCCAACCACTGTTTTAAGACTAAATGCATTTTTCAAAACACCTTTTGCCAAAAACTTGGCAACCTTAAGTGGCTTATTGGTTGGTTTCCACTCATCAATATCAATATTGTGATTTTTTAAAAGTGTGTCCAAATTCAGACGATTAAACCATTGCCAGTTTTGTTCAATACGTGAAAATATTCTTTCGCTCCTTTTATCTAATTGCGCGCGGGCTCTTTCATTTTCAGCATACATAGCATCTAAATATTCATCTATTTTTTTACCTCTTTCAAGTGATACTAAATCAATTTTTTCACTAGACTCTCCTTCGGGTGATGGATTGTTTTTTTCTGGCTCTGGGGTTTCTCCAGATGCAGATCCCCCTTTTTGTGAATCTTCTTGTACTGCGAGTGTGGTTTTTCTGGGTTTTAACTTTTCCCGTAATTGTGACATTTCTTCCAGAGAAGATATGGAATATGAATATTCATAAATGTTTTGTTTATCTCCTACATCATAAACTTTGACTGAATGTTCTTTTTGGTTTGGGTCGTCTACTTCATAATAATTTAAATAAATACGAGCGTTATCTTTATCCTCTTGATAACCAACTATTTTTATTCTTTTATACGATGATATATTATTGCTAAAAAGTGGTAGGTTTGAAAAATAGGCCTCACTGCCAACAGGAAATTCATCTTTGAATGCCTCAAACCACTCCCGAACTTCGGGTGGTATTTTTTCTGGAATCTTTGGTTCTGAATCTTCAGGTGTGATTGGCTTTGGTTTCTCTTCTGATTCGGGAAATTCACTGTCGTCAAAAATTGTTGAAACATGTTTTTTCCCCGTCAGTTGTGTGGAGCTTGCCTGTTCTGCACTCTCTACTTTTAAAAACTCTTCTAACTTGCTACCGGGTTCAACTTGCGCGCCAATTCTTTCCAAAACCTTGCCCAGAGTCAAACCAGTTTCACCCACACCAATGGGCACAACCCAAGTGTGTCCGCGCACTCTTAGACCTTGGTTTTGTTCTTTATTAAATAAATTTTCGTCTAACTCAACATTGGAAAACAAAAAGAAAGTTTTGTGTTGAGTGTCCCATTTTAGATAACCAGCACCAATCTTTTGAGCAATAGCTGTATTATAATAACCACCATCATCTAAATTTACTACCACGGGACCTAGGTTGGTTTCAATAATTTTTCCTTCCTGTTTTGATTTCTCCAGCCAGACATCTACATTTTCTAAGGTCTTTTGTAGTTTTTCAGATTCATTAATGGTTTTAATTGGTTTGCCATTCTTGAATTCTTGATGAATAAAGCCATATTTTTTTAGTTCATCATCAGACAACTCTCTGTTCCAATCACCGTCGGTTTCGTTAAAAAACTTCCAAACATTACTAAAATTTCTAATGGTTTTATGCAAGCCCAAAAAAGTTTTATGAGCTTTTGGCCAGTGTTCTGGCTTGCCATATTCCTGATAACCAGCACTGTCAATCAAATCAATAAACTCTATCATTTTTAACATTTTTATATAATCATTTTCTTCGCGTCTAGTTTTTTCATTTTTATAATTGCGTTTAAATTTTTGTAAAAAACCCAATTTATCTAACAATTTAAAAACCATGCCAGCGGCCGATGGCGCGCCAGTGGGATGATGATCAATTAAAACTCCCAAGTCCCGCCAAAAAACACCAACCTCCTCATTACGAGCAATAATTTTTCTTTCATCAATCAAGTCAATAGTATCTAAAGCTCCATCAATTTGCTGTAATAAAGCTACGCCATCATATAAAATACTATCAACATGCACCGTGTTTGGTAAACGATATTTTTCATCGCTATAATCCACAAAAGTAACATTTTTTTTCTTCTTTTTTCCTCCTTGGTTTTGATCCTGATAACGCACATCAAAACCAACCATTTTTAATAATCCCAAACAAGCCTGTCCATCCAAATCAGTGCGATCACCTATTTTTCTCTCTCCCGCCTTGCTCCTAAAATCTGGCGTTCCATGGACCGCAAATTCACTAAAAATTTTTGGCAAAACTCTGACAATTTTTTCTCTAACTCTTTTCTCGGCTTCAAAACGAATCAAATAGCCAGCTTTTTTTTCACTTCTTGCTGCCGTCATTATTTTTTCCCAATTTTTTAACTCTCTACTTAATTGTTCTGGATCATTTTTGTATTTTTCTTTTAAAAAAGCTATTTCTTGGTTGTTTCTAGCTTCAAAAAATTTATCCAAACCAAATTTTTCCATCATTTTAATCTCTCTTACAATTTTACTTTCCACCCACAAGTCAACTTGTTCTTCCCAAGTTTTCTGACTTTTTTCTGCTTCAACTGTAGCAGCTGGTTCAAATTCTGGTTTTTTTGTTATTACATCATTTTTTGATGATGGTTCGCCAACTGCGCCAGCTTGTGTATTTAATAAACTTCCCACTTGCCCAGTAAATTGGCTGTAGTCTTTTTTTGGTTTACGGCCATAGACGTCTTCAACCTCAACCTCACCTAAATTTATCTTGCCCTTTACTCCATTATTATATTCCACCCACACCTGGCCAGAAAGATCAGGAAATCCAATAAACACCACTTCATCTTCTGAACCGGAAGGCCACTTTATAATTACTTTTTTTCCTTGTTTGAAACCTCTTGACTCCCAAATACTACTGGTATTTTTGATTTTGGTTTTATTAGGCTCATAAGATTCTAGATATTCTCTTTGTAAATACAAACGTGCCAAACCTAAAAGATCTGGATTTTCACTGGCTTCAACTTCAGCAATCATTCTATTAACACTCTCCAAACCCAAAGCTTCGGTTTGCTCTGCAAATTCTCGCTGTTTTTTGGCTTGTTCGTCTTTACTACCTGCATCTAACTCATTTTGAATAATTTCTTTACAAGCTTCAATTTCATCTATATTAGCTTCTGGTTTTAATACATTCTTGAAAGATAAGCCTTCTTGCTGTGGCGATTCTTCAGCTGGTGGTGGCCCCTCGGGTGGCAAATCAGGTCGTTGCCAGTTTTTCTCTTTTCCACGAGTTCTACTTATAGAACCGCTTCCTTTTCTACGAATTTTTTCTTGACCTCCAGTTCCCAAATGTCTGGCTATGGCCGCATCTAAATCATCACCAAACCCTGCCAAAGTATTTAAATTTTGTTCAAAACGTGGCATAAAATAAAAAATTATTTTTTATTAACCACCGAGCTAAGTTCTGATTTAATTTTAACAACTTCTTGCTCGGCCAGTTCCAAAAAATTTGGAAAAGCTTGCTGTAAAAAAACACTCATTTGCTCTTCGCCCGCTTCAGCTTCAACCAATTTATCAAATTCATCTTTTTGGGCTTCAGTCATTTGCTGCACTAATTTTAAAGTCAAACGCTTTTGCACCAGATCACTAATCTTGTTAATTAATTCCATCTTCTTATTGTCATCCAGAGCCTGCAAGCCCAAAACAGTAATAATGTTCTGATCCAAAATTTGTTGTTTGGTCATAAAGTTAAATAAAATTATTTTAGTTATCAACTTTTCTAACTTTAATTTTAGCACAAAAATGTCGGCAAAGAAAATAATCTGGCTTGCCAAGCCCACCAAGCTTTGTTATAATAGTTTTGATGAAAATTAAGTAAATAAAGTTTGATAAAATCCATTCTGGAGCAATAGTTTCCACCCAAGGCGGACGGGTAATGGGTTTAAATAAGTATAATTATAAAATTAAGTAAATAAAGTTTAATAAAATCTATTCTGGAGCGATAGTTCAGTTGGTTAGAACGCCTAGTGAACTTTGACGCCTCCGGCATAACAAAGTTCCCGTTTTTCCTAGAAAATATGAAGCAGTTCATATTTTCTTTAACGGAAAAACTTGTCACGGCGAGAGGGTTGTGGCTTGCCAGTGGCAAGACACAACGGGTTCGAGTCCATAAAAATTTATTTTTCTTTTTTTAACGGAGCGGTAGTTCAGTTGGTTAGAACGCTGCCCTGTCACGGCAGAGGTCGCGGGTTCGAGTCCCGTCCGCTCCGTTAAGAAAAGAAAATGCAATCCCATCCGCTCTGAATCAAAAATCACCTTTTTAATAAGGTGGTTTTTGATTTGTTACAAAATTTACCAACTCCCTCCACCACCGCCACCAAAACCACCGCCAGAAAATCCACCACCACCCAGGCCAGAACCGCCGCTCGCAGCAGCCGCACCAGCCGCGGTTAAAGACTTGTTAAAATCATGATTAAAAGACGATAAAGCATTGCTCAACATTAAAGCATTAAAATTACCAGCCCAATAACCTTCGCACCATTCAGGTTGTGGCAGATCAATGTCAGCAAAAACAGTTGCCCATTCTTTTTCCACACCAAAAATTATTGCCCACGGCAAATACTCAGCAAATTTTTCTGGATTTTTGGCAGGTGAAAAATTAAAAGCCACGCGATCTTTTTCAGTCACGGCTAAAAACATTTTAAAACCCTCCAGTTTTTCTTTTAGCAGTGCGCCTTCGGGTGTTTTTTTAGGCATCAAACGCGCAAAAATCAAAAATAGAACAGCAGACAACCCTACAGCCAGCATACCAAACGTTCCGCCAATTTTTACCATGTCAAACACGTCAGCAAAAATATATATCACCACCAAAATACCAATGCCAATACCAGAAAATTTGCCCCTAATTTTATCTGGATTACTAGCAAACCAACCCTTAAGGGTTACACTATTATAAATATTCTTTTTAAACTCTTTCATTTTCATCATCAGGTGGCTATCTCTTTTTAATTGCGCCAAAACCACCTCTTTTTTTGCCTCAACACCCTCAAAAAAAGCACTCAAGAGATTGTGTTCAAAAACTTCCAACTCTTCATCAAGGGGTTTTAATTTTATAATACTCCAGTCACCACTAACATTAAAACCTAAAACTTTTTTTTGTTCACTTTGCTTCAATTTTAGATAACCACGCCGCGCCAAATCAATAACTGTGGCGGCTGTGTCTTTATCATCCATTTTTTCATCATAGACCACGCCAGCCTCGGCTGGTAAAACTCCTTCCGGCGGTCCAAATTCTGGTACCACAGTCCCCCGACCACGTGCATCACGGCCATATTTGTTCCAATACCACAACAAAAATATTAAAACTAAAAGTGGTAAAAAAACAATTAAATTATCTGTTATTCTTTTAAGAATAATTTCACCCAAGCTGGGCTGATGCACCAAACCTTTGGGAAAACTTAAAACCAAAGTTAAACCCTGCCCGGGCGCCAGAGTGCCACCAGTATAAGTAAAATTAATTTTTTTATTTGTCTGATCCATTGTGACTTTACACAGACTTTGATCACTTGAACCCAACTCACCAGCATAGCAGGCTGTTTTTAAATTGTCTTGGTTAATTGATAGATTGGGCAGACTAACACTCGCCGCTGCTTTTTTTATATTAACTACCCAATCATTACCAGTCACGTTCCAATACAATTCATCGTGATCATCAAAATAATTTAAAGCACCCGCAACTTCATATTTTATAAAATAGTTTTTTTGACCAATCAGCATCTTATCAGCATCACCAATTTTAATTCTTAGTTTGCCGCCACTACGACTTTCTGTATGGTTTACTTTGGCGCCACTTTCATCTTGGACTGATAGAATATTAATATCCAAACTGTAATTGCCGCCGCGGGCTTGATACTGATATGGAATGTCACGGTAAATACCATGCCGTTCTAAGATTCCAAAATCATAGCCAATATTTTCCGTGACTACAATTGAGCTGTTGGATTGAATTGTAATGGCGCTAGAAAAAACATTCACTTCCTCGGCATAAGCCATAAAAGGTAAACTCAAAAACAAAGCCAGAGTAAAAATAACAATGGATAGTTTTTTCATATGTTAGAAAATCTAATTAAAATTGTGATGCCAATAACCCCAACAAAAAACCAGAGCATCTGGTGTCTTATTTTTTTACTTTCCTTTTCTTGATGAATTAAAGGCACTAAATCGGTCAGTGAAAGATAAATAAAATTGCCGGCTGCAACTGCCAAAAGATATGGTAAAATTTGTAAACTACTGGCAAAAAAATATGTCAACAATCCACCAGCTACAGCCGAAAGAGCAAAAACAAAATTAAACATAAGTGCTTTGGCTTTGTTAAAACCAGCATAAACCAAGACTCCCACATCAGAAACTTCCTGTGGCACTTCATGAATGACAACTGCCAAAGTAGTCACGCATCCCAATTTGATATCAATTAAAAAAGCTGAAGCAATCACCACACCGTCAACAAAATTGTGTAAACCGTCACCAAACAGACTAAACCAGGCCAAGTGGTGGTGTTTTTCTTCCACGCAACCGCCATGGCGACAGTGATGCCAATGGAAAAAAGTCTCCACAAAAAATAAAACTAAAATGGTGCCAAAAATCATTAGTGCCAGTTGTTCTATAACTAAACCGCCGGCGGCTGCCTCGGGTAATAAATCCAAAAAAGCCACACTTAAAAGCACGCCGGCTGACAAACTAATTAGATTATCAAGTTTATTTTTTAGTTGTGTACCAAAAAACAAAAAGATAGCCACAACGGAAATTAAGCTAACAAAAATGGTGGCCAAAATGATGTAAAGTAAAAGCATAATTTAATTATAAGACAAAACACCAAAAAGTCCAGTTTTCAAAAAAAATCCAAGTTTTCTAATTATCACCAATTTGCCCATTAAAAATCATTTTGTTATAGTATATTTAAAGTTTATGAAAAACTTATCCAAAGGTCATTTAAATTAAGAGCAGAATCCTTGCCTAAAACCGCAAGTCTGCCATAAGGAAACATTATGGAAATGCTCGTTGTTAATTCAAAAGTCAAAGCCTTTATAAAAGAAAAAGGTTGCCACACATCCAGCGAACTTTTGGAAGGTTTGAACAAAAAAGTTGAAGCCATGCTCAGCGCCGCCTGTGTCCGCTGCCAAGGCAATAAACGTTCCACTGTAAAGGATGTTGATTTGTAGTCTTTTGCTAATCAATAAATTGATCAAACAAAAACCCTCCTCTTGGATGGGATTTTTGTTTTTGGCTAATTAAAATGCTAAAATAATATTATATGTCCTCTATCTTACTTATCAGCTACAGTATACTTTTTTTAATTCTGACCGTTAAAAATCTTAAATGGTCCATCTTTTGGATTGTTTTTACTCTGCCAGCCTATTTGATTAGATTTAATATTTTTGGCTTGCCACTCACGCTGCTGGAAATAGAAATTGTTTTATTATGTATAGTTTTTTTAATAAAAAATTATAATAAATTAAAAATCAC
>Ga0209717_1003869_pt1 | contig 12700 bp, 12 predicted proteins | sample AD_UKC048_MetaG_FD_184418 | JGI IMG/M metagenome (GOLD analysis project Ga0209717, IMG submission 184418) | Active sludge microbial communities of municipal wastewater-treating anaerobic digesters from USA - AD_UKC048_MetaG (SPAdes) (version 2) | ecosystem: Engineered > Bioreactor > Anaerobic >... | reverse complement strand
TGCCGTAGGCCGCTCGGGATGGTATTGCGACCCCATTCCCGATGAGGACTGGATTGAGTTGCCCGAGGGTGGTTCCTTGTACAACCTGCCCAACCGCATTCCTTTGGGGATTGACGTCAAAACGGGCGAAATGCGGCTGTGTGATCTCGGTTTTGCGGTAGCAGCATTTGTGCCTCCCGCGCATACCGGTTTGTATTTGGCCGCTTACGAAAACCAGCCCGAAGCACCAATTCTTTCCTTATTTTGTTATACCGCCGTAGGTTGGTACCGCGGCAAGTTCATGGTGCCTGCTGTACGCGTGGAGCAAGATATTCGGCAGGAATGTGCGGGTTTTGACCACGAAATTGTGGTACAAGGGGTCAAAGAACTGCGCCAGGCCTATCCGCACAACCGTTTGGTGGAACATTTGGCCGAAAACTGCGCCCTGACTTATACCTGCCCCGCTGCCCGCAACTACTTCATGGGCCGCTGGGAATGCCCGGTGCCTGTTTCACCAGCCTGTAATGCCAACTGCATCGGCTGTATTTCGGAGCAACCCGAGGACGAAACCGTGGTGTCCAACCAGGATCGTTTGCAGTTCAAACCCACCCCGCAGGAAATCATTGAATTTACGGTACCGCACCTGGAATCTGCGCCATATCCACTGATCAGTTTTGGGCAAGGTTGTGAAGGGGAACCCCTGTTGATGTGGGAAACCATTCGGGAGGCCATCATCGAAATCCGGAAATTCACAGACAAAGGTTCGATCAACATCAATACCAACGGCAGCAAACCCGACGCCGTTGAAGCACTCTGCAAAGTAGGCCTCAACAGCATCCGCGTGAGCACCAACTCACTGCAACGCAACGTGTACATGCCTTACTACCGCCCCAATAATTACGACTTCGACGCGCTGGCCGAATGCATCAAAATTGTCAATAGCTACGGCGGCTGGACAAGCATTAACTACTTCGTTTTCCCCGGCCAGACCGATTCCGTGGAAGAATACGAAGCCCTGCGTGCGTTCATCAAAGACACGGGGGTGAAAATGATCCAGTGGCGCAATTTCAACATCGATCCCGATTGGTACCTTGGGCGCATCAATTTACCGGATACGGGTGATGTACTGGGTGTCAAGCAGTTGATGGAATTGATCAAAGAGGAGTTTCCGGAGATCAAGTACGGGTATTACAATCCGCCGATGGAACGGATTAAGGGGAATTACGAGGTGGATTTTGCGCATTGATTGCTTCAAACAATCTTTTGTATTTTCCCTAAAATTCCTGTATTTTTGAAAAAAAGCAAGGCATGGATACCATTGTTGTAAAACTTAATGAGCCTGGAAAAGCAAAGCTGTTGATGGAATTGCTAAAATCAATGGATTTTGTTTCCAACGTGGAATACTTTGACAAATACATTAAGGCCAGAAAGCTATTTGAAGAAGTAAATAAAATTGCTGCTGCGAGTCCTTTAACTGAAATGTCATTGGAAGAAATCAACGAGGAAATCAGCAACTATCGGCATGGAAACTAATCGGGTAGTCATTGACACCAATGTCCTAATTTCCGCGATTATTGGTCAATTTAGTTATCCATATAAAATATTCGATGAATTGGTACTAGCAGGAGAAGTTGTATTGTGCATCTCTCCACAATTGCTTAAAGAATATGAAGAAGTAGTCAAAAGAGACAAGTTCAAAAAGATAAAAGGCTTTGCTGCAAAAGCTTCTAAATTAATTCGATCAATCAAGGAAATCGCGCTTATGGTTGATCCGCAAGAACAAATTGCGATTATCGCTGATGCTCCAGATAACCGGGTTTTAGAAGCGGCTGTTGAAGCAAAAGCTAGAGTTATCGTAACCGGAAACTCCAGAGATTTCACTTTTACTGAGTTTAGAGGAATAAAAATTCAAAGCCCTAAAGAATTTTACGAAGAGTTTATAAAAAATTAAGTGCTTGATAAACACTTTCCCGACAAACAAGACGCTATATTGTTAGAAGTGTTCATTTTAAACCTTATTAACATGAAAAAATGCTGCACCCTGGCTACTGCCTTCCTGCTCGTAGGTGTTTTTATCAATGCCCAATCTCAACAATTTCGCTTGGAAGGAGAAATCAAAGACGCGGACTCTTTGACCGAAGCTACAATTATGATTTGGGGCAACAGCAAATTTGCAAACGAGCCAGTCAAGATCATCAACCGTAAGTTTGTATTCGAAGGCACCATTGAACATCCCTGTTTGGCCATCATCAATACGGACAAAGTACGCGGTGGTTTAGGCGTTTGGTTAACCAGTGACACCATCAAGGCTTTGTTTTATGTGAATAAATACCGCTTATTGCATGCACTTTCCGTTGAAGGATCGGAAGAATCAAAAGACTACTTGACTTGGATCAATTCCCTTAATGAATGGAGGCAAAAAGAACCAGACAAAATCAAACGCTACATGTATATCTGGAAAGGTATAGATGATTATGTAACGGCTCACCCTGAATCCTTTTTGAGTGAATTCATGATCAGGCTTGAAATTGGCGAAGATGGTTCGGTACTGGCCAGATCAATCTACGATAAATTATCCCCCAAAATTAAAGCCACAGAGACAGGGCAAGGGCTACTTAAAAAAATCGAAAACGCGGAAACAAACGCGCTTGGTAAAAAAATCAGTGCGTTTAGTTTGCCCGACATCAATGGCAAACTTGTTAGCATTGATTCTACCGCTAAAACTTGGACTATTTTGCATTTTTGGGATTCCTGGTGTGCTCCTTGTCGAGTTGAAAACAGGGATTTGATCGGCCATCAAAAACTATTGAAAGAAAAAGGAGTAAAATTAATCGGCATTTCCCTAGATGAAACCAGGGATACCTGGTTAAAATCCATCGAAAAAGACAAAATCACTTGGCTAGAGTTGAACAAACTTAAACCTTGGAACGAAAATGAGATCATCAAACAATTTAAAATTTACAGTATCCCTTATTCCATTTTGATCGATGAAAACATGGTCATCCAATCCATCGGAATGAACAACATCATCGCCAAAATTCAAGACTTGTAACAAGGGCTAATTAGACCAAGTCTAAAAACCATTCAAACTCTTACCATCATTAGTTGTTTACCAAACAACAAAGCACTACTTTTGCCCACGTTTTTATAAAACTGCTTTTAATGGCTACTGTTAAGTTTACTTTTGAAGATAAAAAAATTACCCAGCCCATTGTCGTGGAAGGAGTGACTGAAGGAACCTCTATACTGGATGTAACCGAAGACCACGACATTCACCTCAACCACAACTGTGGTGGTGTTTGTGCTTGCAGCACCTGCCATGTGTATGTGCACAGGGGAGAAGACGATTTGGAAGAAATTTCAGATAAAGAAGAAGACTTCATCGATCGGGCGCACAACCCCCGGCTCAATTCGCGTTTGGGTTGCCAGTGTGTGATTCTGGACGGAGAAGCCTACATCGAAATTGAAATTCCCGACCAAAGCCGCATCATTGGTCACGAACACTAACCCGTATTCCTCGCTTTCAAATCCTCATCATAATGGCTTTTGATCAATTTGACAATCTCCCCATCACCTGGACAGACCACGAAGACGTGGCCATGAAGCTCTACGAACGTTTTGGTGATGAATTCGCTGAAGGTAAAATTTACCGCATTCGTTTCACCGATTTGATCGAATGGGTACTGGAAATCCCCAATTTTGTGGGTACCCGCGAAGAATGCAGTGAAGGCAATCTGGAGCAGATTCAGGCCAAATGGGTGTACGAATGGCGTGACAACCAGAATTAGTCTCTCGTTGCAAACTGTCTAATACCAAAACGAGCGCTAACCCACACACATGAATCATCTAGAAATTTTCACTACGATCCATACTTTCATCTTTGATGTAGATGGGGTGATGACCAACAATGAAGTCATGATCACCGAAAGTGGCGAATTGCTGCGCAAAATGAGTGTGCGCGACGGTTTGGCCATGCGCATCGCCATTGATAAAGGATACAGGATAGCTGTCATCACCGGGGGACGTTCTGAAGGCGTTAAAAAGCGACTCGAAGCCCTGGGCATCAAAGACATTTACTCCGGCATCAGCAACAAATTGGAAGCGTTTGACGAGTATGTGGAGAAGTACGAACTCGACCCCGTAGGCATTCTGTACATGGGCGACGACCTGCCGGATTATCCCGTATTGCGCCGGGTAGGATTGGCCACTTGCCCTAAAAATTCGGCTCCCGAGCTTTTTCCCATTGTCAATTATGTATCACCTTACAACGGCGGTGAAGGCTGCGTGCGGGACGTGATCGAAAAAGTATTGCGTCTGCAAGGAAAATGGAGTGAAGAGTAATTATATTTGTGCGTATTGATGTTATATTAACATGCACACAATTGCTCCGAATGTCCTTTTTTCGTTTGATTAGGCTACCTAATTTACTGATTGTTGCACTGGTTCAATGCCTGCTGTATTTCCGTTTGTTGTTGCCAGCCTTTCAGCAAAATGACATTGCTCCCCGTCTCAATACCACCGAATTTATTTGTCTGGTTCTGGCTACCGTTTTTACGACTGCCTGTGGCTACATCCTCAACGATTTGTACGATGGTGAGATGGACATGCTCAATCGCAAGGACAAGGTGGTCATCAATGTAGCCATTAGTGCCCAGATCGGCACCTGGCTGTATGCCATTTTTGGATTTGCAGGGCTGATGCTCTCTTTGTACCTGGCTTTCCGCATCGGTCAAATCTACATGGCCAGCCTTTATCTGCTTTCCTTTGCGTTGTTGTTTTTTTATACAGTAAGTTTGAAAAAGTTGCCGCTGGCGGGCAATCTGCTGGTTGCGTTTTTTTGCCTGGGTGTAGCTGCACTGGTCTGGTTGGCTGAAGCGCCGGGTTGGTGGGAACTCAAAACCAAAGCCCCGCAAAGTGCCCTTGTGCTACAATCGATTTTCAACTGGTATTTCAGTTTTGCTTTCTTCAGCACCTTTTTTCGCGAAATTGTCAAAGACCTGGAAGACAAAGAAGGAGATGCTGCCGAAGCTTGCCGCACCTACCCCATTGTAGCCGGCGAAAAGGCTGCCAAATGGTTGGCCACGGCGATAGCGGTATTGCTCATTGGGTTGTTGTTGTGGCAATATTTGTCACAAGCGCCCGGTTTCAATCAGGGGTTTTATCTTGGCGCAATGATTGGCGTGGTTTTGCCCTTGGCGTACAGCATCCAATTGTTGCAAAAAGCCCACAAAGCAAGTGATTACCACCGGATCAGTTTGTTGGCCAAAATGGTCATGCTCGCAGGCATATTATTGTTGTTTTTTGTAAACAATGTTAAATGAATCCCTTAGAACGAAAAATCATCCTGGCTTCCACCTCTCCCCGGCGCAGTCAACTGTTGAAAGAAGCTGGTTTTCAGTTTGAAGTCAAAACCAAAGACGTTGAAGAAACCTATCCGCCCGAAATGCCCGTTGAAGAAGTAGCGGGTTTTCTGGCGCGTAAAAAAGCGCTTGCCGCCCATGATTTTATTCAGGAGGATGAAATTATCCTGGCTGCCGACAGCGTGGTGATCATCAACAACGTGATTTATGGCAAACCGCTTGACTATGCCGACGCCTGCCAAATGATCCGCACACTTTCTGGTCAAATGCATCGGGTCATTACGGGCGTGTGTTTGTTGTCCAAAGACAAGGAAAGAGTGTTTTCAGCAATTTCCGATGTGCTCTTTGAGCCCCTGAGCGATGCCGAAATTGACTATTACGTCCAACGCTATAAACCTTATGACAAAGCGGGTTCTTACGCCATCCAGGAATGGATTGGACTGTGTAAAATCTCGCGGATTGAGGGTACTTTTACCAACATCATGGGCTTGCCGGTGGATATGGTGTACCGGGAATTGATGACTTTTTAGCACGCAAATTTTGCACCCACCTGCGGGGGAAATATTTACTTGATAAGCCGCCAAAGGCGGAAGACGTTCAGGAAATGAAGCCAATTGATGTGCTGCAGCAGTACTGGGGGCACGCCCAATTTCGGCCCCAACAGGAAGCCATCATCCAGTCGGTGCTGGATGGTAGGGACACCTTGGCCTTGTTACCCACCGGAGGCGGCAAATCGGTTTGTTTTCAAGTGCCCGCCTTGTGCCAACCCGGCATCTGCATTGTCATTTCGCCCTTGATTGCCTTGATGAAAGACCAGGTGCAAAACCTGCAAAAAAAAGGCGTTCCCGCCCTGGCCATCTACGCGGGCATGGCCTACCGCGACATCGACCGCTTGCTGGACAACTGTGTACACGGCGAAATCAAGTTCCTGTACCTTTCCCCCGAACGCCTGGTGAGCGACTTGGCTCGCGCCCGCATCAAACAAATGAAGGTCAACCTCATTGCCGTAGACGAGGCGCACTGTATTTCGCAGTGGGGGTACGATTTTCGGCCACCGTACCTGGAAATTGCCAAAATCCGGGAATATTTCCCCAAAATCCCGGTGATGGCACTTACGGCTACCGCAACCCCCGAAGTGGTGAAGGACATACAGGAGAAACTGGAATTTAAAAACCAAAATATATTTCAATCTAGTTTTTCCCGGCCCAATTTGGCCTACATCGTCCGGCCAAGCGAAGCCAAGGAAGATCAATTGATCGAGATCCTGCAAAAAGTGCCCGGCAGCGGCGTGGTGTATGTGCGCAATCGCCGTCGCACCAAGGAGATCGCCCAACTTTTGCAAAAAAAACGCATCTCTGCCGATTATTACCACGCCGGCTTGACGCCAGATGAACGCTCGGCCAAACAAGACGCCTGGGTAAACGGACGCACCCGGGTGATGGTCAGCACCAACGCCTTTGGTATGGGCATCGATAAACCGGACGTGCGCACGGTGGTACACCTGGAATTGCCCGATAGCCTCGAAGCCTATTTCCAAGAAGCTGGACGGGCGGGGCGAGATGGCAAAAAATCGTTCGCCGTGCTGCTCTACAACAGCAACGACCGCCGCAGTTTGGAATACCAATACAAACAGGCTTTTCCCAGCTTGGACGAAGCCCGCAAAGTGTACCGCGCCCTGGGTAGTTTTTACCAGCTGGCACTGGGCGGCGGGCAGGGCGAAAGTTTCGATTTTGACATCGCTACTTTTGCTCAAAACTATAGCCTGGAGGTTATTCGAGTCTTCAATTGTTTAAAACTCCTGGAGCAGGAAGGCTTGATCAGTTTATCCGAAGCGGTTTTCACCCCTTCTACCCTACTGATCAAGGTCGATAAAGAACGCCTGTACGACTACCAGCTCAAACACCGTGAACTGGATAAAGTACTAAAAATCATCTTGCGCAGTTACCAGGGCGTTTTTTCCAGTTACGTAAGTTTTAGTGAGAATAAGTTGGCTGAGTACTGTAAAATTCCGCATGAGTTACTTCAAAAGAACCTTTTGCGGATGCAGCAAGACGAAGTCATCGAATACAATCCGCAAAAAGACAAGCCCCAACTGAGTTTTATCCGCGAACGGGAGGACGCCAATCACCTGCATTTCGACACCAAACTGTACAACTTCCGCAAAAACCGCCACGCCGAGCGCATCAAAAAAGCGCTGGCTTATGCCGAGGAAAACATTTGCCGCAGCCAGCAATTGTTGCATTATTTCGGGGAAAAAGATGCCCCGGCTTGTGGCGTTTGTGATGTGTGCCTGGAGCGCAAAAAGCAAGGCCTGGACAATGAAGGATTCGAACGTTTGCGCCAAAAAATCACCCGCTTGCTGAGCGAAGAAGCCCTTCCCGTGAAGGAACTGGTGGATTCATTTGCCTCGAAAATGCGGCAGGAAGTGCTGGAAACCTTGGCTTTTTTGCAGCAGGAAGGGGTGATTGAGGAAAAAAACGGAAAGTTGTTCTTGAAGCAATGATTTATTTAAAACAACCCGATGCGCCTAGTTTTCACCGTCACCAATGACCTTCGCTACGATCAACGCATGATGCGCATTTGCCGCAGCTTGAGTGCTGCCGGGCATCAGGTTACCCTGGTCGGTCGGCTGCGGCGCAAGTCCCCCAGCCTACCCGAAACGAGCTATCAGCAGGTGCGGCTGCGCTGTTGGTTTGACCGTGGAAAACTGTTTTACCTCGAATACAACCTGCGTTTGTTCATCTGGCTACTGAGGCACAAGTTTGAGGTGTACACGGCCATCGATCTGGACACCATACTCCCCAATTTGGCCATTGCCCGCATCAAAGGCAAAAAGATCCATTACGACGCCCACGAGTATTTCAGCGAAGTGCCCGAAGTAGTTGATCGCCCCAGCATCAAGCGCATCTGGGAAGCAGTGGCCCGTTTTGCCATCCCACGCGTTGACGCGGCCTACACGGTGGGTCCCGCTCTCGCCCAGATTTTTCAGGCGCGTTATGGCATTCCTTTTCAGGTCATCCGCAATGTACCCACTCGAATGGCCTCAACTCCTCAACGCCTCAACTCCTCAACCCATCAGGTTATCTTGTACCAGGGCGTCCTCAACCAGGGTCGCGGCCTCGAGATCGCGATTGCGGCCATGCAACAAATCGACGGCGCCGAACTCTGGCTGGCTGGCGAAGGCGATTTATCCACCGCGCTGCGACAACTGGCTACAGACTTACACCTGGAACACAAAGTCAAATTTCTGGGCTACCTGGCGCCAGAGGACCTGCGGGCAGTCACCACACAAGCAACGATTGGCCTGAATTTGCTGGAAAACCGGGGCTTGAGTTATTATTATTCTTTGGCCAACAAGGCTTTTGATTATGTACAAGCCGAAGTGCCGTCCATTCAGATGAAGTTCCCGGAGTACATCGCGTTACAAGAAGAACACCGCGTATTTTACCTGCTTTCACGCCTGGAAGTAGACGATTTGGTGGAAGCCATTCAGCGCTTGCTGCTGGATGATGAATTGTATTTGGCCTTGCAGGAGGGATGCCGCAAGGCTGCCGTGGATTGGTGCTGGGAAAAAGAGGCTACAACACTCTATAGGTTGTATTCAATAGTTTAAGGTCAGTTCTGAATTAATGCGTGGGGAAGGTGCGACTTCTCCGAAGTCGGGACAACTGACAATCAACATGTTCTACAAACGTGTGACTTCTCCGAAGTCATTCGGTCGACTTCGGTAGCGGAGAGTAGTGAATAGTAATACCAAGTTTTTTCGCAGCTTCGCTGCTCTTTTTTGTAACCACGACGTACACGACGACCACGACGAATGGCTACCGCCACGCCACGACGCAAAGCGTCGTTATCCAGCGCGAAGCGCATAGACGTCGTGGTCGTCGTGTACGTCGTGGTGAAATCAACCATGAGCAGCGCAGCTGCGAAAAATGTCAATATTACTTCTTAGTACTCCTAGCTATAGAAGTCGCATGTTTGTAGCAGCATTGGCAATCAAAACGTTTTACGACTTCGGAGAAGTCGCACCACTTTGGTTACCAATAAGATTAACTCAAAACTCACGTTAGTTTAGTTTTGCTGAGTATTCAAGGGTTTCTATTGCTGTTCGTTAATTTTGTTAATTTTGGAAAAAAGGTTAAGATCATGAAAAACATATCTACTGTCATCCTACTCAGCATAATTTTGTTCAGCAGTTGCGAGAATAATCCCCCCGCAGCCAAGGACAAAACGGACTCCCAATACACCGAACAGCACCGGCCCAGCTTCCACTTTTCACCCCCAAGCAAGTGGATGAACGACCCCAACGGGATGGTGTACTACGATGGCGAATACCACCTGTTTTACCAGTATTATCCCGATAGTACGGTTTGGGGGCCGATGCACTGGGGCCATGCGGTCAGCAAAAATTTATTACAGTGGGAACACCTGCCCATTGCCTTATTTCCAGATGACAATGGCTGGATTTTCTCCGGCAGCGCCGTAGTCGATTGGAACAACACCAGTGGCCTGGGCAAAAACGGCAAGCCGCCTCTGGTAGCCATTTTTACCAGCCACAACTCAACAGGCGAAAAAGCGGGCCGCAATGATTTTCAAACCCAAAGCATTGCCTACAGCCTGGACAATGGCCGCAAGTGGACCAAATACGCGGGCAATCCCGTATTAAAAAGCCCCGGAATCCGGGATTTTCGCGATCCCAAAGTCAGCTGGCATGAAGCTTCCCAACAATGGATCATGACCCTGGCCGTGCAAGACCATATCTCTTTTTACGCTTCGCCCGACTTAAAAACCTGGAGCCACCAAAGCGATTTTGGCAAAGAAAGTGGCGCACATGGCGGCGTATGGGAATGCCCGGACCTGTTCCCGCTGCAAGTACCCGGCAGCAAAGAAACGAAGTGGGTCTTGTTGGTGAGCATCAACCCCGGTGGCCCCAATGGCGGCTCGGCGACCCAGTACTTTGTGGGCAATTTTGATGGCAAAACCTTCAAGAACGACAATACAGCAGGAACGACGCTTTGGATGGATTATGGCCGCGACAATTATGCAGGAGTAACCTGGTCGGATATTCCCAAAGCCGATGGTCGCCGGTTGTTGATGGGCTGGATGAGCAACTGGCAATACGCCACAACCGTGCCGACCGAAAAATGGCGCAGCGCCAACACCATTCCGCGAGAACTCACTTTGAAAAATACCCCCGCTGGACTTCGGTTGATGTCCAGTCCCGTGGAAGAGCTGGAAAAATTGCGCGGCAAAAGCAGCAAAATTGATGCACAAAAGATAGAAGGCGTGGTTGACCTGAGCGCCACACTGGGCTTTCCTGCCGCCCAAATGGAAGCAGTCCTGGAATTCGAATTGCCCAATGACTCCTCCGCAGACCTGGGCATCGAAGTTTCCAATAGCAAAGGGGAACGCTACCGGGTAGGCTACAATGCCGCCACAAAGCAGTTTTACAGCGACCGTACCCAAGCGGGTAAAACGGCTTTCTCCACCGTTTTTGCGGAAAAAATTCACGTGGCACCCCGCTTGGTCAATGGCAATATCGTCCGTCTGCATGTCTATTTTGACCGCGCCTCCGCTGAGTTGTTTGGTGATGATGGGGCTACGGTCATGACGGATATTTTGTTCCCGAACGAAGATTATACCCAAGTGAAAATCTATGCGGAGAATGGAAGTGTGCAGTTGAAAAGTGGGGTATTTTATGCGGTGAAGTCGATTTGGGAGTGAGAGAAAGTGGATACCCGCTGGTACAAGTCTGGAGACTTGTACCAATATCCGCACGTCTCTGACGTGCCAGCAGAAAACCAATGTCGGCTATTTTTTTTTACTTTACTGAAAAACAATTGTTTGTGATTTTTTTTGACATTGTGCATACTCGTGCGTCTGGAGACGCAGGGATAATGGTTCAAGTCTGGAGACGTTGAACCAGCGTTGCGTTTAAAGCTGGAGAACAAGACTTGAACTAGCGGGGGATTTGATCCGGCGGGGCATTTGTACCAGTCAGGTAGTTTTACAGTGCTGAAATAAGTCTCTGAATTTTGTCCAATATTGCCGCGTCTTTGAGTACACTACTGGGTGTTTTTTTTAAAAATCACAACAAATGTTTTTAAAATAAACAATAAGTTTTATTTTTCGGCCTAATTTGTTTCTATGGCCAATAACTACGACCGGATATTCAAAGAAAACATCGAATCCCTCTTGTTGCCTTTGTTGAATAAACTTTTGGGACTCAAACCACCAAAACTTGCGCCTATTGATGCCAAAATGCAGGTTACTCAAGAAGCAGAAATGGACCACATACGCCGAGTGGTACACGACAACCCAGAACAGGATTATGGACTGCAAATTGAATTTCATATTTCGGACGAGGATTTGCGCAAGCGAAACCTGCTGCATTATGCACTTTTTCATCACATCACAGGCTTGCCATTGCGACAAATAGTGATCTATGGTGGCACTTTAGCCAATCCGAATCACATCCATCAAAACCAATTGACCCTTAGCGGGCTTGATTTGACATATGAGGTGATTGTGCTAAAACAGATTCCCAAAGAGCGGTTCCTTCATTCGGAAATTCCGGAAGAAGTTGTACTGGCCATCCTTTGTGATTTTGGGCAAGACGAACCCGCAAACGTGGTAAGGGAAATCCTGTACAACCTGAAACGAATCCTGCGCAAGTCCAATCGAATCAAAAAGTTTCAAAAACAATTGTTAATTTTATCACGTTTAAGAAAAATGGAACTCATCGTAAAAACCGAAGTGGAAGCCATGACGATTCACTATGACATCGAAACTGATGGCCTTTTTTTGAAAGGTATCGAAGAAGGCATTGAAAAGGGTATCGAGAAAGGTATCGAAAAAGGCATTGAAAAAGGTATCGAAAAGGGTATCGAGCTGGAAAAACAAGTGTTCGTCCACAAACTCTGGTCACTCCAAGAGTTTTCTCTGGAGAAAATAGCCCTACTGGTAGATGTCAGCCCCGAAAGGCTTATGGAAATACTTCGTGCCTACCTACAAGCAGAAGGGCAGACTGAGGATGAGGCGGTGCGTACGATTGAGGCTTATCGAGAGAGGTTTGTGTAGTTGTTGATAAACTCATTGTCTTTTGGTTACGGAGATATACAGACATGCTCACATGGTGCCGTGCGCGTGCGACCCAAGCTTGCGGAAAAAGACTTGCACCAGCGGAGTCAAGCATTTCAACAGCGTGTTCGAGATAACACCTCCCACAAATAAAAATCTTCAAACCATCAGTGGTCCCAACAGGAATCGAACCTGTATCTAGAGTTTAGGAAACTCCTATTCTATCCGTTGAACTATGAGACCATATCCCCCGCGCAGTGCATCGCCGCTGCTTCGACAAA
>Ga0209717_1003868_pt1 | contig 12703 bp, 10 predicted proteins | sample AD_UKC048_MetaG_FD_184418 | JGI IMG/M metagenome (GOLD analysis project Ga0209717, IMG submission 184418) | Active sludge microbial communities of municipal wastewater-treating anaerobic digesters from USA - AD_UKC048_MetaG (SPAdes) (version 2) | ecosystem: Engineered > Bioreactor > Anaerobic >... | reverse complement strand
ACTCGGCCCGGAGTCTATCCGAGGCACCGTGGCCAATTTTTATGACCTTACGGGCAAAGTTTTGTTCAAACCCAGTGAAAAAACACGGCTTTCCTATACCTCTTATTACAGCTTTGATGCTTTTAAATTGCCTTCGGATTCGCTGAACACCGTGAATGTAAATGCTACTTCCAGTACTTACAAATACCGCACCTACAACCAAACCCTGCGCTTCAACTGGTTTGTGGGCACCAATGCCTCGCTGACACTCGCTGCCATTCAAAGTGTGTACAAAGCCAATACCAGTGTGCCCGATACCAGCATTGCTTTTGAACTGAATTCAGGCATTCGGCTACGCAGCCTCAAGGCGCGTTATGTTTACTCCGGAAAGAAAAACAACCTTTCTTTTGGGCTCGAAAGCAACCACTACCAAATAGACCCCAATCAACTGGTACCCGGGCCATTCTCCAATATCTTGCCCGTCAACATTGCTTCCGAATTTGCGCGTGAATCTGCCGCTTACCTGGAAAATGAATGGAAATTCAGCCCCAGGTTTTCGATGTTGACCGGGTTGCGGTATTCCTTTTTTCAGCGCCTTGGTCCGGATAGTGTTTATCTCTATGCGCCGGAGGCGATTCGGCGTTTGGAAAACGTGGAAGAGAACCAATTCTTTGCCCGCGGCGAAGTGGCCAAATCTTACTCCGGTTTTGAACCTCGGGTATCCCTGCGGTACAGTCTGGACGACAATACTTCGCTCAAAGCAAGTTACAACCGCATGCGCCAGTATGTACAATTGATTTCCAATACCACGGCGGCACTTCCCACGGCGCGTTGGGGAACCAGTGATGTCAACATTCAGCCTCAAATTGCGGATCAAGTGTCGGTGGGTATTTTTAAAAATCTGGAGGAAAACAAATGGGAAACCTCGGCGGAACTGTATTACCGTAAATCCCAACAGTTCCCGGATTACCGGGATTTGGCCGATTTGATCTTTTCATCCAACCTGGAGCAAGAAATTATTCAGGGAAAAGGCAAAGCGTATGGGCTCGAGCTGATGGCGCGCAAAAACACCGGCTTCATGACCGGGTGGCTGACCTACACATATGCGCGCACCCAGGTCAAAATCGACCCCAAGTACGAGTTGATCCACAATTATACCGGTGCCTGGTATCCGGCCAATTACGACAAACCCCACACATTCAACCTGATGATGAATTATCGGACGGCCATCAATGTGACCTTGTCGGGTAATTTTACCCTGAGTACCGGGCGTCCGGCTACTTACCCTATTGGCAGTTTTGTGGCAAGTGGCAATACGGTTCCAATTTTCCCCAATCGAAATTTGCAGCGGATACCCAATTACCACCGACTGGATTTGGCTCTGATTATAGAACCCAATCCGAATCGGATCCGAAAATGGCAAGCTACCTGGGTACTCTCAGTGTACAATCTGTACAGCCGGAACAATGCCTACTCGATTTATTTTGATTTGAATCCCCGCTTGCAAACCAATGCTTATAAACTGGCGGTTTTTGGTGCTGCTTTCCCTTCAATTACCTACAACTTCAAATTTTAATCTGGGTTATGAAATGGTATACCTATTTTTTGGTCCTCACCTTAGGTCTTGGCATGTGCACTTGTATCAGCCCTTTTGAAGCTGATGTGCCCGAGATGGTTGATGGCATTGTGGTTTCGGCCACCCTGACTACCCTAAAAGGATTGCAAGAGGTTCGGCTGCTCAGAGCGTCTCCATTTACGAACTCAGCCTATAATCGGCCCATTAGCAAAGCGCAGGTATGGATCGTTGACAACCAGGGGCAGCGACAGGATTTCTCGGAAATTGTCAACAAGCTGGGCTGGTATGAGCCTGTAGATCGAAATTATGTAGGGGAAGTGGGTAAAACTTATGTATTACACATACTGACGACTGAAAATCGGAAATACGAATCTTTGCCCGAAACGGTCAGGGAAGTACCCCCAATCAAAAAATTATATACCGAAGAAGTGATCACCGATGACCCCTTGTTGGGCCCAGCACTGACCAGTTTCTCGGTCTTGCTGGATCTCGAAGACCCCGCTAGCAAGGGCGATTTTTACCGTTGGTCTTGGTTGCATTTTGAACCGATTTCCTTTTGCATTGAATACGAAGGCCTTCCGTATGGGGGGGGGGTAATCCCTGGCTTGGTTGGACTCACTTGTTGTGAATTGCCTTGCTGGGACATCGAGCGTTGTTACATCAATTGTACCAATGTCATGTCGGATGCACTCATCAATGGGAAAAACCTTACCCGCCACCCAATTGTGAAAATTCCTTACTGTCCGAAGGATTATTACATCGAAATCCAGCAGCGCTCGATTTCTCAGGCTGCCTTTGACTACTGGCGTACGGTGGATCAACTCTCGGCCAGTAATGGTAGCCTTTTTGATAATGCTCCTGCGGCAATACGGGGCAACCTGAAGTGTGTCACTGATCCTGAAGAGCCGGTCTATGGCTTTTTTGAAGTGTCGGATGTGTATGAAAATGGCTTTTTCATCAACCGCTCGGAGGCAACCACCAAACCTGCCGTTCCTTCTTGTGACCCCATTCCTCAGAATGCCAACCCTTTTGCTTGCGAACCTTGCCGGGAGAGTTTGTTCCGGACAAAAATCAAACCGAAATACTGGACGAAATAGGGTGTGTGGTAATCCTGTTGGGCAAAGTAGATTGGTTCTAAGCTTAACCCTTTTGTGCAGCTGCGTTGCTTATTTTTTCACCACGACGACACGACACAAGCGTCATGTTTTTTGAAGCGCGAAAAACGTCGTGTCGTCGTGGTAAAAAAACATTTTGGCGTTAGCTTTGAGTGATAAATAATAATAACCGAGTTCTGGGTAAGTAACTCACATTACGCATTTTTCACCGCGGAGTAAAGGAGGACACGCGGAGTTCCGCGGAGTTTTAGTATCAAGGAGTTTGCCACCTGCGGTGGCTGGAGTTTGTGCTCCTGGGAAAATCTTGCACAAGATCAAGCAAATGGACTTGATAAGGTAAAGACCCAAACTTCAGCAAAGGCGAACTCCGAGGCCTCTCCGCACCGCAGGTGCCCCTAAAAAAACTCCGCGAAACTCCGCGTGTACTCATTTACTCTGCGGTGAAAAAAACTTCGGTTATTATTTATCACTCAAAGCTATAGCCAAAATACATCGCTTGTGTTGTTGTCTATGTTTTTACCTTTGACACCACAATCCAGACCCTCATGGCGCAAACCAACCAAGCCAGTGCATACGACGTACTCAAAATACCCGATTTTCGGAACTACCTTCTGGCACGTGCCCTGATCACCTTTGGGATCAACATCCTGGGGACTACGGTAGGCTGGCAAGTATACGAAATTACGCAAGACCCCTTTTCCCTGGGGCTGATCGGTTTGGCCGAGTTTTTGCCTTTTTTGGTCGTCACCCTGATCGGAGGGTATGTGGCCGATATCTTTGATCGACGTACGATCATGTTTACCTGTGTGGTCTTGTACGCCATTTGTGCAGCGGGCCTATATTTGCTCACCCATCGTTATCCCCAGGTGTTTGAATGGTACGGGGCTTTGCCTATTTTTATCATAATTGGACTGACGGGATTGATCCGAGGTTTTTTGAGCCCAGCCCAAACCGCTTTTGCCGCCCAACTCATCCCCCCACAACTGTACACCAATGCGGCGACCTGGAATACCATGATTTGGCATCTTTCCTCCATTGGTGGCCCTGCGGTAGGTGGTTTGTTGTGTGCTTTTAGCAAAAACGCCTGGCCCAGTTATGCTTTTACGGCGGTACTGGCCAGCACGGGTTTGTGGTTTATTTTGCGCATTGCCAGTAAACATGTGGCCAAAGCGGAGGGTGAACCTACTTTGCCCCGCGAGGGTTTCCTGGCCAGTGTGCGCACAGGCTTAAATTTTGTATTCAACAACCAGGTGGTTTTGAGTAGCCTGGCGCTCGATATGTTTGCCGTACTCTTTGGCGGGGCAGTAGCCTTGTTGCCAGCTTTTGCCAAAGACGTGCTCGACGTTGGCCCGGAAGGTTTTGGCGCTTTACGCGCTGCTCCGGCGGTGGGCGCATTCATCATGGCCTGGGTTTTGGCTTATCGACCGCCTCGTGAAAACGCCGGGCGCTGGTTGCTGGTTGCCGTGGCGGGTTATGGAATCTGTACCATCTTGTTTGCGGTGTCCAAGAACTTTTGGCTTTCCTTGTTGATGTTGGCCGGTACTGGTTTTTTTGACAACATCAGTATGGTGATTCGCAGTACGATCGTGCAGTTGTTTACGCCCAATGAAATGCGGGGGCGGGTATCGGCGGTAAACTCCCTTTTCGTAGGCTCTTCGAATGAATTGGGGGCCTTTGAGTCGGGTCTGGCGGCCAAACTGCTGGGGATCGTTCCCTCGGTCATTTTTGGCGGGAGTATGACGATGCTGGTGGTACTGGTTACCTGGTGGAAAGCACCGAAATTGAGGGACTTGGATTTGAGTTGAGGGGGCGTTGTTGATTTAAACGTGTCACTCGATTTGAGGTAATGATAGGGTGTTATTATATCGCTACAGTTTTTCCCATAGAAAATAGGTAGTCATATTCGCCTGCGATTCCATATAACCCTCTGGTTTAAACTGTTCATCATTGAGTTGTACCCGGAACTGATGACTTACATAGCGTGAAGTCAAGCCGGGATAGCTCGGAGAATCAATAGTTTCTTCCGTAGTTCCTTCCTCAACCCAGTTTATTGGCCCGGCGATACCCAGTTCCTCCTGAATGCCACGAATCACGGCTTCCGCAGGAATTTCAGCAAGTTTAATTTTTTCTGAAACAGCCCGACCTAAATTTCGCTTTCTTTCTCTACCATCTTTAAAAACCTGTCTGTCTTCTTTCAATCTGTAACATTCGCCATTGGGAGAATCGTAATAGATGTCAGCGGCGGCGACTACAACATACCTCAGTAGTTGACCATCTGCACTTTTTTCCAAAAATGTTTCGCCGACTTCCATCTCTTCCACTAAATGAAGCAGGGTCTTAGCTGTGCCTTTTCCCCAGTCAGCCGTAGAAATTCCAGCACTTTCAAGTCGCTGCCTTAAGATGTTAATCGCTATTTCCATATCTAGTTGCAAATCTGCCATTTGATTTCTAGTACAAAGTAAACCTGTTTTGTCTGGTTTTGGTTTTTGCGCGGATTTTTGCGTTGAGATGAGCGAAGACTTGAGCTAATCTCAAAGCAAAATACGGATTTAGTTACAGTCCAGCAGATTTTCGAAGCTGGGCAATCGTTTTATCAATCCGCACCCAATAAATGTTACAATCCGCTTCACTTGTACCTTTGGTGTAAAACAGGTATTTGCCGTCAGGCGATACGTATTGCCCAAAACGGTGAGCCAGCCCGGTGTTGATCTGGCCGCCCAAGCTTTGCGGAGCTGTCCAGGTCTGGTCTTTTTTTCTGAAACTGATCCACAACTCGCTTTCGTAGTCTTTGGTTTCTTTAGCAGAAACAATCATGTAACTTTCATCGGGAGCAATGTAAAAATCGCCATCAAATGCCGGAGTATTGATCGCCGTGCCCAGGCTTTGGACCAGGGTGTCTTTGCCCTTGATGTTCAAACTGCAAAAGTTATAAGTAGACCAGTCTTGTTTACTTCCTTGTCGGCCATTGCTACCGATGTAGTAGGTACCGCTGCGGGTTGCTTGGAAATTGTACAAGCCAAAGTTGCTGCTTTGCATCCATAACACCGGGCCAGACCAGCCTGTCGCCGTTCTGTTCAAAGTCCATACCGCGCCACCTCCTGCGCCCAGGTACATGGTTTTTTCATCGGGAGAAAAGGCGGGATTGGTCAATTGTTCGGCGATGACGCGAGGTTTTTGCCATCTTGCTCCGTCAAATTTAATTTCCTTTGAGCCCGAACCACGGTTGTCGAACCAATGTCGGGCATAGGAATAATAAAAAGCCTTGCCATTCTGACTAAACTGTACCTTGCCCAAGACGATACCCGAGTCGGCGAGCATGCCTGGGGCAAAGATTTTGGGACTTTCATCGGGTGGAGTTTGTCCCAGATATGCAGCTTTGGAGCTTAAAAATGGACTTTGTACACAGGAATAAGCGAGAGCCATTACCAGCATACCGAGGATTGGGATAATTTTGTTTGCGTTCATTTTTGTTCGGTTTTAAAATGTACCCGACAAAAGTAGATGTAGGATCATGCACAGGCTTTTCAACAGGTTTTCATCTTTTTTCAAGATTTTTCAAGGGAGTAATTATGGCTGATTTTGCCCAAAATATTCAAAAATGCAGGTTACTAATTGAGCAGAAGCTGGACAGGGGCAGCAGTTTGACTTGGCAAAACCAGGACTTTGAAAAGTTGAGTGAGCAGATTCACCTGGAAACGGGGCAATTGCTGAGCCTGAGTACCCTGAAACGCATTTGGGGCAAAGTGAAATACGATAGCCGCCCCAACGTGGCTACCCTGGATGTGCTGGCACAATTCATCGGGTATGAACATTGGCGAGCTTTGGAAAATGCCCAAGAAGACTTGCCAAAAGAAGAGCTGATTGAAGCGAAAGCAAAACCGAGTAAGGTGAATTTACCACGTATTGCCTGGTATCTGTTGAGCAGCACAGCCTGTTTAGCTTTGGTATTTTGGCTCCTGCAAAATATCTTGCCAGACCCCCCCAGCCTTCAATACTCCAGCTTGGTATTCAAAAGCCAGCCCCTGACACTCGGCTTGCCCAATACTGTAGTGTTTGAATACGATGCCAGCCACAGCAATGCCGATAGTGTGTTTATCCAGCAAAGCTGGGATCGGCGCTTGCGCCAAAAAGTGGACAAACAGGGCAAAATTTACACTTCTACCTATTACATTCCAGGGTATTACAAAGCCAAATTGATCTTCAACGACAGCATTGTACAAGAGCACGATGTGTTTATAGAAACACCAGGCTGGATGGGCTTTTTAGACACCAAGCCAATACCGATTTACCTGGAAAAAGAAGCGATAACGCATCAAAATGCATGGGGTTTCAGTCAGGAGCAATTACAAAAGTATCCGCTCAACAGCCCGGAGCCAGTGCTATTTGTATTGGCCAATGTCAATCAAAAATTCACCCAACTCGACAGCTCCCATTTTGAGTTGGGCTTGCAATTACAAAACACATACCAGGCTCCTGGTAAAGATGTTTGCCAAAAAACCTTTGTCTCCATTTTGGGCAGCAAGGGCCTGGTCAACATTCCACTCTGCAACATAGGTTGTGTGGGCGAAGTGGCGCTGATCCTGGGCAATAAAGTGGTCTCAGGCAAAACCAATAACCTGGCTGCCTTTGGAGTAGACTTCCGCCAAGCAATAAACCTGCGCTGCCAATTGCACGAGGCTAAATTGACCATTTTCCTCAACGACAGAGCGGTCTATTCCGCGCCTGATCCGCAGATTGGCAAACTGGCCGGGCTGAGGGTGGCGTTTACCGGGAGTGGGGTGATGAGCGGGTTTGTAATGTGGTGAAGGTAGTTGTATCGCTTCGAATGCTAAACTTGTTGTAAATAGCAATACACTCAAAAGAAAAATGCTTATTTTAATTTTCATAAAATAGAATTTTAAACATTTACAGATTTGAAACTAAATCGAAAAAATCATTGAAGTCACTTTTGTTGTTGTTGCTTTTTGTGTATGCCTGTTCTGTAATCATTCTTACGACAACTAATTTTTTTGCAGGATTTACAAACATATAATTCCCATAATTTCCTCGTGTTGCATAGCCAATTGGTTCATCATATTCTTTTCGGCTAAGCCCTATATTATTATTTTGAAGGATATCCATATACTCCTTTTTCCAAATTTCTGAATTTACAATTTCTTTTGCGGCAACTGTCTTCCATGCAGAATCAGTATAAGTGCCTTTTAAAGTGGCAAGTTTAGTGAGTACATTATCGGGGAGGCCTATTCTTTTTAATATTGCAATGTGAGCATCATCTACAATGGCTGTTTTTTTCTTGTAAATTATCCACCAAAGCAATCCACAAGTTGGTTCTAGTTCGGAAGGTTTTATCATATCATCAAACCAAGTTTTATTGATGAGTGGCTTATCATTCCAAACTCCTTTGTTGATGAACAATTGCCCAAGTTTGGCAAAGTCCTCTGGCAAAACCTGAAAACCTGCCATTCCCTGTGGGTTACCAGACTTATCTTTTGCCCAGTTAAAATCAGTAATGCCCATTGGATTAAACAAATTCTCTTTTAAATAAACATCCAATTTTCTGCCCGATGCCTTTTCTATAATTCCTGCCAAAAGATTTACAGCTTTGTTATTGTACCGAAACATAGTGCCGGGCTTTTCTAGAACCTCCGCATCTAATGCAAGTCTGATAAAATCTTTACTGGGATAAATTTCTACGGTTGTGTTAGGATTATTTTGTAAACCTGAAGTATGATTTAGCAAATGCCTAATGGTGATTTCCTTTCTTAGCCCCTCATTCCATTCAGGATAAAATTCATAAACATACTGGTCAATAGAACGAATTAAGCCATCTGTCAAAAGTTTGCCAATTGCATAACTTACGATGGATTTTGTGGATGACATAGCTTCAATCTTTTGTTCCTTTTTTCCAAAGTAACGCTCATTGTATAGCTTTCCGTCCAAATAAACCACTAAAGCAGAACTATTAGTCCATTGAGCTTTGTTAATCAAAGTATCAAAAGAGGCTTTGTCAATTGAAGCTTGTCCAAATATTTTTGTAGCAAGCACAAAAGACAGAAGTAATAAGATGATTATTTGCTTCATTCCGCTATGTTTTTGTTGATATGTCGTTAGTGATGCCTGGATATATGCTTGCAGCCAACGTCCAGTGCGTTGTTAGTTCACGTGTTTTATTCATTTAGGCTGAGTCTGAGTCTGAGCCAACAATTCCCATGTAAATATTTTTTGTCGGATTAAATACTGCCCAAAAATAAGAATCCCGCCATTCTTTTCCGATTTCAGAGAAATAATTGTAGTTTATAACCCAGGTGAATATTGTCAGTTCTTTTATGTCGTCGAAGGATGACCTTGGCCGTGCCGTAAAGCATCCGCTGGAAGTAGTCTGCCTCTCGGGTGTTCTGGAGTTCGAAGATGACCAAGTCGCCCTTTTTATTTTCCACGAGAATGTCTACCCGGTTAAACTTGTTGTTTATTTCCTTCGCTTTTTGAAATCCTCGTGGAGCGGCCGTTTCATCGCCCAATCGAATCGAACCAGTTTTTTTGCCATATAGCACGATTTTGACACAAAAATGCAGCAAAAATTACTGTTTTTTAGCTTTTTTCGAATGGATAATGACGGTAAGGTTGAGGTATTTGTGTTGATATGGCTTTGACGGAACGCTGCCAGTTGGTTAGTAGCGCTGGTATTTGATACAAGCCTTAATCTTTACAATGTGCATACTCATGCATCAGAGACGCGGAAATAATGGGTTCAAGTCAGAGGCATTGAACCAACAGTTATTGGGTATTGCTTTTACTAGCGGGGGGCTTAAAAAAGGGGGATTAGTGCCAATCCTGCTATAACCCCAAGTATGGTATTAATTTTAGCAGACAAGTTTAACTTTTCCAATTTGTAAGATTTTTGATTTGCGGTTGGCATCTACGCTGTTTGCGGCTGCGTTGGACTTGAGGGTTGGATTTACCGCAAATAGGCGTAGATGCTTTGTTTGGCGCATTGTGTGGTTTTTTTATCCCCTCGCTAACCCCCACTTTTAACCCACCTCTAGTACCACTTTCCCATTCATGCCGCCTGCCGAAACAAAATCCTGTGCTTGTGCAGCTTCCGCTAAGGGGAAGGTTTTGGCAATGATAGGCTTAATTTTGCCTTCAAGCACTAAACTTAAGCCATTTTCCAAACTTTTTGCGGAGAGATTAGAGGAAACAAACCGCGCTTCAATGCTGTATTTTTGAGCCAATTCTGGCGAGGGTATCCCTGCAATGCTCAATAGTTTTCCGCCTGATTTTACCACTTCAAACAGCTTGCTTTGGGCTTCGCCACCAGCGCAATCGGCTACCAAATCCACATTGTTAACAAGTGTGGTAAGGTCTTGCGATTTGTAATCAATGATCTCATCGGCCCCAAGTTCTTTCACCAATTCCAAGCCTTTGCCCGAAGCAGTTGCAATGACGTAAATGCCATTGTTTTTTGCCAATTGTACCATTGTTGCACCAACCGCCCCCGCAGCACCTTGAATCAGCACTTTTTGCCCGCTTTCTAATTTACCCTCCGAAAACAAGATGCTTTGTGCGGTGCCAAGATTGACCACTAATGACGCCGCTTCTGCAAATGATACATTATTGGGTTTTAAAGAAACAAATTCTTCTTTGGCTACGATATATTCGGCATAAGCCCCCATCATGGTGGCTGCGATGACTTCATCGCCGACTTTAAAACGGCTCACCGCTGCACCAACCGCCACCACGATACCTGCCGCATCCAAACCTGGCGTGTAAGGCAACTGTACGGGGCGCATCTTTTGCATAAAACCCATGCGGATTTTTATGTCCAAAGGATTGACACTGGCTGCTTTGACTTGAATCAGCACCTCGTTGCCGTTGCTGATTTGCGGTTGAGCCACTTCGGCTAAGGCTAATACATCGGATTGACCGAATGATTGATATTGAATGGTTTGCATTGTTTTAATGGATTTACTTATTGATGTTGCAAAGGTAGCCCGAGTAGTCTATCTTTGCGACTAAGTAGTGAAAAACTACCGGTAGTTTTTAGGATACTTAGACAAGCGCTTAAGCAATATCTGCCATGGAAATCAATACTAAACAACAAGGGATCAAGGTTGTAGCTGATGTTTTAGACATTGTGGGTGGCAAATGGCGGGGGCAAATCCTGGCCCATTTGTGTGATGACCCTAAGCGCTTTAACGAACTCAAAACCGTTTTGAATCGCATTACGTCCTCAACCTTGACCAAAGAATTGCGCTATTTGGAAGACATAAAAATGGTAGAGCGAAAAATAATTCAGGATACGCCTATCATTGTTGAATACAGGCTTACAGCTCATGGGATGTCCATAAAAGACTTGATTTATCACATCGTTGAGTGGGGGCTTAAACACAGGAATACGGTTTTTGGGAAATAATGGTTTGCGTATATTTATTTATGATTTAATTTTGATGTGTCGACGGCTTCGTATATGCGAGGTGCTAGAGAGTGTTCAATAAACTGTGTCAGGTAAAAAATGGTTTTTACAAAAACACGGATTATGGAAAAAGAGAAGCCAAAGTTCGATTTTGAGTCCTTTAAGCAAGAAGCATTAGCAGGACTATATGCTGGTCAGTCCTTGAACGGCGATAAAGGCGTATTTGGGCCTTTGATCAAACACTTGCTGGAATCAGCCTTGGAAGGGGAACTGAATCACCATCTTGAAGAAGAACAGCAAAATGGCCGGAGCAATCGGCGCAATGGCAAGACGAGCAAAAAAGTCAAAAGTAGTGCGGGTTTATTGGAAGTGGAAGGCACGCGGGATCGAGCGGGAACCTTTCAGCCGGAGCTATTGCCCAAGCGCCAAGTGGTGATGAGCGATGATCTGGAATCGAAGATTATCGGGATGTATAGCCGGGGTATGAGCCTTGGGGATATCCAGGATCAGATTGAGGAGATGTATGGTTTTAAGCTATCCAAAGCCAAGCTGAGCAGCATCACGGATGCGGTGCTACCGACTTTGGAGGCCTGGCGTAAGCGTCCTTTAGAAAGTGTGTATGCGATCATTTGGCTGGACGCGATGTTCTACAAAGTTCGGCATGAGGGCAAGGTAGTTACCCGCGCGATGTACAGCGTTCTGGGTTTATCCTTTCAGGGGAATAAAGAGGTTTTGGGTATCTACATCATGGAAAGCGAAGGTGCAAGGCAGTGGCTCAACGTATTGGGCGACCTCAAAGAACGAGGTGTTGAAGACATTTTGATTGCCTGTGTGGATGGACTAAATGGTTTCCCTAAAGCCATTGGAGAACTCTACCCCAAGACCAATGTGCAGCTTTGCGTGGTGCATCAAATCCGTAATTCTGCTCGGTTTGTGCCAGATAAACACATCAAGGCCTTTATGAAAGACCTCAAAATGGTTTATCAAGCTCCAGGTCGAGAACTGGCCGAACAGGCGCTGCTGGAACTGGAACAGGGCTGGGGACAACGGTATCCACAAGCCGTCAAGCCCTGGATGGAGCATTGGGAGCAGTTGAGCACTTATTTTGAGCATCCTCCCGAGATCCGCAAGGTCATGTACACCACCAATACCATTGAGGCTTACCATCGCCAGATCCGTAAAATCACCAAAACCAAGGGGGCTTTTGCCTCAGATAATGCCTTGTTGAAACTCGCCTTTTTGGCCATTATGGATATGGAAAAAGCCTGGAAAAGAAGGGCTTTCAATTGGAAATCTATCCTCAGTCAGTTTATGATGATTTATGAAGATCGGATTCCAATGCAAGTACTTGATTAGTGCTTTGCTTGCAAGACTAGCTTTGTTCTCCGCCTTCGCAAAGGTATCATTTGCCTACCGCGAAAGTCAAGGTCAAGCCCTGCGGGTGCGGCCCATAAAATTTGCCTAGCGGACAAATTTTTTGAACCGCAACCTTGACTTTCGCTCCGGCAAATTGATGGCTGGTCGCTACGCGGGGAACAAAACTCTGATATCGTCAATATTTTTTTAATTCTTGACACACTTCATTGAACATTCCCAAGGCAGACAACATCACGGCTGTCC